>FUFK010039864.1_pt1 | contig 18934 bp, 22 predicted proteins | sample 1021851 | NCBI WGS metagenome assembly FUFK01 (sample SAMEA51879418, study PRJEB19060) | metagenome
TTGATCTGCATTGAACACTGTGTACCATTTGTACACTCGATAGGTTTCATCTTCCTTTGTAGTTACTGGTGCTGAGTAACAAATGCCTGTACCTTTTTCTCCTTTTCGAACTTGACCGCCAAGTTGTTTTGCTTGGTTGTATGTCATCCAAGTTGGTGCTGTACGGCCTGTCATCCAAAGTAGAATTATATTGATTCCTTGATAATACTCACCATTGAATCTTTTTGGCATTGGTATTCCTCCACCATTCCAAGGCTTGATCCAAGGCCGAGTGCCAGCTTGAAGTTGTGCTTTGATCTGCCGTGTTACGTCATCAAATTTGCTCATATGTCTGCTCCTTCTTTGCCACTGATCATTGCTTGATAGTCTTCAAATGCTTGAACCTGTCTATCGATGAATTTGTTTTCATCGAAAGTTGGGTCAGCATCTTTGATTGCATGTGCGATTGAAACAACTTCACTTGGATGTGTAATTGTTGGCGTCAACATTTTGTGAATCAGTTCCAGAGTTGATCCTGTTACTTTCACTGTCTCCTTTTGAAATACGCTCACGTTCTTGCTCCATTAGACTGTTTGTTGGTGAACACACACATAGAGTCCAATAGACATCACCACTTCCATCGGACTCTCGAATCCATCCATCATGCTTGTCTTTACAATGATGGCATTTCATTTTGTGCCTCCTGCATTGAATTGATTTGATTGTACTGCATAGTTGCAGTGATTACAATAATAAATGAATTGATTTCGTCGGCGATTTTTGGCGCAAAAATCACACAGCTTGCCAATCAGGAGGGCTGCGGCGCATGCTGCTTGGGCTTCCTATGTCGCCCAGGCGCATATCGCCTAATGCCAGACAGAAAAAAACCCCAGCGACCGGAGCCGCTGAGGCTTGGGAGTTTATTCTGCTGCTTGTTGCATGTACTTGGCAGCGAGTTCTTTCCTGCGTTTTGCACCAATGTCTATCCTCGGTGCGGCTGGTTTCTTTGAGGAGTATGTAAACTTGTCTTCGGTACACTCCTCGTAAGCTGCCTTCTGAGCTTCGATGAACACTTTCAACATCTCAATCTCTTGATCGATATTGTCCATGCGTTCATCGATTCTGTCAGAAGCCAGATCTGTGTTGTGCATGCCGCCACGCGCTGCACCGTACTTAGCGACTATCACCACAAGCTGATCGTCTGAGATCTGGTCTGCGCCCTCAATCTGGATCTTGTCATCGACCAGTTGAGCTATGTCTTTCTCCTTCTGGGCGATCAACCACTCTGCTTGTTCTACAGCTTTGCGAGCTAGATTTTGAATGAGATATACGCGAGATCTTCCACCGTTAAGATCTTGATTTGGGAAAGAACTGTTGTATCCGCTTGCGAAGTGATTAGATGTGTTGCTCATGAGAACCTCCTTGTTGAGCTGTGACGGGACTACCCGCCGATAAGCGAGGGAATGCACCGCGACAGGGCAGGGAGCAACCCGCAACACGGAGTGGAGCGGGCAGCGGGTTGCAGCGCACACAACAAACAAGCCACTACGCGCCACGCGCGGAGTGACTAGTTGTGCGCGACCCTGCAATGGCGTGGGGCATAAGGAATCGCAGGCGGGTAGGGCTGGCATAGTGAAACATGGCGGGGCGATATGACAACCATCTATGAACGGAGCAAGCGGATGCGGCAGGGCTTTTCCAATGAAAGATCGCCTGTGAGTGCTTTTGTGCGTTGACAGCGATATTCAATGTCTGTGAGAAAAGGGGGGGAACAAGGGGGGGTTCATGCCAAGGAGATCGAGCGAGTATGAGTGATGTGATTGCCAAGAAGCTGACCCGCAAGCAAGCGGCCTTGGTTGATACTCTTGTAGCAAATGGCTGTAGCATATCAGAGGCCGCTAGCCATGCGGGATACGCTTCGGGTGAGAGCGGGAGAGTGACGGCNAGCAAGGCGTTGAGGCTACCGCACGTTCAGCAGTACATGTTGCAGAGAGTGGGTGAAGCTCTTGGGCTGAACGCTACGGTTGCGGCAGCAAAGCTGCTGCATCTGGCGCGGGGGGCTAAGAGTGAGTATGTGCAGCTAGAGGCTAGCAAAGATATCTTGGACCGAGCTGGCTTCAAGCCCCCTGATCGCCATATGCATCTCCACGCCGGAGACATATCGGTGAACATCGATCTAAGCTAGGCAANGCAGCGTTAACATCTGTCGAGTCGGTCTGTGCTGGTCGGGGGGTCAAAAAGTGCNCAGTACCCCCCTCGACCCCGCCCCCTTCTCACATTATTGCCACAAAGGCTCTGTAGCATATCTGCACTAGGAGGCTTCTATGATTGATTGGATATTCTGGACAGGCGTTGAGATTCTGAAGGATTCTGCTGCATATCTTGGTATGACTTACCAAGAGGTTAATGTGTGGCTGTTTATTGTTGCCCACCCGATGATAACCTTGTTGTTTATTTGTTTATGGTTAAGGGCTAGATTTGTGCGTTGAATATTTTTTTATTANCTTGATATGTTTGTGCCGTAGATATTTTTTTGGTGCAGGGTTCTATGCCAACGCTTACTCAACTAAAGCAACATTTCGATGCTGTAGTTTCTGCCAAAGAGCAGATCATTCCAGAGCATTACACCTTCTATGCCAGAGGTGTACTGAACTCTATGCTTACAAGTTACCTTCCTGTTAAGGCTTCCACTATTACTGAGAACGATGTAAGCGGTGAGTATCTTGAAGCATTGCGTATGGTTATTACAGCCACTCATCCTGACATGAAGGTGGGTGAATCAAAGCAGTTTACTTATGATGATGTGATGAATGCTCTTGGTGGAGAGTCTATCTTCAAAGGTGGAGGGCCACCGCAGATAGACACGATAGGTGAAACTCTGCGTACTACTCTTGGCAACTTTGGTGTTCGCCGCACTCAAGATGGATATGAGGTCTTTGATACTTATGATTTTGAGCCTGTGCATGAGGGTGGATTTTTGTCTAGTGCTCAAGAGGCTGTTTCTGATTTTATGAGCGGAGAAGGCTTGTATGGTGCTGCTCGTACTATGGGTGGCTTTTTTATGCCTGAAAATCCTGATGGCACTTCTAAGGAAAATGTATTGCGCGTTCGTATGCGTATTCCAAATGAAGCAGAAGTTGTTGACATTGACTTTGATGATGATCCACCGCCAGAAGCGGAAGAGTTTGTGTTTCGTGGCCCTATGACCAACAAGCGCAAGTCTCTTTGGGACAGCTTTACATCTATGTTTATTTCTCAAGCACAAGCGCAAACAAACGACAACCTTGATCCAAGACTTACGCGCGATCTTTCAACGGTAAGAGTTATGCAGCTTAAAGGTAAGCAGCCGTTTCCTATGGATGGCAATGATGAATACGGACGCATGAATGATGCACAGCGACGAATAGCTGATATGGATTTGAGTGAATTGGATGGCTAAGACACCAGCATGGCAACGCAAAGCAGGACAGAACCCCAAAGGTGGACTCAACGCCAAAGGACGCGCCTCATACAGGACCAAGTCAGGCAAAAAAGGCAATCTCAAAGCACCAGTAAAAGGAGCAGCCAACACACCAGAGAAGCTGCGCCGCAAGGGCAGCTTTCTAGTTCGGATGGGATCAGCCAAGGGTCCACTGATGAAGGATGGCAAGAAGACCAGATTGAAGCTCTCACTAGAGGCATGGGGGCATCGAGGTGATAAAGCCAGTGCTGTTGCCAAAGGCAGGCGGTTACTGGCACGATATCAAGCTGCAAAGAAGAGGAANAAGAAATGATGAAGAAAACTAAGAAAGCTCCTAAAAAGTCTATGCTTACTTCAAAGCAAAAGACATTGCCAAAGGCATTGCAGCAGAAGATTATGAAAGCAAAGATGAAGGGAAGATAAGATGAAAACTAAAGCTATGAAGCCGATGAAAAAGGCAGCAAAGAAGAGCGCAAAAAAAGTTATGCCAAAGAAAAAGCCAGCTATGGGTAAGTACAGCAGGGGCTACTAATGGCAAAGTCTCGCGTCAATGAGGCTGGCAACTACACNAAGCCAGCAATGAGAAGGCGCATATTTCAGCGCATAAAAGCTGGCGGCAAAGGTGGAAGACCTGGGCAATGGTCTGCTCGAAAGGCTCAAATGCTTGCGCTTCAGTATAAGAAAGCTGGTGGAGGCTATAGAAACTAATGAAGCTGACAGCTAGACAAACTAAAACATTATCCAAACATGCCAAGCATCANACTAGAAAGCATATGGCTTTGATGAAAAAGCTAATGCGTGAAGGGCAAAGTTTTTCTGCTGCACATAAAGCTGCTCAGAAAAAAGTTGGCAAGTAATGGCTCTTTCAAAGTCACAAAGATCCCTAAAGTCTTGGACACGGCAGAAGTGGCGCACCAAATCTGGTAAGCCATCTACTCAAGGCCCAAAGGCTACAGGTGAAAGATATTTGCCAGAGGCAGCAATAAAGGCTATGTCTTCTAAGCAATATGCAGCAAGCACCGCTGCAAAAAGGAGAGCCATAAAGAGGGGAAAGCAGTTTTCCAAACAACCGAAAGCTGCTCGAAGGATATCAAAGAGGTATAGATGAGCTTTATGCACACACTTAAAAAAAGTGAACGTGACATTTTACGGCGTGTTGTTCGCACAGTTCATATGCAATATTTTCCACAAGACTTCCAAACAGATTATGAAGCAGATAAAATTATAGCTTCTATTGCACCTTCAACCGTTGCCCAGCTTATCAAGCAAGGCAAGGATAGGAAGATTGACCAACTTTAAGTTCAAGCCAGATGGCGAAACTCTGAAAGAGTTTATGAAGTGTGACTCATTTTTTCGTGGGCTGCGCGGTCCTGTTGGATCTGGAAAATCCGTAAGCTGCTGCGTTGAATTGTTTCGCAGAGCTTTAATGCAAGAAAAAGGTCCAGATGGAATACGCAAAAGCAGATGGGCTGTTATCCGTAATACAAATCCACAGCTAAGAACAACAACAATCAAGACATGGCTCGATTGGTTTCCAGAAGAAGATTGGGGCAAGTTCCTATGGTCTGTGCCATACACCCATCACATTCAAAAGAATGATATAGATCTTGAAGTTATCTTCCTCGCTTTGGATCGCCCAGAGGACGTAAAGAAGTTGCTCTCCCTAGAGTTAACAGGCATTTGGGTGAACGAAGCGAGGGAGATCCCAAAGTCAATCATTGATGCGTGTACTATGCGTGTTGGTCGTTATCCCTCGATGAAGGATGGCGGCTGCACATGGACAGGAGTTATTTGTGATACTAATGCACCAGAGGAAGATCATTGGTGGCCTATAATGTCAGGCGAAGTGCCAGTGCCNGATCATATTCCACGCGAAGAAGCAAAGATGTTGATCAAGCCAGACAACTGGAATTTCTTNACACAGCCAGCAGGAATGGCAGAAAAGAAGAACGAAGATGGCGACATAGAAAAATATGTCCCAAACGAGAATGCAGAAAACAAAAACAATATGCGCTCGGATTATTATCCAAACATTGTGCAGGGTAAAACAAAGTCTTGGATTGATGTATATGTAATGAATAGGCTTGGCAGCATTAAAGATGGAAAGCCCGTCTATCCAATGTTTGCGCCTGATATTCATATTGCAAAAGAAGAAATACCTGTTGCTGTTGGAATGCCTGTTTATATTGGCATTGACTTTGGCCTTACTCCTGCTGCTGCCATAGGACAAAAGGTTCGAGGCAGATGGATGATACTGCAAGAGATCGTGGCTTTTGACATGGGCATAGTTAGATTTGCAGAGGTGTTGCGGCAAGAAATAGCAACTAGATATGGCGGGTGTGAGATTATAATATTTGGCGATCCTGCTGGAGACTTTCGCGCACAGACTGACGAGACTACACCATTTCAGATTATGCGTGGCGCTGGCCTCAATGCTCGTCCTGCTCCAAGTAATGATGTTGCTTTGCGGCTTGAATCTGTTTCAGCACCCCTTGGCAGAATGATAGAAGGTCTATCAGGACTGTTAATAGATCAGAGATGTCGCACTATTATCAAAGGTTTTGAGGGCGGCTATCAATATAAAAGGATGCAAGTATCTGGTGAGCGTTATGCTGATAAGCCTGATAAGAATCACTTTTCTCATGTCCATGATGCGCTGCAATATTTGATGCTTGGTGCTGGTGAAGGGCGGCAAATCTTGAGTAACATGAGCGTTCCGAATAAACCCTTCCAAGCAACAAGAGACTTTGATGTATTCTCTCGAAAGCCAAAGAAACGTAGAGAAGGCTTGTGGGCAAGGATGTAGTTTTGTGCGTTGCAATTTATATTTAGACAACGCTAGATCACAGTAAGTTATTTTATAAGGAGATCGCAAATGTGTTTAGGTGGCGGTGGCGGCGGCGGCGCTCCAGCAGTTGATCCAGATGTTGAGATCGAACAAGAGAATCAAGAAGCTGAAGAGCAAAGAAAAAAAGATAAGGCAAAACAAAAGCAGCTTGAAGAAACTGTTGCAAGAAAACGAGGCGGTTCAGGAATGCCTTCTCTTCTTACAAGCCAAGCTGGTGGTATTGGTTACTACAACGAGACTCTCTAATGGATAATATTGCAGAGCGCATGCTCAAGAAGTATGAGAAAGCTAAATATAGCCGAGTTAATTTCGAGTCTATATTTGNAGAATGCTATGAGTTTGCGCTGCCAATGAGGCAAAGTTTTTATCACGAAGTTGCAGGGCAACGGCGTGATGACAAGATCTTTGATGAAACTGCGGTTGTTGGTGTGCAAGAGTTTGCCTCTCGATTACAGTCTGGATTAGTGCCAAACTTTGCTAGATGGGCAGACTTTATTGCTGGCAGTGAAGTCCCAAAAGAGCAGCAGGATGAGGTAAATAATTCACTTGATGAAATCACAGACCTTGTATTTGAAATTATACAAAGCTCAAACTTTGGGCAAGAAGTACATGAGAGCTTCATGGACTTGGCTGTTGGCACAGGCGTTCTTCTTGTTGAAGAAGGCGATGCCATCAATCCTGTTCGCTTCAATGCTATTCCTCTTCCAAGCGTTTACTTGGATACTGGACCAGATGATAGCATTGACCACGTTTACAGAGAGAGGACTCTCAAAAGCATCGAAATACCTGTGGCATATCCAAAGGGTGTTATTGGAGAGAAGACATTAAAACATATTGAAAGAGAGCCAGAAAAAGAAATAAAGATCCTTGAGCTTGTTTGCAGAAATTATGAGCAGTTAAATGAGCAAAGATTTGATTACTATGTAATTAACATAGCTGATAAAGAGATAATCTATTACGAGTTGTTTGAGGGAACAGGATCAAACCCATTTGTATGTTTCCGTTGGTCTAAGGCCTCTGGAGAAATTTATGGCAGAGGTCCATTAGTCAATGCACTCAGTGCAATCAAAACTACCAACCTCACAATAGAGCTAGTACTTGAAAATGCACAGATGGCTATATCTGGCGTATATCAAATGGATGATGACGGCATCATCAATACAGATACAATCAACTTAGTGCCTGGCACTATCATCCCAAAAGCAATGGGATCTGCTGGTTTGCAGCCAATAAAGAACGCTGGAAACTTTGATGTAGCTAATCTTGTACTTGGAGACATGCGTAATAATATTAAACGTGCTCTTTACAATGATATGCTTGGAGATCCAAACAGAACGCCAGCATCAGCAACAGAAGTTGCAGAACGTATGGCTGATCTTTCAAGGCGGATTGGATCTTCTTTTGGAAGATTGCAAGCTGAAATGGTGCAGCCAATATTGCAGCGTGTTGTGTATATTCTAAAGAAACAAGGCAAGATTGAAATGCCATCTATTAATGGCAGAGAAGTTAAGGTAAGGTCCGTATCACCATTAGCACAAGCACAAGCAAATCAAGATATCAGTGCAGTATCAAGATATCTTCAACTGGTTGGGGGAACCTTTGGGCCAGAGATATTAAATCTTCTTATCAATTCAGAGGACGTTGCTCTCTATCTTGCTAAGAAGTTTGGTGTTCCAGATACATTAGTACGAGACAGCGTTGAGCGTGAACAGTTGCTACAAGCAGCGCAGCAGTTTGCACAAGCACAACAACAAGGTCGAGTACCAGATGTCGAAACACTTAGGACTGGATAATTTTATCCGCAACAAAGCGGATGATGAAAGAATATCAAAAGATATTCAAGCACTCTTCAAAACACCAAATGGCAAACAAGTCTTGCAGTATTTGCGTTCAATAACTATTGAATCAGTACAAGGACCGAATGCCTCAGACGCAGAATTGCGTCATTTAGAAGGCCAGCGATATCTTGTTGGCCTTATTAGTCGTCGTATACAACATGCAGAAAAGGTACTCAAAAATGAATGAAGTAACAGATAATGTGGAAGTTGCAACTCAAGCAACAGAAGCACCTGTAGTCGAGCGTCCTGAATGGCTTCCTGAAAAGTTTGAAACTCCAGAAGCATTAGCCTCTTCTTATAGCGAACTTGAGAGCAAACTAGGGCAAGATAAAGACAACATTCGTAATGAAATAATGCAAGAGTTTGAGAACGAAGCTCTAGCTAATAGACCAGAAAATGTAGGTGACTATAAAATACCACAAGGTGTAGATGAGTCTCTAGCTGTAGATAATAAATTGTTTCAATGGTGGGCAAACCACGCATTTGAAAATGGATATAGTCAAGAAGAGTTTGAAGATGGCATATCACAATATGCTGAGTTCTTTAACTCAACACAGCCAGACTTAAAGTCAGAGATGGTTGCTCTTGGTGAAAATGCACAAGTAAGAATCGAATCTGTAAATCAATGGGCTAATAGTTTCTTTCCAGAAGATTTACATGATGCATTCCTAATGATGGGGCAAACAGCGGTTGGTGTAAAAGCCCTTGAGTACATGCAATCTCAAGTAAAGCAGTCTTCATTAAACAATGCTTCTCAGCCAGCACAAAGCATCACCATAGAAGATTTGCAATCAATGCAAAGAGACCCACGATACCACGATCCAGTAAGAAGGGATGCGGCATTTGTTAAAAAGGTCGATGAAGGATTTGCTACACTTTTCCCATCCTGATGTCCTGTATGATGAAGATGATGTAAAGATCATAAGATCTACATTAGACCATGCATCATATCTTCAACATCATTTGCGACAGACAGATGTTCGAGAATGTATGATTCATGGCTCTACTCCTTGGAGAGCTTTGCACACACCTCTATCAATTAAGAATGCAAAAACATGGACAGGAATCTATCAACAGATTCCTGTTTGTATGTTTGGCACTGTGCCTTTGGTTGAAGAACACGATATTAAAACAGCGTTAATATGGATGCTTGGCACTGATACTCTTAATCAAGAGTGGAGAAAGTTTTTACGCTTATCGAGATCTGTATCTGAGTATCTAGTTGAAGGATATGATCTTGTTGAGAATGTAGTTCCCATAGACCACACCAAAACCATTCAATGGCTTTCATGGTTAGGATTTGCATTTGGGGATATGCCAACCATGATAAATGGTTTTGAATGTGTGCGTTTTGTGCGTTGCGCTTCTCCCGCAAAGATGACATTGCAATAACACGGCCTGTTTTTAACTGACAGCCCCATATGGGATAACTGGATGATGAGCGAAACGGACAACCGCGCGAAACTGTAACTTTTGTAAGAGGACTGAAAAATGGCGAATAGTATTGATACCGCCTTCATTAAGCAGTTCGAGTCCGAAGTTCACATGGCATATCAGCGCATGGGGTCTAAACTCCGTGGTACTGTTCGTACTGCTGGCAATGTGGCAGGAAGCGTTGTTCGTTTCCAAAAGATCGGAACTGGATCTGCCTCAACTAAATCTCGCAATGGTTCCATTACTCCTATGGAGCTGACCCACACAACCGTTGAAGCAACAATGGCTGACCACTATGCGGCTGAGTACATTGATAAGTTAGACGAGTTGAAAACAAATATTGATGAACGTCAGGCTGTGGCAACATCTGCTGCTGCTGCTCTTGGTCGTAAGACTGACGAGATTCTTTATACAGCAATGGATGCTGGTGCTAACAGCACACAGATTCATGATACAAGTTCTGCTTTGGAAAAAGCTGATCTGCTGTCTTTGTTTGAAACCTTTGGTTCAGCAAACATTCCAGAGGACGGAAACCGTTATTTGGCAATGCATCCTAAAGGATATGCTGACCTTTTCCTCATCAATGAGTTTGCATCGAGCGACTTTGTTGGTGAGCAAAATCTGCCGTTTGCAGGTGGCATGACAATGAAAGAGTTTCTTGGATTCAAGATCTTCTCAACGTCTGCTGTGACTGCTGGCAAGAACATGGCTTACCATACATCTGCTGTTGGCCTTGGCGTAAATGCTGATGTTTCCACAGAGGTAAATTATGTTCCTGAGAAGGCTTCACACCTTGCAACTTCAATGATGTCTATGGGCGCGGTAGTTATCGATGATAACGGTATCTACGAAGTCTTAGACAACAACTCATAAGAGGAGGATTAGGAAATGGCTTATTCTGCATCTGGTCTTACTCGTATGGCAGGAGGTGGCGGTCATAATCTTTGGTATTATGATTCTGCTGATGCCTTGAGTGCAGTACGTGCATCAGGATATTTTAATGATGCTGCCAGCATGATGAATGTTGGTGATGTTGTTTTTGTGTATGACAATGATGCCCCAACTTTGGGTATCTCTGTTGTGCTTTCAAACACTGGTTCTGTTGTAGACATTGCTGACGGCACTGCTGTCACAGTGTCAGACAGCGACTAAAGGGATAGGGGAGGCTTGTGTTGCTTTGCAACTTACACCAGCTAGCCTCCCCTAACTTGATATGCCATCAGTAGCTAATTCAGATATAGATATCGCTGCTCGTGCCTTAATATTAATAGGCGCGGACCCTATAACTTCATTTACAGAAACCTCTACTGAGGCTCTTGTTGCTTCAAATATATATGAGGATGTTATTCAATCTGCGCTGTGTGCGAGTAGATGGAGGTTTGCAACAAATCAAGCTGAGTTAAATAGGCTTACAGATGTTCCTACTGGAAGATTTGATTTTGCATACCAACTGCCATCAGACATGTTGATGCTTCATGCCCTTACCGTAAATGACAATCTAATCGAATATAATATTTATGGTGATAAAGCATTTTCTAACACATCTGAAACTGACACAGTTATTGCTGATTATGCATTTAGAGTGGGTGAAGAAAAGTTCCCTAGCTACTTTACAATTAGTGTTGAGTTTTCTCTTGCAACTACATTTGCTGTAGCNATAGCAAGAGATGAGCANCTTGCTNCTTTNATGGAAAGCAANGCAAGNGTTGCNATGCAACAAGCAAAAACTCTTGATAGTCAGCAACAAACAACACGAAAACTTGTTACATCGAGGTTCATTTCTGAAAGGCGTGGTTGATGGCGAGGCTAAGAATACCGCTGAATAACTTTGCTTTTGGAGAAATTAGTCCATCACTTACATCGAGGACTGATACACCTGTCTATATTTCTGCTGCCGAAACAGTACAGAACTTTTTTATACGCTCTGAAGGCGGTGTAATTAGCAGACCTGGCACTCAAAGAATGTATAATTTTACACATACATTCGATGCCAGCCTAACACAGCAAGTAAGATTAGAACCGTTTATCTTTTCAGATGACGAAAAGTATATCATTGCTTTCTCAAACGCTAAGATTGAATGCTTTCGTATTCACCCAACCACAGGTGCAATAACTCTTGCGACTACTATTACACAAGACACAGATGGCAATTCTTTGCCAATTAACAATACAAATCTTGTGCAGTTTACATATGCCCAAAAGGGCGACTTTATGTTTATTTGCCATACAAGTTTTCTTTGTAGGCAACTTGTAAGAACAGGCCTAACTTCATTTGAAGTGCGTGTTTTTGATTTTCAAACATCATTGGATGGCAACAATGTGTTTCAGCCATATTATCATTTTCAAGGTAGCGGGGTCACAATATCCTCAGATAGCTTTAGTTCAGGAACAGGTCGCACTCTTACTTCAAGCGCAGCATATTTTGTTTCCGATCACGTTGGTGTGCGTTTGCTAATTGGAGAAACTGAAGCATTAATTACAGGCTTTACTAACTCAACTACAGTAACAGCTACTCTCAAAGGTGATCTATCTACACAGCTTGATCCAGATGCCATCCAAACAAAAGATGATTCAGACAAGATTGAAATAACACATGCACTTCATGGTTTAGCTTCTGGTGCTTCAATAACTATTGCTGATGCTGGTGGCCTTGGTGGAATTTCTGCAAGCAATATAAATGGCTCAAGAACCATATCTAAGATTATTGATGAAAACAGATATGAAGTAACTGCTGGATCTACTGCAACTAGTGGTGCAATAGGTGGTGGTTCGCCAGTAATCAAAAGTGCTGCTGCTACATCAGAATGGTTTGAACAATCATACAGTACGCTTCGAGGCTTTCCACAAGCGATTACCTTCCATGAAGATAGGCTTTGGTTTGGTGGAACTCCAAGCCAGCCTGATGGATTGTGGGGATCTAAGACAGGCAACTTTTTTAACTTTGATCTTGGTGATGGCAGTGATGATGATGCACTTGATCTTGATGCTAGTGTTGGTGTTACAAATCAAATAAGACATTTGGTCTCAAATCGTGATCTACAGGTTTTTGCTTCTCAGTCTGAGTTCTTCTTGCCCTCATTTACTGATAAGCCAGTAACACCAGAAAATGCTAAAATATCTGTGCAAACTCCATTTGGCACAGGTTTTGTTCGTCCACAATCTGTAGACGGAGCAACATTGTTTGTGCAAGCAACTGGCACTGCTGTAAGAGAGTTTGTGTTTACTGATAATGAAGGTGCATACACAGGAGCTATGGTATCGCTTCTTTCTTCTCATTTGATCAAGTCGCCTATACAGCTTGCTGTTGTAAAGGGTTCTTTATCTAGGGCTGGTGCTTATGGCTTCTATCTAATGGATGATGGCACTATTGGTGTGTATCATTCTAACAGACAAGAGAAAAAAGCTGGTTGGATGCGTTGGACTACAACAGGCAAGTTCCATTCTATTTGTGCTGTAGATGAAGATTTGTTTGTTTGTACTTCACGCGATGATGGATCAGGAACAACAAAACTTTTTCTTGAGCAGTTTAATACAAGCATGAAGATGGATTTCTGCAATGAGTTTACTGGCTCAAGTGGCGTCTTTTCTACTTCTGGTCATTTCTCTAATAATGCTGTTGTTGATGTTGTGGATGGTACAGAGTATCTAGGGCAATTTACGGTTGCTAGCAATAACGCAACCGTTACTTCTGTAAAAGCATCTACATCTGCACAGATTGGGTACAAGTTTACTCCTGAGTTGAAAACTCTTCCTATTGATGCTGCTGTTGCTGGTGGCCCTTTGACTGGTACACCTCGTAAAATAACTAAGGTTACATTGGATCTTGAGGATACATTAAGCGTAAGCGTGAATGGCACAGATATGATTATTCGTACTGTTCAGCAGGATCAGTCAACAGCATTGACTGCTGTATCTGGCAAACAAGAGTTTCGAGTTCTTGGATATAGTAAAGATCCAAGAGTTACTATTAGCCAATCTGCTCCTCTTTCATTGCAGATAAATGGTTTAGTTACAGAGGTGGCCTTCTAATGAACCCAACATTTTTTGCTATAAGCACAGGATTGAAAGTTTTTGGAGCATTGCAAGCTTGTCGTGCTGAAAGGCGCAGACAAGCTGCAATTGCAGCACAACAAGAACAAAATAAAAAAGTTGAGCAATTACGTGCATTACAAGATCATAATGCTCGCATTGCTGCATTTAGTGCTTATGAATCTACTGCAAATGCAGCAAGGGCAATTAATAGAAGGTCAACATCTGATAGATCTTATCAAGCTATAATGAAAGCTAGCAGAGAAAAATCTAGAGAGCAGCTAAATAGAGCAAGAGTGCAAAGCCTTTTTACTCAAAGTCGTATGGCATTTGCTGCGGCTGATGCAAGGGCATCAGGATCTCTAGCTATGCAACAAGCGTTGTTGTCTGCTGGATCTGACGTTGCAATGTCAGGCTACAAAATGCAACAGGTGACACCAACGGGAACAGATTAATGGCAGTAATTAAACGCTTTCAAGGAAATCAAGTTTTTAATCAACCTGTTGGTGTTGTAAGGCCATCAAGTGCTGGTGTTCAATTGGGGCAAGCCATGCAACGTGTGGGTACTCAGATGTTCCAAGCTGCATATGAGCGTGAAGTTGTAAATCAAAAACAACTTGGCAAAGAAGCTGGTATGCAAGTCAATATTGAATTGCGCGATGCTGATAACAAACTTGTAATTGCAAAAGCACCAGAAGGTTTGTCCCCTGTTGCTGAACGTGCAGCACAGCCAGTTATTGATAAGCGTTATGTTGATGCACTAAACATCGACATGAAAAATCGTGCAGCTACAATAAGAGCAGATTACAAAAATGATCCAGAGGGGTTTGATGAAGCCTATAGTGCTTATGTAAATGAAACTATAGATCAAGCTGGCAGATATGCAGAGCAAGCGCGAATTATAGGCGCAACTTATGCTGGACAACATTCTGCTGCATTATATGCAGAAAAATTAGAGTTTGAAGATAGGCTTGATTTTCAAAACTCTTTTGGAAACCTAAGACAAGAGATAGAAGACATTCAAGCCTATGCATCATCTCCTGATGAAATAGGTATTAATACAGCGGGAAATCTTGCAAGACGACATGATGATCTTGTTCGTGATGGTGGCATTATTGATCAGTTTGCTCAAAAACATGGCGCAAGACTTGGTGTTACGCAAATTCCAGAACTAAAGCATGCTGCAAATGCAGCATTTTATGGCGGTAAAGCGATTTCTATAGCAGCTAAACTTGATGCTTTTGCAGAAGCTCAAAATCCATTTGTTAAAAGCAGCATTGTCACATCTCATTTACGCTACATGCAAGATGCTTTGCGTAAGGGCAGCGTTGATACATTGCCTGATGCTATCAAAAGAAATCTTGCAGAATTGGGATTTGATAATGACTTTCTTACGGAAAAAGGTATGGGGCGGGTAAGAGATGCCGTTGCATCAAAGATTGCTGTTATCGAAGGCAATAAACAGGAAATCTTCAATGCCGAAAGAGCAGAAAGACAACTGCAAATAATTTCTCGAAAGGTAGAAGCAGGTATATTGGTAAGCGGCGAAGAAGCGCAGGCTTTGTTAAACGAGGCTGGTATGAGCGATGCTTATGCGCTTGGCCAGAGAATTGCAACTATTCTTGATAATCCAACAGATGAGGACATACAGCCTTTCTATCGTGTATTGATTGGAAACTCTGGTGAACTTCCACAAGCAGCAAAAGATCTGCTATCTGACGAAGGCATCATTCGTGACATCGTTACAAGCGATCCAACCATGCTACCAGAGCTGCTAAACTTTTATAAGCAAGCCACAACATTCAATCGTGGTGGTTACAGCACAAAAGCTGACAGAGGCTTAAGTGATGATGCCACTATATTTTGGGATACGATTGATGCTTATACCAATTCAGTCAGGACAATGAGTGTAGATCAGTTTTTTGCTCGTAAAACTGAAATAGACTCCATGCAGCCTAGTTTAAAAAATGACATTCTAAAAAAGAATCTTGGAAAAGATTTAAGTCTTTTNGATTTTGTNCAAGAGCAAACAGGNGCNGAAAACGCAGAACAGCTTAACTTTTTTATGAGTTATGCTGATGAACTTGTAATTATGCATGGCAAAGAAAAGGCAGGTAAGATCCTTAAGCAATCTGGTAAAAAAGTATTTCGTAAATCTGATTTTATTTTTGGTGATGCAGCATCACGATATGCACCAGAGATTGCTTATAATGATAATGAAATAACTATTTTGACTAACTCTATTAATAATCAAATGAAGCGATTGGGTGGTGGTTATCAAATTAAAACAAATGTTTTCCTTGCCCCTGATCCAAGAGAGGGATCTGTTCTACCTGTTTATACGCTTGTTAATGAAAATGGTGTGCCATACATAGTTGGCTCAGAGGTGTTACAAGTTGGTCCACAGGATATTCTTGCCGGACGACGACTTGCATCTCAAAAAACTATTGATCAACTGCGTGAAGAAGCAAGACAAGAGAGAGATCGTTATCTGCGTACTATGAGTTTTGTTGATCCTGCAAAAGATTCTCCTGACACTACTGTTGGCACTATAGCTGGTGGCAGAATAGATATAAGCGAGTTTGAATAATGGATGTAGGTCGAAGGGACTTCTTCATTGCTGCAACCACAGGATTTAAGGATGAAGTAGATCCAAGTTGGTATGAGGCTTGGAAAGCAAATGTTGCCTATCACAACATGCCTATCATTGAATCTGTGCAAGAGCAGCAGNTATTTGGGGATGCAGAGCGTGATCCAAACTATGATGCTGTTGCTGATATGGGTGAGCAATATCTGCCTTATTANAAAGATTTGATAAGAGCAAAAAATCCAGAACATCTACAGTTTTTGAAAGAGCGTGTTGATCGTTCTCTTGATCGCCGNATGATAATGCAACGTGGTCACTGGTCGGCTGCGCTTGCTGGTGGAATTACAGATCCATTATTTCTTACAACCTTTGTGCCAGGTCTTAATGCTATTGGTCTTGGCAAGACTGTGCTTAGTGCAACTGGAAGAGCATCAGCACTTGGCTTTGGTTATGGCATTGCATCAGAAGCAAGACGCGCTCCGTTTGCTGTTGCTGATGAGAAATACGAAAGTGTGCAGAATATTGCATCATCTACAGCGATTAGTGGGTTTTTTGGCGGCGCATTTAAAGGTGTAGGTTGGTTGTCTCCTTTTATTGAATCGAGTGCCAAGAAAGTGGGCAGATTAGCTCGTGGAGAGAAGATCAAGCATATATGGGGGGAGAGTGCCACAAACCTCGATGATGGCTATGTAGGACAGTCTGGTGGCGATTATGATGCTGTTGTAGGCAACCCTCTTGGTAGCCCATCTCAACGTGCGCTATCTGACCCCTCACTGCCACAAGATGTGAAGAAAGCCTTTGTTGATCTGGCTTACAATTCATCTGTGCCAATCCAAGGCAATCGTGGCGGTTTGGCAACGCAGTCTGTAGCGCAGCGAGCTTTGCCCTATGAGGGCATATATCGCAATGTTGAAATGCAGATGCGTGATCTTCATGCACAGCATATTGGTGTAAATCAAAAAGCAAAATCTATTGCTGGTGTTTACAGCCCATTTACTGCTGAGTTTGATGATTTTTTTGCTGATACTGTAAAGCGTTACATTCTTATGGATTCACCAGATCCACGTTTAGTAAGACAAGCACTTGATGGCATTTCAGACGCGCAGCGTCAGGGTGCAGATTTGTTACGTAAGACATTTAAGGAGGTTGGAGAAGATGCAACCTTTACTGGTTTGTTTCCAAACAATGAGCAAATTAAAAAGAAGCTAGTAACGCTACAAGAACGCATAGATAAAAAAGCTGCAATTATTGCAGACATTGATTCTAAGACAAGGCCAGACGGCACTCTCTCAAAGAAAGCATTTGATAAACGTGCTGATTTGGAATTTGAGCAAGCCTCTATAAGAGGTCGCATGACAATGCTTGAAGCTGCACTTGATGCGCCGCCTCGTAAGAATTTTAAGTTTGGTATTTATTATAATAAAGAGTTGCTGCAAGGTGATGATGCTGCAAGAGAGGCTCTTACACAAAAGTTTGAACAACACTATTTGCGTGAGAGATATAAAGAAAACTCTGTAACTTACGAAGATATTAAACAAGGCAATGTAAGTGCCAGAGAAGATGCAGAACGAACAGTATCACGCATATTAGAAGAAGACGCTGATGACTTTGAAAGTGTGATGCCTGATGGCTCTATTGCTGGCGGGGCAAAACATTTGCGGCATCGCAAAACCAATATCCCCGAACATGAGATTGTAGATTTTATTCATCTCTCTCCTGATGCGTTGTTTTCTTATATGTCCCGCATGGGAAAACAAATTGCTTTTGCAGAAAAGTTTGCTGGCAGAAATGTTGATGAAGTCTTAGACGATATGACATCCTCAATGAAAAAAGCGGGCCTGTCTGACAAAAAGATTGCTGAAACAAGGGCTGCATTTATAGGCGATTTTAGTCGTGTGATGGGTACATATAGACGCAATCCTGATCGGCTTGACAATCAGATGGCAAAAGTAATTAAGGGTGTTACTGGTTGGACATATCTGCCTTTGGCGGGTGCATCTGCAATTACAGATGTTGGCTCTATAGTAATGGCTCATGGCTTCAAGGATACCTTTAAGGCTGGTGCATCTGCAATAATGTCACCGTCTTATGCGGGCAATGTAATTAAAGAAGGACAAATATCTGGTGAGTTAGCAGACATTACACGCAATGTTGTTGCTCGTGAAATAGTTGCCGACAGTATGAAAAGAATAGAGCCGAAAGGTGCGGAAAAATTTGTAACTATAGGCAACAAAGTTTTTTACACAGCCAATCTACTTGCACCTATTACCTTTGCTGGCAAAACGCTTGATCAGATAGCAGTAAACAACAAGTTCATTCAGCTTTCTCGAAAGATGGCTTCAGGCAAAATCAGTAAATATGATGCCGAATATTTACGCCGATATGGCATTGACGAAGATATGGCTGAGTACATCTCAACAATGCCTGTTAGTAAGCATGATTCGATGAATATGTTTTTTGCCAATACAGATGAGTGGCCTTCAAGCACGCCATCTGAAAGGGCAATGAAGCGCAAGTATCAGGCTGCAACATCAGCGCATGCAAACAACACCGTCATTATGGGGCAGACGTTTGATAAACCACTGATGATCGATGGCATCGTGTTCATGCGTGATAACGCTTACTTCCAGATGATGCGTAAGGCATTCCCAAATCTGTACAAGATTGACAAGCAAGCCTCATACAAGGGCGCTCAACTTGTGCGTCTTGAAAGCGGTGCTATGACGCTGCCATTCACATTTATGAACTTTGCATTTGGT
>FUFK010070003.1_pt1 | contig 18932 bp, 17 predicted proteins | sample 1021851 | NCBI WGS metagenome assembly FUFK01 (sample SAMEA51879418, study PRJEB19060) | metagenome
TCGGGGGTTCGAGTCCCTCCGTTGGCTCCAAATTTACCGCTTAAACAGCGATTCATATAGTATTGAAGCGAAGTGTTCGGCATGCTTGAGTGCAATTTGGACGCAAAAGGAAAGGCGGCTCGCCTGCTCGGGGGTATCGCCAGCATCGTTGGTGCCCTCGTTCTCGCCGCCCTCCTCGCCACCGACACCGTCGTATTTGGATTGGGTTGGTATGCTGTTGCCGGCGCCATCTTTGGCGGTGCATTCGCCATTTTCGAGGCCCGTGCTGGCTGGTGCATTGTCCGTGCTATTGGCATCAAAACGCCCCTGTGATGCTCAACCCCAAAGGCGAACGCTCAAAGCGGCCGTCAGTTTGGAAGTCATGTGTCTGCACAGCGATTGGACGGACGAGCCTGTGCCACGGAGGTTGAGGCCGAACTGCTTGAGCGCGTATCAGCCTTGAAGACGGAAGGCGTTGAGCCCCATCTTGCCGTCATCATCGTGGGCGACGACCCTGCCTCCCATGTCTACGTCAATTCAAAGGTCAAGACATGCGGTCGTTTGGGCATTCGTTCCACCCACATCGCCCTGCCAGCATCCACGGAAGAAACGNTCCTCANGCACCACATCCAAGACCTCAACGGGCGCGACGATGTTCATGGCATCTTGGTGCAATCCCCGTTGCCGTCGCACATGGATGAAGAAGCCTTGACGGATTTGATTGCACCTCAAAAGGACGTGGACGGCTTCCATCCGCAAAACCTCGGCCGCTTGGTTCAAGGAAGAACCGATGGTATGCTCCCGTGTACGCCAAGCGGCGTCATGCGGATGCTGCGATGGGCAAATATCGACCTTGAGGGGAAACGCGCCGTTGTGCTTGGCCGCTCCAGAATTGTTGGCATGCCGGCCGCTTTGCTCCTCGCAGCCCGTGGCGCTGACGCCACGGTGACCGTTGCCCATTCAAGAACGCAAGAACTCGAAGCCGTTTGCAAAGAAGCTGATGTCCTCGTAGCGGCCGTTGGCCGACCGGACATGGTGAAGGCGGCTTGGGTCAAGCCAGGAGCCATCGTCGTTGATGTCGGCATCAATCGCGTGGAAGATAACACCCGTGAGCGCGGTTGGCGGCTTGCCGGCGATGTTGACCCGGCCGTTTCAGAAGTTGCGAGTTGGCTTTCACCGGTACCTGGTGGCGTCGGGCCGATGACCATCGCTATGCTCATGGAGAACACTGTTCGTGCCGCAGAAGCCGTTCTTCACAGATGAAGACAAGTGCTAAGACATGCACGGATAAAGCGGATTTGTGGTCCACGATCCTCGAGCACCCCGTCTTGCGGCGGCAGCGACGCTATGTGCTGCGGTTTTGGTCCTGTTGACGGCCCTGAATCTGGTGTTGAACCTCATCGGTTCAAGCGGGCCGTCCATTGAAGAAGCCGCAGCCCTGGCCGGAGTCGGGATGTCCCTCTTCATCGCCAACCTTGCCAACAAAGAACGCACGATTCCTGAACTCATACCGAGCAGTGGGCGAAGCGATGTTGAGTCCTTTGATACNTTGACCACCATGACAACCGGGGCGGCACAATCGGAGGTCAACCCCACAACCGCATCCATCCTCACAAGCATCCTTGGCGAACAAGCCACGGCAGACCAACAACAGGTCAATTCAGCCATCAACACCTTGTCTTCCGGGGAATTTGGTGACTCTGTTCGTCGCACCATGGAAGAGGTTGAGGCGGCCAATCAAACCATCAATGACCAACATGAAGCCGCCCCTGCTGACGAAGAAACTGGTCAAACCATGGAACGAGTGTTGGTGCAACCCGTCCCTCTTCCCGGACATGAGGATGAGCCAATCATCAACCCGGCAAGTATCCCCGGCCTTGAACCCAATCGCGTCTTCGTCACCTCAGGCGTGGCCAGCGTGCCACTGCCAAACATTGAGCCAAACGTGCCAACCACCCCTGCTGTGTCGCAGACCCCGGTCATGGACGAACCCTCTGTGACTCCTGTTATCCCCGATTTGCCCGATTTACCTGAACTGCCGGACATGTTGACCCTTCCTGAGGTGGAAACGCCTCAAGAACCTCAAGATGCTGTGGAAGTTCCCGCTGCACCTACCTTTGATTTACCTGATCTGGACGGTTTATTCGACGACGAACCAGTGGGCGGCGGCGTGAAAGAAGTACCATCTGTACCCAATCTGCCTGATTTGGATGACTTGTTTTAGACACGAGGGTTCAAAACAAGTGCGAATGAGCGGATAGTGTGTGGACGCAAACGCATGATTTGCACTCGCATTCGGTCCATAGTGATGGTGAGCATGACGTCGCCACGGTAGCTCGATTGATGAAACGGGAAGCCGTACAGGTCTGGTCGCTCACCGACCACGACACCACCTCCGGTTGGGTGGAGGCCCAACAAGCAGCCGATGAGGAGGGTTTGGTATTTGTTCCCGGCGTTGAAATCACGTGTGAACCTGCCCTCAAACCAGAGAAGGAACAACTTGTTGCCACCGGTCGGGAAAGAGCATCGGCTTCATGGCACCTCCTTGCCTTCTTCCCGAATCACCGTCCAGGTTCTGCTGACCCGGAGGTTGAGGCTTTCAAAGCCTGGCTTCTCCCTCGCCAAGACGGTCGCCAACCTCGCATGCGCGCCATGTGCCAGCGATTAACCGACCTCGGCATGCCCGTGGATGTGGAAGATGTCATTGGACGAGCCAGCGGTTCAGTCGGACGACCACATCTCGCTCAAGCCATGGTTGACCTCGGCTATGTCTCCTCCAAACAAGAAGCGTTTGAAACATGGATTGGCGACGGCTTGCCAGGATTTGTCCCGCACCAGAAACCGACCATCGCACAGGCTGTTGAAGCTGTCAAAGCAGCCGGCGGCATTACATCCCTTGCTCACCCGTTGTATTACGGCGTCTCCACGCCATCGCTGCTTCAAACGCTCCATATGCTTGGCGTGGATGCGGTCGAGTCCATCCATCGCAGCCACAACGACGCCTACCGACACGAATTGACTCAAGAGGCGAAGCGCCACGGCATGAGCGTCTCGGTCGGTTCAGATTTTCACGGTTTATCCTATCAGACTCGCCCAGGGAACATGCCTCACCAAATCGAATGTTTGCACGCTGAACTCAAGGCGTTCTAAATCGGTCAATCATCAAGGCAACCTCAAAGAGGATAATGATGGGAAGCGCTACCAAAAACAGTGAAAGTGGGTCGGGTGGCGACATGAAGGCGCCGACCACAAACGCACTGAACCATATGATTCGACGAGCGCCAGCCATTTGCTCACGGGTTACGGCTCCCGAACGCAAAATCAATGTCGTGATGAGGGGTGCTTGGAACCCGATGGCCGAAGCAGATACCAGATTGACGATGAAACCGGCGTAGTTGGAAAGTCGCCACTCCGTGGTCAAGCCAGCTTGTTGGGCATCGGTGGTCAAATAGTCAAGCAAGAGTGGGATAAGCCCGTACCATGCGTAAAGAGCACCAACCAACAGAAGAAGCACGGAGGTGAACACGGCCAACACCACCCGAGGTCCGGGTTTTGGCAAGTTCACCTCAAGTTCGGACAAACGCGACTGTACTGCTTCGTGGCGTAAACCGTATCTTGTGGTTTGAACCACAACCATGAACATGACCAAGACCAAGCCCACGGAACCTGCAATTCGAAGTTGAAGGAAAAGAAATTCAACGGGTGAAATGACGATGATTTCGACGCCTTGGGGAAGCCTTGCATCGTCAACCAACCATGCGATGAAGGCGCTTGTCAACGGGAAAGCAGCCACAAAACCGAGGAGAAAAAGGCCGACGTAATACTTGAGGGAGGCTTGAATCGTGCTGCGTATGGATGCAAGAATTTGACCACCAGATGACTGAGTCAGTCGCTCAACAGTGGTCTGAATCGATTGCTGAACCATGCCTCACGCCTCTTCGTCTGTTGACGATGATGAGGCCCATACATATGAGGGTGTAGAATCAATCAAACTGCGACCTTCTTTCTTGAGCCGGTACAAGCGATAGACAACAAAGCCCGTCATCCACAACGAGGGCAGGCTGAGGAACATGGCTTGCCCCATCTTATCATCGCCGTAATCGTTGATGATACGAACCTCCATCACCGGTTCATCGGCGGATGCCTCATCGTAATGCATGACGATGAAATGGTAAATTTTGGGAGATGTGATGTTCAAACTCAAGGTGGTTTGAGGTGCCACGGTATAGTGGTCACCGAGTGTTTTCATGACCTCCCAATCAATGGCGCCCGTCTCCATTGCCGGTACGCTCGTCTCAACCATGACGACCACGATTTCGAGTTGACCAAATGAGTTGAGATTGCTGATGTTGGATTGCACCATCTCGCCGGGATCAAATTTCTGGATGATCTCAAACGTGCTGTCGCCTTCGCCGAGACGGAACGAAACTCGCTCGTCAATGGTCTCTTCTTGATAGTTCACCGCCATCATCATCCCGGTGAGGAGAATGAGCATGACCACGCCTTCAACCAGGATATGGCGACGAACTTTTTCTCGACCGATGCCTTTCAACACAGGGCCGTAATCGTTGCGAAGCCTCGGTTGGAGGTGATGGATGAACAGGGCACCGATGCTACCGATGAGAATGCCGAGCGGTATGTCAACAACCCAGTGGATACCGAGGTAGAGGATGGTGAAGATGAACAAGGCTGTGTTGATGAGGACAAAGAGGTGGTAAGGCCAGTGCCGCCATTCCTTGAGTGTCCCTCCTTGCTCCTTTACGTGCAGATAATTGAGCATCAGAATACCGAAAGGAATGGCCACGTGAAGGCTTGGGACGGCGTTATCCAACGGGTCGTGAAGCGCGTAGAAGACGGTGTACCAGCCATCATGGTACAGCAAGGCATCCATTCCTGGAATCCAAGATGAGGTGACTTCAACGTTGAAAAAGAGGTAGTAGGGAACCGCAAGAGCGTAAATCAAGAGATAATTGAGCGTGACCTTGTCGGTCATGTCCCTGTCGCCTGAAAAAGCGAAGTAGACCGTGGTGACATAAATCAAAAAGAGGTAGACAAAGAGGTAGTGAAAGTTCAGAAATTCGGTCAACGCATCGTTGCTGAACACGTCTTGGATCCATTTGGTGAATTCACCCTCCAGCCCGTACACCCAGTCGGTCCAGTGCCCGGTTCGCGCTTTCATTGGCTCGTTGAGTCGGTCGGTGATGGCCTTCCAGCGAATGATGACGATGTAGCCCATGGCATGGAGGTAGTACCGCTTGTCGTGAAATTCCCGAGCCCAAGAGCGCCATGGAATCCTGTTTTCTTTCTGCGAGCGTGTGAAGAACCAACATATGATGGGCGTCAGGAACAGAATCATGCCCATCATGATGTCATAGGGTTCCATGGTTCGGGGGCAGAGATGATGGTTTTATGCCTTCGGGGGATTCAGGGAGAACACTTTGCAATTCAACACCTTGCAGTGGGAACCTTTGAGGAGGGCCGCGTGAATGGAGAACCATGGCAGCGGAGAAATCATGGACTCCAGCGCCAGANAACACNNTCGAAAGTCTTCGNCATGCCATTGAAATCTTTGATGGAATTGAGTTTGATATTCGTATCACAGCTGACCATCAACTCATCATTCACCACGACCGTACGGTCTCGATTCCACCCTCCCACCTGCAAGGAAAGCCAAAATGGCTCGAGGAATGGAACCATGATGATTTGGTGGATTTGGGTTTTCTCAGCTTTGAGGCCTTCCTTGATGACCCGACCGTTCAACGCTTGTGGCGAGATGAAGGGCGAATGGGGTGCATTGAGATCAAGCGACCGCATCCGAAAGCCAAAACAGGAGGAGGGTTTTTTGGAAGAAAGCACCACAACCAGCACATTGCAAACGCGATGCAACTTGCAGAACAAGCCTTGGATGAACGTGAAATTCCCAAAGAAAACACTGTGTTCTACGCCTTCCACCGAGGCATGCCAGCCTCCGCTCGTCTGTCAAAAACACAGCGACCTTGGGCGGCCTTGATCCCCTACATTCCCCCTTACGGAACGCGCAGAACCCAGCGGATTCAGGTTTTCCCTCAATTTCTCACGACCCCATTCAAGCGACTGGTGAAGCAGCATCGCTCACAAGGCAGTTCCATGTTGCCTTGTGCGGTGGAATATTTCCAATCCTCTACTCGGCACATCCCGATAGGACGTCATGTCGGCCTGACCGGGAGCGCCTTGAACCGACTGACCCATGCACGAGAGGGGATGCCGACCTATGTCTGGCCGACCAAACTCGGGATGGAGCATGACCTGTTACGGGCCGGCATGACGGGGTTGACCGACCATGCAGACCCAAACCTGAGATGGCTCCCCTCCGGCCATGCTCGGTGGCTCCAACCCGGCCTGCGACCACTCCTCGATGCCGAATGGAACCACCTGAATACAGCGACACAAACCAACCACCTCGACCTTCTGCGACAGTTGGAAGAGGAAACGCCAACATGGGCTGAAGCGGACGCTTCACGCCGCCATGCGCTTGTGTCAGAAATGCGCAAACGATGGCGGTGGGACATGGATGTTGACGAACTCCTCGCCCGCTACGACGGCCCTACCCCACCATCCTATGCGCCGAGATTGATTGGACACCGCGGGTCAGGAAAAACAGCGAGGCCAGTGTTGAACCCTCACTCGATGTGACGGAGTTCTTGCTCTTCTGCAATGTACTTCGGACGGTAAATTGGCGTTCCTTTTCCGCCTCGCATGACGGTGCGCTCATCGATGATTTGAGCACCGATACCGGCGACACGAGCCCAACCGAAGAAGGTCGTGTAGTAGGTCGGGTCCTTGAAGCCCACGTGATGTAGCAGCGCACCGCTGGCGATGTCAACATTTGCGTTTGGATTGGAGATTTTCTTGTTTTCAGAGAGGACACGAGGAGCAACTTCTCGCAATGTTCGAATGATTTTGAAATTCTCATCGTCCGGGCAGAGTTCTTCTCCAAGGGCGAATTGGACGGTCGCTCGTGGNTCTTCTGCTCGGAGGACGGCGTGGCCAAATCCGAAGACTGGGCGCTTGGCGGCAAGTTCACCACGGACAAAAGCCTCGACTTCTGCGGGATCGCTGGTACCGATTCGAAGCACGAACTCAAGGCACGATTGATTCGCACGTCCGTGGAGCGGGCCCGACAATGCGTTCATGGCGCCAGCGATGGATGAGTAGACGGTGGCGTGGCTGGAAGCGATGGCCTTTCCGGTGAAGGTCGAGAGGTTCCCNCCGCCGTGGTCCATGTGAAGGACGAGGTAGGTTGCCAAAATTCGTTCCATCAAGTCATCGTCCACGCCATCCAACGCCAACGTACGGACAAAGCGTTGAACCATGGTGGCCGAGAGGTCGTCCTCTGGAATATTGTCGATTCGGCCTTCTCGAATCCTGAACAAGAGGCCCATCATACGAGGCATTCGAGCGATGAGGTTGAGAGCGTCTTCCTTCCAGTCACCCGTGGTATCCAACATACCGAGGGTGTGGATGCCAACGCTCAACCAATCCATGGGGTGGCCGTCCTTGGGCAAGGTGGAGAACACGGCAGCAACGCTGTCGGGAACATGGCCCCGGGCAGCAAGGTCGGCCTTGAAGTGCTCCGATTGTTCGGAGGTGGGCAATTCTTTGTTGAACAGGAGATAGACGATGTCTTCTGGAGGNTAATGAGCAAGTTCGGCGATGGGATAACCGCAGTAATGGACACCTTCGGTCGGCGTGACGAATGAGGTGCGACACGTGCCAACAGGTACGCCTCGAAGACCCGTGTTGAGGTGTGAGGTGTGGACGGTGAACATTGGTTCATCTTGCGTCATGTGCCTCCCCCGTAAATGGCCGACATCCATGTTCTGTATAAATGCGGCTCTTGCCAAAGGCCGAGCCTCAAAACGGTGTTGCTAGCAACACCTGCGCAGCCTAACGATTCCAGCGCCGCTTTGTCGGCGGCCACGTTCGGAAGCCTTTCGTCGAGGTGCGGTCGGCAAAGATGTTGAGACGGATGGTTTGCCCGTCGATGAGGATCGCGTCCTCAGCGTCAATACCCGGACATGTTCGCTTGACATTCTCCCATGCGGAAGGTGTCGCGAGGTTTTCTGCCCACCACGGAAANGCACGACATTGTTGGGGGCGAACCTCGTAAATGTTGCATTGTTTTTGGTCGTTCAAGTGGATGCAAATCCCGTCTTCCTCTCTGCTTTTCAAAACATAACGGCCATCAAACGTGGTGCGGGTGTCTCGCTCAAGCCAGGCCGGTACATCCAATCCTGCGTGGTCTGCAAGCCTCGTGGCGTCATCCGCTGAGAGGTAGACGATGCCACCCGGCTCATCACAACATTTGCCACAATTGGGCTGACAGGCGAAGTTAACCCCTTCCATCCACCAAGGAGCCCTCATTCTTCCTCACCCTTCAGCACCGTTCGGGGATGAAGGCGAGCGAGATGAACCACATTCTTCTTGGGTGTTTCCTCCAGCAAATCATCCGCTGAGATTCCGGTACCGTCAATGTTCCATTCACCCTCTGGCTCAAAGGAATCCAGGGATTCTGTTGGAGGAGAGGGAGACGTGCGTTTTCGGCGGCGCGGCACTCTCCGCTTCCGCTTGGCAGGAACATCCTCCTCGAAAGGTGGCAGAGGTTCCCTCTCGGGGTCAATTTCAACCAAACGCTCTTCCAGCGAGCGCAATTCATCAGCGATGGTGATGAGTTCGTCGATATCTGCTTCAACAGCCCGCTGGGCGAGCACCACCATCTGTTCTTCAAGGCGCTGGAGTTCAAGCGAAGCGGAGACGCTTTGGGAGGTTGATGCGTTCATGCGCTGGTCAATGGCCTCATCGATGTCAACAAGCACCTCAACGGCACGACCAACGTCTTGGCGCTCAAGAGGGTCATTGGCACGAATGATGTACTTCTCTCGCTCGTGAACATCCAGAACCGAAGGGCGACCCGGTTCAACGGGGTCAACGCTCTCACGCAATCGCTCTTCGAGATGACGAGCATCCTCACCCATAACCTCAGCATCCCACTCTGGGGGTTCGTAGTCATCCTTTGCCCACGCCTCAAGCGGGCTGTGCAAATCGATACCACCTGCCTCCAAAGAAGAATACACGCTATCCAATGCATCACCCACGAGCCGCGATGCAAGATCTTCTACGCGCTGATGCTCTTCAACAACCGTGGCGCCTTGACCGCCGAGCAGAACAACATCCACATCATCATGGTCGAGCAAAACAGCACCGTTTTCAAACGCCAAAGCCAACTGCTCCAAGCGCGTTTCAACCATGCGCCAACCATGAGGTTGCATGCGGCTAAGTTGCGCAAGGTGTCGGTCAGAGACGAGCAAATTTCGCTGTGCACATCGCCAACGAGCGAAGGCCATGAGCGTTGGAGTTTGAGGTGAAGCAAGGCGGGCCTCAAGAGAAGACCGGAACACCTCTTTCAAACGTGAAGAGGGAAATTCGTCCACGGTCAAGCGGCCACCCGCAACGACTTGTACCCCGTGATTTAACGCGTGGTCGACCAGCACGCCCAGTTGGTGTCCCCACGTCTCGTGGTTGGTAAATTCGTGAACGTCGTCAATCACCAGTGCGGTCGCACCTGGCAACGCGTTTTGCCACGACGCTTCGAGGCCGTCGGTCCCGGTTACATCTGCGGCCGTGATGAACAAAACATGCCCTTCCTGACGGCGGAGCATGGCTTGGCCAGTGGCATGGAGTAAGTGTGAACACCCTGCTTGCGGTTCTGCCACGATAAGAACTGGATTGAGGTTGTGAGCCGGCCGGTCAATCACCTGCTCACAAACGTGTGTGGCTTGGAAATTTTCCTCAGCGACGAACCACTGCTTGAAAGTGGATGTGGTTGACCAACCCAGGCGTTGGGGCCAGTTGGAAGTCAAGTTCAGTACACGGGTGGCGTGAAAGGCATCGTTCTCTTGGGGTGGCGCAAGTTCCTCTCCAAGTGCGCTACGGACTTCTCCACGTTGCTCACTCAACACTTGACTCCAAACAGGCGTCCCATCATCGTCAACCCCCACATAAAGGTCGCTTGCTTCCGTTGCGACAGCGGGGTTGTGGGCGGCGTCGAGTCGCTGTTGAAGGTGCATCAATCGCTGTGCAACATGATGGGCATATCCGGATTCCCGTTCAAGAAACGACGACGGGGCACCAACATCGGTGCCGAGAATACGGTCAGCGATCAAGTCGTAGGTAGGGCGTTGAGCAACACCCACCGTTTGGAAAAGGGAGAGGGGGCGTTGGGGGACGCTTGTCTTTCCAAGCAAGGTGTTGAGTTTGGAGCGAGCAGGGCGTTCCTCCCCCCCTTGAGGGAGGTCAACGGTGGGTGGAGCAGTTGTGCTGGTGCTTGTCTGAGCGTGAATAGAGTCCCGCAATTGACGCTTTGCTTCCTCGAGCTGCGCGCGCAGTTTGGTCGGTGGTGAGGTCATGGCTCTTCACCGCTGTATCGCTTCAACGCCTCGCCGCTTTCGTTGTAAAGGGCGGTCGCATCCATACCATCGGGCTCGTCAAAGGTGGACCATTCCACGTAGGCTTTCTCGACATCCACCTTGGATTGAGGTTTCGAAGACGCTTCCCTGGACGCCTTTTCCACTTCTTCAACAGGGCGAAGACTGTTGGAGAGGGGCGTTTTATCGGCAATGGAGGGGAGCTTGACCGTTTTGTTGATTTCCGGCGAGGGTAGCGTTGCCTTGGAAAGGTCGGGGGAGCCGACGACGTTGTCTTTGAGAGCCTTCGCTTGTGTGGGATAGGTCATTTTTTCTTGACGTTCGAGAGCATGGCTTTGCTTTTCAGAAAACACGTCCATGTTCTCCTTACGGAACGATTGTTTTGCTTGTGGCTTCACCGGCCAGTCTGGTAAGGCAGGAGCGCTGCTCACAACCGCCGAACTTCGGTTGGAAGACAACCCTTGGCCGATGTTCGGCATTTTTGGAGGCCGCTTTCTCGCAGGGAGGCGTTGAGGAGGACGAAGTTGAGGGGGGCCATCCACCTCGACAGGTTGATTCCGCTGACGACGCTTGACGTAAACAGGCGAAACATCGTCTTCGGACGTCGTTTCTGCAGCCCTTGGCGATTCGCTGACAAAACGGCCGTGAACCACCTCGCCACCGGTATCTGGTCGCCACGGTGTTGAGCCAATGTCCACGCTGTTGGAAGACACTTCAGATGGAGATTCATGGCCTTCTGCGGCCAGTTCTGGCCAAGCCTCAACGACTTCACTCAATGCTTGGGTCGCCTCAATTCGGTCGTCATCATCCGGGGCGAAGCTTCCTCCCTCCAAGGAGGCTGTGCTGGTGATGGCAGGGCCGCCAACTTTTGCTCCTTGATGCTGAATTTGCGCCTCAAGCCATTGTTCCTCTTCCTCATCAGGTGCTAACAAAACCGGGTGGTCCCACAGAACATCGGGGTCGTCCGCCCATTGGAGGATGGTACTCCGTCGAAGGTTCGTTGTCTCCGAGGCAATGGAACGTTGAATTGCGGTCTCAAACAATTCCAAATCGGTGGTGATGAGGGCGATGTGATCGTTGAAGCGTACGCCGTCGCAAATGGAGCGAAGAACATCTACCATGCCGTTGTCCCCAAACGCATTGGCCAACCGGTCCAACCCATCGATAAGGAGGACTGAACGCTCGTTGCCCCATTGAAAGGCATTCACCACGGCTTGAAGGGCGGCTTGGTCTTGGAGCACTTCGTACCCTCCATGCGGGGAAAGCAAGGCATAGGACTGAGGCGCAGGCAAACGGTGAGTGGCTTCTGTTTGTGCGTGCGGCAGCCCGAACAAACCGAGCAACGGCATGCCGCGCTCGGCCAACTCAACACCCAGAGAAATCATCGGATGAGGGTCGGGCGAATCCAGGAGATAGACGTGGCCTGGCTCAAGTTGTGGTGTTGAGGCCGACACCATTTCCCTTCGGCGATGTTCGGATTCCAACGCCAAGGCTTCGATGTCCTCCAAGCGTGCTGCTCGTCGCCACGAACTTGAGGGCAGACGAACGCTTGACCACCAAGAAGCGGAGTCATCCTTTTGCTCTTGGTGTTCAAGATGCAGCACGCTCTGGGGGTGCTGGGACATCGTTGAACGCAGGGCGTTCATCGTCAACTCATAGAGAAATAATTCGTTCCCAACGTCCAAGGCGTCCTCCTCGATGCGAAGGAGGGCTTCGAGGCCTTGCTGCTGGGTCAGGTCTTGATGGAAGGCCATCACGGGCTGACCAAGTCGAAACAGCAACCATCCTTCACGTGAATCATCACCCGAAGTGGGCCGAATGCACACAGCTCCAGACTGCTCGTGAACGGCAAGGTTTCGAACCAAAACCCGGAGAACATCAACGCCGCCGCGCCGTTGTTCCACCATGTCGCCGTGTTCGATTGTGACCATGCGGACCCACCCTATGGCAGCACCTTCCTCAAACCCCCTCTTGAAGAGTGCGGCAGTTCTGGGAAAAGGCGAAGCGTTTCAAGCCATGATTCCTCGCACGGACATGGGCCCCGTGACACCCGGACCGCTGAATGTGGATGAGACCCAACTTCTCGACGAAGGGCTCCATCGATTTGACACGGGGCAATTTTGGCACGCTCATGAATCATGGGAGGATTTGTGGAATGCGCTCAAGCGAAGAGATGCACCTAGCGAAGAAATTTTGCTGGTTCAGGGCCTCATCCAAACCGCGGCCATGCTGCTTCACCACCAGCGGAAAAACGCCGTTGGCGTTCGAAAACAGTGGGCGAAATTGGAACCGAAGTTGAACGGCTGGTCAACGGCGTGGGGGCTTGACATCGCCACCCATCTTGAGGTGATCGAATCCTACGCCCTTGACGCAGACACATGGCATCAAATCGCGAGTGAACACCAAATGCCTCGAGCGTGAGGTTCAAAGTCAGCGGCGTTTGGTTGAAGCCATGGTCGATGAGGAATCGGTGCTCCCCACCGATATGCTGCGGTTCATCGATACCCCCGTGGCACAGCCACTTGTCAAGGGACGAAACATCGCCCTTCTTGGAAGCACAGTCTTCGCCGTCATTCTGTTCTTCGTTCTGCGTCAATTTGCATTATCATCGGCACTTGCTGCCCTCTTTGCCGCCACAACTCTTGGCCTGAACCTCACGGTTGTTTGGCTCCGCTTCCAAAGCCATGCCAGCACCCCCTTGGCCGTGAACCTGAACCATCCGTTCATGGACACCGAACCGATGGGGGAGGCGAGAATTTTGGTTCGTTTGACCGATGGACGCTGGGTGGCGCCTGGAAAAAACAGGGTTCGGACGATGCCTGATGACTTGCTGGGCGGTTTCACCTTGGTTCAAGACACCGANGACTACCCAGCACTTGGCCACTTTTCTTCCGCAAAAGAGGTGACTGGCACNCTTGCCCGNCATCTCGCTCTCATCAACCAAGCCATCGCACTACGTGATGCGGTCAACGATGTTCCCGACCCCATCGAAGATGCGAGGGGCCGAGAGAACATGGATTCTGGTCTGCTCGAACGTTCATGGCTTGAAGATGAAGATGCCGTGGAGGTTGAAAGCCCGCTGGTTTCGTTTTTCCGTGGCAAAGAATGAATCTTTTCGCCGAAAAAAGACCCGTATCTTCAAAACCGTTACCGTCGACCGGAAGGTGTGCCAACCAATGAGACTTGGATGTCCAAGGTCGAAGCCTTGGCCCCTCGTGAGCAGGAAACGCTGCTGGGCACCTCCCTCTCTCGCCGCTTCTCACGCCTTCCGTTGTGGTTGAGTCACCCTGCCAACATCGGTGGATTTTACGGCCTTTTGGTTGCCTTGGCCTTGATTCTACCCTACGCCTACGGCGATAGCAGCGAAGTGTGGGGCGTTCAGTGGCTGTACCATGCATCGTTGTTGATCATGGCTTGTGCAGCAAGCGGCTTCGTATCGGTCGTGCTCATCGCCTTTTCAAAACGCCACCCGGTCGCCCCGCCTCGCCAAATTCTCTACCCAATGCCGTTCTTGGGGTTGGCGTTCTTGACCATTGACCGCGTGGATTTATTCGCTATTCCATCGGCCGTGATCTGGGCTTTGCTCTTGCTGCCAGGACCGATGTATGTTCACCTCTCATGGGCTCCTCGTTGGCGACTCTTGTGCATGATTGAAGACGGAAAAGACCCCTTCATCGGGTTGGAGACAAAACCCGAGGAAGCGATTGAGGCTGAAGAAATGGTCGATGGCGACACCGAGATGCTCGAAGTGGTCGACGCCTTTGAGGCCGAGTGAACTCAAATCAGGCCGACTTGCGGCCCAACCTTCTCAAAGCAGGAGAGGACATCGTCCAAATCTTGCCGGCTCAGTCCCGCTGACATTTGTGTTCGAATACGGGCTTTGTCCCTGGCCACCATCGGGAAGACAATGGCACCCGCCATGACGCCCAAGTTACCAAGGGCGTGAGTCATGGCCTTGGCGGTGGAGGATTCGCCGCACATGACGGGAATGATGGGGGTGACGGAATCACCCGTGTCAAAGCCCATTGATTGGAGTTCTTTGCGGAAATAATTGGTGTTGTCCCAAAGCTTGGCGTGGTGCTCTGGCTCGGTCATCAACACCTCAATCGCCGCTTTTTGGGCTGCGGCGACACCAGGGGGTTGAGAGCCGGAAAGCAACCACGACCTCGAGTGGTTCAGGGCATGGGTCCGCGTCATTTCGGTGCCCGCTAAAATGCCGCCTTGAACACCCAAGGCTTTGGAAAACGAACCGGTCTCAAAATCGACTTTGCCTTGCAGTTTGAAATGGTCAACGATTCCCGCGCCACCCTCGCCGAGCACACCTTCACCATGGCAGTCATCCACGTAGACCATGGCGCCGTATTCCTCTGCCAGTGCCGTAACTTCGTCCAGCGGGGCGATATCCCCGTCCATCGAAAACACACCGTCGGTGATGATGAGTTTGCGCTGTGAGGTTTCGTGGGCCTTCAAGACCGCTTCCAATTCCCCCATGTCGTTGTGAGCATAGACCGCTCGCGAGGCCTTTGTCAGTCGAACACCGTCGATGATTGAGCCGTGGTTCAACTCATCGGAGATGATGACGTCTTGGGGCCCGGAAACCAAGGTCGGAATGAGGCCAACGTTGACGGTGTAGCCTGCAGAATAAATCAAAGAAGCCTCAACGCCTTTGAATTCGGCGACTTTCTTCTCTGCTTCCAAGTGGATGTCCATTGTACCGGCGATCGCTCGCACTGACCCGCTGCCTGCACCGTATTTCGTGGTAGCATCTTGCATGGCCGCCACGACCTTGGGGTGCGTGGTCAAGTTGAGGTAATTGTTGGCCGAGAGCATGATGGTGGGCTTTCCGTCCATTTGACACCGAGGTTGATTGGGGCCCTCCAAGGTCGGCGGTTCCCACAGCAACGACTTGGCGTTGAGTTCATCGTAGCGAGCTTTCATCCAGGACATATCACCGGGCATCGTGCTTCCTCAACTGACCTAGGCCGGCGTGCTTCAAGGTCTTTTGTCTCAAGATTCATTGAAGATTGATTGGCATAGAAGTCGTTCGTCCATCTCAACCGATGCACCTTCATCGAGGTTGAGAACGCCGAGATGCAGACCGCCGACGGAACGACGATGAAGGTCGAGCACCTCAAATCCAAGGGTGGAAAACATGCGCCGAACTTGCCGTTTTTTACCTTCGGAAATTGTCAAAACAACAGTCCCGTCNTCCTCAACCACAACCTGTGCCGGAAGGGTGTGATAGGCGTGAATCACCCCGTTTTCTTCAAGTTCAATCTGTACACCTTTCCGCAGTGTAGTGAGGTCCTCCTCGGAGGGAGGTTGGTCCGTCTTCACGGCGTAGACCTTCTCGACCTTGCTATCGGGCGAGGTAATGCGATGAACAAGATGTCCATCTGTGGTGAGAATCAACAAACCGGTGGTCTGTTCGTCCAGACGCCCGACGGTGAGCATGCGGTCGTATGTGGAGTCGTCAACAAATGCACGGAGCAGTTCAAACACCGAGCGTTTTCCTAGGCTTCGCTCCTGCCGATTTAACCTTGAACAGATGACGCCACGCGGTTTGTTGAGTACATAGGTGCGATGAAGCCCTGGCAGGCGAAGCAGGTTACCTTTCCAATGCACTTCTTTCGTGTTTGCGTTGAATTGGAACGCGATGTCTTTGATCATCGAACCAGCAACGGTGACCTCACCGGCCCATATGGCCTCTTTGACCTCCCGTTTGGAGGAAAACTGACCTGTTCGTGAAAGGAATTGATGGAGTCGAACTTTCACTGGCCTCAGCCCGGCTTTGGTGCGGGACCTCTAATCGTTTCGCAGCCCACATGCCAGAGGGAGCCTTCTTCAGACCAAAACGTCGTCTTCGGGGGAGGCCAAGCGAGCGCGTTTGTTAGCTTGCAAGGTACCATACATCTCCATCACGGGCTGAAGACGTTCTCTTCGTTGTTCAGTCCGGACTTGGCCGACGATACGTTCAGTCTCCGCCCGAACTTCGGCAACCTCTCGAACGGTCAGGGCACGGGCGAGTGCTAATTCACGTTCTTCTTCAATTTCCTTCATCCGCTGTTCGTGCTCGGAGACCTCCGGTTCATCCTCGCTCTTGCGCCACCAACCCCACAAAGCCCGAAGGCCCTGAAAGGCAGAAATGTATCCTGATGTTGTCATTTGCATGTCAATACCTGTACATGAATTGGTTCCGGTCCTCTTTATCGCTATTGCCCGATGGACCATCAGCATTATAACACGAGGGCGTTGAAATTTCATCATGGCAACCACACGCCGCGCGATGGTTCTGTGCGCCCTTGTTTTGCAATTGCTCATGGTTGGTGCGACCGCTTCACCGCTCGCAGACTCCACCAACCCACTTGGAGACGCGACCAAAATGAACGCCGATTTGGTGCAGCGGCTCGATGAAGTTGAGGACGCCACCGTCCTTCCGGTCATCTTCCAACTGCACTCTCCTATCACACCGCACGATGAAGCCTACATGGCCGACCTCGGCCTTTCACTCATGGGCGAGGCCCCGCTCTTGGACGCCGGTTTGGTGGAAGGCAAGGCCATTGACCTGCGTCGGATGTCAACATGGGACCGCATTGAATATCTTGAACTCGACAAACCGCTGGAATTCTTCTACCTGCCTTCCGAGTGGGGCGGCCAGCCCGACCCCGGCATCATGATGCACGAAACGACCCACGTGGTGCGTGCCACCGATACTTGGGACCGTGTCATCATCTCACCATCAGGCGAAATTCTAAGGGAAATCGACCTCTCCTTCAGCGAGTGGGACGGCGACGGCACCGCCATCGTCGACCTCGACACCGGTGTGGATGCGGGCCACCCCGATTACGACTACCTTGAACCGTGGACCGGTGAGAAAACGCTCTACTCAGCCAAGTGGACACCCGCCGACAACGATTGGGTGGAGACGAGAAATTCAGACACCTCCTCGGGTCACGGAACCCACGTAGGCGGCACCATTGCCGGCAACGGTGATGCATCAGGAGGACGCCGAGCAGGTGTGGCCAAGGGCGGTCAACTCGTTGCCCTTGGTGCGGGCGACGGTGCCTCGATTTTCGCCGGCGTTCAGGGTCTTGAATGGACCCATGCACATTCCATCCCCGGCCAGAACCCCTACCACATCCGTGTTGTTTCCAACTCGTGGGGCAGCGACGGTGATTACGACCCGCAAGGCACCATCACACAACTGACCGACCGCCTGACTTACGAGAACGATGTCGCCGTCATCTTCGCAGCCTCCAACTCTGGAGGCTCGGGCGCAGAGTGTTCGGGCGACCTGCGCACCAACGTCTACGCCAACACACCATCGGCCATTTCGGTCGCTGCGCTCACCCATGACGGCACCGCTGTCACCTCGTTCTCTTCCCGAGGCTGCATGAACCAACAACATACCTGGCCTGATGTCGGCGCACCCGGTCGAGACATTTGGGCCACGGCCCCTCGTGGTACTGCGATTGATGCGTCCACCCGTACCCAAGGTGACCTGTACTACATGTCCATTTCAGGAACCTCCATGGCCACCCCCCACGTTGGTGGCATGGCCGGTATTTTGCTCGACGTCGCACCTTCACTGGGCGCAGCCGACTATCACCGAGACGACCACGACTTCGGCGATAGCCTCGTGGGTGGCGACGGAACGGCTGCTTACGCTCAGTATGAAGATTGGAACGAGCGAAACAACAGCCGGGTCCATGAGGTTGAACTCATCCTCGAACTGACGGCCCGATACGAAGGCATGGCCAATTCCTGCGAGGACGGCAACGACGAAGATTCCTGCAACGATATCCCCGAGGAATGCTACCGCAGCGCAACCGGGCAGTGCCACGACTGGCGCATCGGCCACGGCCTGACGGATGTTGACGCAGCAGTCGCACTGGCTCGCACACTTCAGTTGATGCGTGACCAGGACGGCGATGGTATCGTGGACCACCCCGAATACAATGTGTGGGACGCCTACGAGATTTACGAGAACATGATGACAACGACCACCATTCCCGCCAATACCGACCGTGTTCGACATGCCTGGAAGGGCGACTGGAACCACTTCAACAACGGACAGACGGGCGCTGTCTACTACACCGAGGATTCTCACTACGTGTGGATCCCCAACGGCACCACCCGTCTTGAAGCAACCTTCACGGCAGTGGAGACGAGTTTGGACACCGGGCAGGCCGGTCTGCTCCAGCTTGAGATTGACCTCGGCGATGACGGAAGCAATGACGCTCAAGGTGAAGGCAACCGAATGGCTGATTCCTGGTACTATGACCTCGCTGTGGACGAATCGGCCTGGGGCCAGTGGGCGCATTTCGATGTCTCAGGAACGGCCGTCACGCTGTGGGGCTTCCTCGGTGATATCGAGTTCTTTGAGTCCCGCGTTCCTTACACTGTGGACGTCATGTNGACCCTTGACCTGTCTCAACCTGTTGACATTCAATTTGAGCAACGACCCGATTTCTACTCCGACCTCAACCC
>FUFK010042702.1_pt1 | contig 18928 bp, 15 predicted proteins | sample 1021851 | NCBI WGS metagenome assembly FUFK01 (sample SAMEA51879418, study PRJEB19060) | metagenome
GAGCAGCGACGGTCATGGAGGTCTTCCACTTGTCAGCAACNTTGTTTCGCTCCATGATGAAGAAGACAGTCGATGCAAGCATCATAGCTGAAGCAAGCCAAAACGAGACACCAACCATATCGGTGGTGTTTAGTGTTGAGTTTGCAGCAGATACTGTCCCAAACGTCAAGAGGGTCAGTAGGGCGGTCAATAGCAGGCTTCGTTGTTTTGAGATTAGATTTTTCATGGTTCTCATAGTGATAGGAAATATTCTCAAATATATACTTTCGTTTTCTTCTGTAACATTATATGTCGTTTTTTTCACCCATCTGAACGGACCACAGGGCTGTATATCGCCCGTCCAAGGCCAACAAATCTTCGTGTTTACCGTGTTCAATTACTTCTCCACTTTCTAACACCAGAATAGAGTCTGAATGGCGTACAGTTGACAATCTGTGTGCAACGATGATCGTTGTCCGATTCTGACTGATTCGGGCAATGCTGCGCTGCAATGCTGCCTCAGTTTCATTGTCAACAGCTGAGGTTGCCTCATCGAGGATAAGAAGGGGCGCATCCTTCAGGACTGCACGAGCGATGGCAATACGTTGTCGCTGGCCACCAGATAGTCGGTACCCACCTTCACCAACAAATGTATCCCACTGGTTGGGAAGTTCCTCGATGAATTCGAATGCTTCAGCGACATGGGCGGCCTGTTTGACCTCTTCGTCACTTGCATCATTCCGTCCGTACCGTATGTTCTCTAGTATAGAGGTTGGGAACAACGTGACGTGCTGAGAAACCAAAGCAATTGAATGACGCAGTGATTCAAGTGTATATTCACTGATATCCTTGTCGCCCCAACGAATGTTTCCTTTGGAAGGTTCAACAAATCGAAGAAGGAATCGTGTAAGCGTGGTTTTCCCTGAGCCAGTTGAACCTACTACTCCAAGCGTAGCTCCTGCCTGTATCTTAACGCTAAAGTTACTGAAGAGAGGTGTTCGTTCGGGATATGCAAAGTCGATGTTTTCAAAGTTCAAAGAAGATCCTTTGGCAATATCCTCTTCGAGTATGTGACTTCCATCCGTTACTTTGCTCGGCTCGTTGAGAAGCGTGAGGATTCGAACCGAAGATGCCATTGCACGCTGATACAGGTCGAAGGTCTCACCAAGGCGAGTCAATGGCCATAGGAGCCGCTGAGTCATGAACACAAGAACTGAGTATGCGCCAACTGCTAATGTGCCATCCAATGCGAGGCGTCCACCGAGCAGCAACGTAGCGGTGAAACCGGCAAGAATAGCCATTCGAATCAGAGGTACAAATGCTGCAGAGAGCCGGATTGCAGATCTGTTTGCGCTTCTGTATTTTTCCGATAGAGAGTGAACTCTCTCTAACTCCATCGATTCATTGGTGAAGGATTGGATGGTCGCCATTCCCGTGAGATCGTTTTCGAGCAATGCGTTCAACTGACCAGCAGTTGCTCGAACATCACGATAGCGATCTTCGAGCTTCTTTTGGTACAGGAAAGAGCCCCAAAGGATGACAGGGATGGGAAGGACTGCAAACAACGCAATCTCCCAGGAAAGATACAAGAACACTGCACCGACAACGATGACGGTTGTTGTAACTTGGAGCAGGTCGTTTGCCCCCTTGTCCAAAAATCGTTCCAGTTGATTGACATCGTCGTTCATTATTGCTAACAAATCACCTTTTTGGTGATCATCAAACCAGGCCATGGATTGATTTTGCACATGATCAAAGGTCCTGAGACGGAGATTGTGCTGAACAGTTTGCGCCAGGTTTCGCCATAATACAGCATAGAAATACTCGAAAAGTGACTCAAGGCCCCAAATGACAAAGGTCGCTATAGCGAGAACAATCAGTTGGTTCCACGGATCAACAATCCCCCAGTGAGCTAGTAAGGAATCCTCTTTCTGAACGACCACGTCTACAGCGACACCGATCAGTAAAGGTGGTGCTAAGTCCCATATTTTGTTCAAAATTGAACACAATATGGCCAACCGAATCTTATTTTTTGGAGCATCGGACTTACCCAAAATACTGCGCAAGGGTTTGTCCACGGTCTGCATGGCTTGGGCTAGAAATCATGGTTTGTGAACCCTTGCTAAACAATACCAACACAATGTTAAATGCTATTGCAGATTTGTTCATCACATGGATAGTAAGTTAGCCTCTGTAGTTTTGGTTCTGCTTTTGATAGGAGCATCTGTAGCAGTCTTCACAATCTCTACGAACGATGATGATTCAGATGAGAGTGAGATGACCCAAATTCCGGAAACCTCTGAGGATGACACCAAAACGCAACCAACAAACAATGCACCAGTAATACTTGTTGAAGATAAATCTCTTGAGTGGTCAGGGACAAATCATACCTTGGAAGGATACGTTGTCGATGAAGAACCAGCAACGGTTGATGTCACGATGCTCAATCTTGATTTCTCAGTCCACGTAAGCACCATCTCAACTCAAACCGAATCAAACGGATTCTGGAGCATTGAATTCCCAGAGTCTCTTCCCGGTGAATGGATCGTTCAAATACGGGCAACAGATTCTGAGTCAGTGACGATTGAGCGCGTAATCGAATACGTTGTTGCACCCCCTCAGGAAACTCAAGTTTCAATCGTCTTCCAATGGACTGAGCCAAGTGAGAACGATACAATCGGTACAATCTACGGTGCCATACTTCATCAATTTCCGGAGACATGCGCGATAAAGTACCACCCTCTTGGAACAAGTTCTTCAAACTCAATTTTCGGCGTGGTCAACACAACCGTTGGAACATACACACTTCTTCTCGATGTTTCCGAAGTTAACAACAAAGGAGATTTGATTGGTGAATGTGGTTTGTTCACATCTTCATCAGAATCGTTACGAGTCGACCTTCCATTAACGCCTTCAGAAACAGATTCTGACAATGACGGAATTCCAGATCTCGATGATGACTGTGACTCTACGCCACCAAACGAACCCGTTTATGGTACTGGGTGCTCTGATTCAGAAACCGATTCCGATAACGATGGTGTGATGAACAACCTTGACCTCTGTCCAGAAACATTGGAAAACCAGGCGGTAAATGCTGACGGATGCTCACAGTACCAACTCGATTCCGACAATGACGGAGTGAGCAACGCCGTTGACCAATGTCCGAATACGCCTTCTGGTGAACAAGTGAATGCAGCAGGGTGCTCGAGTTCACAGCTGGATACAGACGGAGATGGCGTTTCAGATAATCTCGACCAGTGCCCAAATACCCCTTTGGGTGAATCAGTGGATAATACGGGATGTCCGCTTGAGCCAGAAGAGCCAGTGGATATTCCGAAGAAAATCCTTGCCTTGCACGGTGGTGGAGAAACAGCATCTGGCCTTGCTTCGCAACAAGGGATGCAAGATCTGGTCGATGCGATGCCTGAATTTGAATTCGTCTTTGCAAGCACCCCTGAAAACAACAACGTTTGGATTCGAGACCCTCCCGGCGGAAAAGGAGAACCAACAACAAGCCCGAATTGGGCCGATACCTCAATTTCGTACCTTGACCAAGTTGTGGCAGATCAAGGTCCATTTTACGCACTTCTGGGCTACTCTCAGGGAGCGGCCATGATTCCAGTGTATCTTGCNAANACNGANAATNCGTTTAATCGNGTNATGNTNTACAANGGNTATCTNCCAACNTCNCATGAAGGNNTNATCGANACNATNGAAGCNGTTGAACCNTTNACNACNCCTGCAATGGTGTTTTCCGGTGAAAACGATCAGTGGTTCAAGGATATGGCGCCCGCTCTTGCAGCAAAATTCGCTGGTTCATTGGACTTGCATAGCCAAACTGCTGGACACAATCTACCCTATGAAGACGACGAGCATTTTGATTCAATCCTTACGTTCATTCGCGAAGGAATCGCTCANTACGACCCAACGCAATCATGGCTTTGTGTTGACGGGCAGGGTCCTTGGGTTAAGGATTACAACGGAGATGGGAATGGATACACTGCAAACAACAATGGCGTGAGCAGTCCAGGTGGCAGTGGTTCTGGGCCCTGGTTCCAATGCGAAGTATCNGTCACCGTCCAAAATGGCAACATGGTTGTCCAGAGTAACGGAATTCCAAACCATGATTTCCTTAGTACAATGGGATGCTGCGCTCCTGAGATGGATTACACATCGACTTTCCCACTTAGCCCTGTTAATGATACTGTAGGTGGACACGATACAACAAACTGTCCAGCCTCGGCAGGTCGTTGGGAATGTGTTCCNGATCGCGGTGCAGTGGCAATGTCCGTCAACGGCGCTCCTATCTTTGGTCCAGAAGAAGGGCCAGGTGGAGATGCTGTGGCACTCCATTTTGATTATTTTAATGAAGATCGGCAACCAATTGTGCTTGGTTGGTGCACTGGACACTCTGCAGGTCCGAACGGATATCATTACCATTACGACGCAAACTGCGTTTACTGGGAACCTTCAGCAGGGGAATCGATGGAGGATTATGACATCTCGAAAATTCAAAGCGATCAGCATAGCCCAATCATTGGTTGGGCATTCGATGGTTACCCCATTTATGGGATGTATGGCTACAACGATGACCAATCAGGATTGACCGCAATAACCTCCTCTTACGTCATCGAGCGCACGCAAGATGGAGGCGATCAGGGGTACAATGGTATTGACGACTGGAATTATGTCGACGGTGCTGGTGATTTGGATGAGTGCAATGGTCGGTTTGGCCCAACGCCCGAATACCCTGAGGGGATATATCATTACGTAAGCACACCACTATCCGGTTCCCCTACTATGGTGACCGACACCAATGGACAGAATGTCGGTATGATTGGTTTCCCATACTTCCTATTGTGCTATCATGGGGTTGCTGATGTTGACGCCCAAGACGTCGGTGGCGGCCAAGGAGGCGGCCCAGGCGGCGGCCAAGGAGGTGGCCCGGGCGGTGGAGCAATATTGTACTCCATTGTACCAGAAATGGACTATCTAACCGATGCGTATGAGGTTGAAGAAATAATTGTTCACGCAGGTCTGACAGTCTTGATTCTCGCTCTGATTGGGACCGGGATAAAACGTCGCTTGAAGTGAAACTATGCGAACCCTCGTCGTTCTGATTGTACCGCTGATTCTCGTCTCTGGTTGCATCGGAGTGACTGACTTTTATGGAAATACACTTGAACCCAAACCACTGATAGAGTTCGAACTTGTTGATCAGAACAACGAACGATATAATCTCTCAGACATAGATTCAGAAGTCATTATGGTCGGTTTCATACACACTTCTTGCGGAGAAGAATGCGATGGCTTAACTGCTTCAATGAAACAAGCATACGATTTGCTCTCATTTCAAGAGCAGGGAGGAGTTTCATTGCTCTCGATAACCACCGACCCATGGCACGATGACAGCAGCCGTTTGTACCATTACATGTTGAACAACAGTGTAGAATGGCCACACCTGACGGTTAACAACATCAATTCTGAACTTGGAATGATGGAATCAGTATGGAATTCCTTCGGAACAGCAGTAAATGTCTCAGCAAACGAAAGCCAATCCATGGCTCGATGCTCAATTCATTTGATGGATTANACCGTNAATCACACGGTTCACGTGATTCTCATCGATGAAGACCGAACTACGAGAGTTCAATGGCTGTATTCCGATTGGGACTCAGAAGANGTTGCTGCAGACATCAGAAGGCTTTCCTCAGAATGAAATCCTTTACCAACCGAGTGCTCTACACTTAAACAGGCGGTATTGATTTGTGGGCCACAGATTTCCCTATGCTTTCACAACGAGGTGAAGGGACGAAACACATTACGCTCATCGATCCAGACAAGCAATCCCCAGAAATTGCAGCGAAACGAGCATTGGTGGCCGTGGAATGTGGAACTTCGGCAATCTTTGTTGGCGGATCCACAGATACGGGAAGCAACATTGTTGATGCTACATGTGTAGCCATCCAAGAGGCGCTTGAGCTAGCGATGTTCGCATCAAGCCAACACCCCGATGCAGATGAAGACCAGTGGAACGTACCGGTCATTCTCTTCCCCGGAGGCGCACATGCGATGTCCTCACACGCTGATGGGATATTGTTTATGATGCTCATGAACAGTACCAACCGAAAATTCCTGATTGAAGAGCAACTTCAGGGCGCGCCTTACATTGCGAAAGCGGGTCTTCAGACCATACCAACGGGATACATTGTTTGTGCTCCAGGCGGTGCTGTTGGAGAGGTTGGGCAAGCCGATCTCATCAGTCCAAACGACACAGAATTGATTTCAGCATACTGCCAAACCGCAGAAATGTATGGGTTCTCAACAGTCTATCTCGAAGCTGGCTCTGGCGCAGCGACTCCTGTCTCCCTTCAACTCATCAAGACTGCAAAGTCGGCAATGAACTGCACACTTATCGTTGGTGGAGGGATACGAACGCCTGAGCAAATGATTGCTGCTGCAAAAGCAGGGGCTGATTACATTGTTACCGGAACAATTACAGAAGAGTTTGAGGATCTCCAACTGCTCAAAGAGCGATTGAAATCACTTATCAGCGTCCTCTGATTCATCTTCAAACAGGACTGGATCTCCACTACCGCCCGGTGATGGCGGGCGTTTTTCATCAACATCAATCCCTTGAGGTAATTCGGTTTCCTCAACCTCGAGATCAACAGTCCCCCCTTCAGCAAGATTGCGCATGTCATCGGACGTAGGTGTTGAAAGACTACGTTCGACATCCGGGCTGTTTGCATACGCATCTCTTTTTGCCTCACGGGCATCGTGCCCTCGTACCAAGGAGAGAGAGTCCGCAAAGACGCGACCTACGACTTCACGAGTTCGCTCGCCCCGCCGTACGCTTGTTACCTCTTGCATAGCAACAACGTTTTGCGATTCAAGCTCACGAATTTCGGCGACGCGATCAGTAAGTGCAGCTTCAAGGTCCGTAATGGTTAACGACATTTGCTGAATCCGTTCATCGCGTTCAAACACATCAGTATGGAGTCTACGTTCTCGACGTCGTAGAGATTCATATTCTCGGTTTCTCTCAAGCAGCCGACGTTTCATTTCTTCGATTTGCTCCACAAGATAATCATGTTCAGCAGAAACAGAACGTGGTCCTTGCATTACCCGTTCAAGTTGTTCCTCCAAATCTGCTAGCCGCTTGTCACGAGCATCCAGTAGACCCCGCATTCGGTCAGCGATGTCACGTAATCGCTGTCGTTCTTCTTCCAGTGCATTGTTGGCAGCGACCTCAGCGTCGTATTGAGCCGATTTCTCATCGAGTTGATTTTTCAGTGAACGTACTTCGTCGGCAGTTACAGAGGTTAACCCCGCATCTGCGGCCTTCTCGAGTGCTTCAACCATCAAACCCATACGGCCTTCCATTTCGGAGATAACTTCATCCTGTGAAACGCTTAGATTTCGCAATTGCTCCAATTCCTCGTGAAGTGCATCTTGCTGCTCCTTCGATAGCGAGGAGGACTGGACATCAAGCTCGTGTCGAGCATCGGCCAGCAGTCGATCAAGGTGAACGATTCGTGCTTCGGCTTCTTTGAGTTGCTCTTCGGACTCATGGAGGCGTTGAATTTCTGGCGCAACTTCGTCTTCTCGCTCAGCCAAATCCAATTCCAATACTCGAAGCCGTTGTTTGACGGTGACGACTTCATCATTACGGCGCCCAAGTTCATCCCATGCGATGAGCACCTCTTCAACAAGCTGGTCGATAGGGTAGCTTTTGAGCATCCCTTCAAGCGCAGCCCTGTCGTTTCCAGAAGTGGTTTGCTGCCCTCCAGAGGAATCAGGGTTGGAAGCGCCGAGCGTCATACAGGTGTCTATCGAACCTCAACCACTCTTGAACCTTCCCTGTAATTTAGGGTGATAGGTGGCTGATTTTATGGTGAATGTTTCCAACCAAATCAGTTGATTGATGTGTACTGATCATCAGGCATTTCACTAGCAAGCATCAGTGCACCTTCAGCAACTTTTTCGAGAGGGTTTTCGACACACCAGACGTTTACGTCACCGATGTCAGCGATTTCGCGTGCGACTCGCTCAGCAAGTCCTTCGATGAGCGATCCTCCTCCTGAGAGAATGATGTTGTTTCGCAGTACAGGTTGGTATTCCGGATCGGCTTCAGCAACAATACGCTTGATCGCATTTCCAACCTTCGGAATTAGAAGTTCACATGCCTCTTGGATGAGGTCACCNATGTCGACATTCTGACTCTTTCCATCGACGGAAAGAGACACTTCAACGGTTCGTACATCGCCACCGACATAGGAGGATTCTTCCTTCCACTTTCGGACCATGTCTTTGGTGATTTGAGCACCAGTGAACTTCTTTGCAATGAGTGTTTGAAGTTCGATATCGAGCCAATCCCCAGCCTCTTGAATTGTGACTTGATCCTCATCCGTCGGGAAAGTTCCGTAAATTCGAGCGATGTCTGTGGTCCCTGCTCCGATGTCTACAACGATAGAGCCGCCGATTTCGTTGATTGCGAACGCAGTCGCAAATGGCTCAGTAACGACCATGATTGCGTTAACTTGTCCCCGAAGTGTGGCTACAAGGTTGCTCTTGTCCGTGAATGAAACGTGACTCGGGGAGCAAATAACTCCGAAGACTTCGTCAAATTCTTCCGGATCAACGGTCTCGATGAGGTGCGATACGAATGCCTTTGCAGCAGCGAGATTCGCTTCATCGTCTTGGGCAACTCCAGCAGCCATAGGACGGTAAAGGTTGCAAGCAAGTTTGTTCTTTAATGCATCTGCGCCGAACAGAACATCTCGCTTGAGGAAGTTCCTCGCAACGGGGTCTTTTGGTCGTCCAACAACTGTCTCAATTGAATGCATTGCGCCAGCGCTTGAAGCAATGGTTGATTGAAACGTTCCTAAGTCAATTCCAACATATAATCGTCCGCTCATCTTGTACACCTTCTCGGATAAACAACCGTGGATGCCATAAGGTTTGAAGATAGCCCTTCAAATGAATGAAGAAATTTTGGCCTAAATCTCCTCTTTCTCCTTACGATAAGCAACATACTGGGCAATAAATCCAAGTAGAACAGCGACCGTTATCGAAGTAAGTATTGCAATTGCAGGCAACGAATTTGAATCACGGTACGTGGCAAGCACCGGTTCAGCTGGATGAATCGTAAAGGCATCGGACCGATAGCTCGTAGAGGCCGGGGTCGTCCACGAGCTAGAGTTCAAATCGGTCGCTAAAATCAACACTGTCCAATTCCCTTCCGCATTGAGGGGAAAGAAGTCCTGGTCAATTACTGCGACACATGTTTTCCAAGAATCGTTTGTGACAACCAGTGAACAGACATCAACCTGTTTCGTTGGCAATCCATCGCTTTGGAGTGCAATGGTTGCATTCACAACATCCTCATCAAGAATGGAAAAGAGGATTGAAATGGTCTCATTGTCATGAGACTTTAACACGGATTCATCCAAAAAAATGCGGGGGGCATCGTTTTGTTGCGAACAACCTGAAACCTCAACGGGAACCTGCCTGGGCGTCAACAAGCACGCGTCCACGTTGTCGTCGACCCCATCTGCATCGTTGTCGTCGATGCAGCCATCGGAATCCAAATCCCACCCAAGAGCGTTCGTGAAGGGGCATGAATCCTGTTCGTAAGGGATACCGTCTCCGTCACCGTCAGAGTGGTTCAAAGGATCGATTTCAACCCCTTGAACAGCGAGAGCAAAACCAATTCGGTTACCTTCCACGCCCAACGTATCGGGTTGATTTCCTGGCGCCACATACCGCCCAATCACCATGACATCGACATAATCAACGTCTGTAAGCGTGCCTGCATCAAGGTGGATTCCCACAGTGGTTTCATTGCTCGATGGGAAAGCAGTTGTGTTCAGGTGATCGGCGAAATCATAGTATAGCATCGAGCGACCGTCTTGACGATAGTTTTCCCCGACTGCAAATCTTCCATCAGGCAAACGAACCATCAACTGCACATCATCAACTAGATGAGGCTCGGGTTTTGCTTGGAATGACAATCGAACATCAAGCGATTCGTCGTTTTGCAAGATGAAACGTTGCTGGAAAACGTCTCCTGTAGAAATAAATGGTCCTATTGCCCCCGTTCCATCCCAAACATTCTCCATAAGATATTCGATTGGCTGCATGTCATTCTTCCGTTCAGCAAGGTGATCCGAAGGGTTGGCCCCAATGAGGCGATATGAATCGTGAATCCAAACATTGGAAACAGGCCTCTCAATATCTCCGCTCGTCTGCTTTAGCCGCTCGAAATCAAGAATTTCACTCAGGTTGAGCAAACCCCAGCCATCGTAATTGTTTGGCGCTGTTGAACCTCCTTGGCCATTGTTTCGAAACTCTTCATTCAATGGAGTCGTCGAGAGCGACATGAGTGCTTTGGTCATTGGTGCGGAAGGAACGAACCCATTTCCAAGAAGAACAGTTCGTTGAGGAGCATTTGGCTCAAACCATGGCGAACGGTTACCAAGGTTGTGTTCAGAAAGCGATTCATTATGCCCTGTCAACCACCCCTCTTGGACCATCTGTTGAAGGACGCTGGCGTACGCTGCTGCCATGGGGGTCGACATACTTGTGCCGCTGGATGTGTATTGGCCAGCATTGAATGTATCAGGCGAACCATCTGAACGTGCAGATACGATGGAAACCCCAGGAGCGAGGGCGAAAATGCCTCGCGTTTCAGCGTCCGTTTCACCATGTACGGATGACACCCACCGATCCTGAACTGTGTCTTTGGTTGACGCTCCAATCGCAAGAACGTTTCGAGCATTGGCTGGTTCCAAAACAAATCCTCCGTCGTTGCCCGGCGCAATCAGCGGCAACGTCCATGGAAACTCGCGAGTGAAGGCGTCAAAATCGCCTGACCTTAAGGTGTAATCCGTTGTATCATCGCCCCACGAATTCGAGTGAAGATATCCGCCGTACATCGCCGATTCTGCAAGAAGCAAATCGACTTCCGGCGGTAGCCACCCTTCCTCAGAAACGATGTCTTGTACGACCAACCTCGTGTCATAGCCAAAGGACATCACTGCAGGCGGAATATTATCTCCTTTTGCAGTTGCAAACGGGTGACAACCAAGAATCCCCGCGGTGTGGGTTCCGTGACGGTAATCAACGTGACCTGAATAATCCCAATCATCAATGCTCGTGTTTACATGCAACAATTTGCGATGATNCGGACCGATTGATGAGTTTGAAATGCCACGAAAACAGGAGTGATCTGCGTCAATACCGGTGTCTGCAACACCAACAACAACACCCGTTCCATTGAGCCCAAATGCCCAACCATCCGGGTAGGTTTGATTTTCACCACCAGAAAGCAAAACGGCAGATTCGAGGTTTCTCCCGACCGTCTTTAATTCCGGTTCAAGCCATAGAATACCGGGTAGTTCTGTAAGCCACTCCTGTTTGAGATTCGAATCCCACTTGATCGTCAGGGATGCTAAGTGCCCCCCATCCGACGGAGGAAGCTGCTTTCCAACGTACGTTTCCACTTTGTTGTGCAATTCTTGGAGGATCGAATCAGGCAATCCAGGCTCAAAAACAACACGAACCTGTTGATGATGAGAGGGAATGGATTTCCAGAGAGCCTTTGGTGCATCCTCTTCGTATGCGTAAGGGTGAGTCAAGTCAACATCTACTTTCCAAGCAATCAATTTCGATGGAGTTAGAAGCCTGAGCGGGATGTAGCCGTAATCCTCCAAAGAGCCCCACTCTTCTTGCCCCCAGTGATTCCCGTTGGGATTCACCAAAACGACTTCTTTCCCTTCGAATTCAGTCTTGTCAACCAACCCATCAATAGGCAGAGGAGCTGCGAGGATAAACAGCGCTAACAGGAAACTTCGCACATCCTCACCCTACCCTTCCACGTTGATGAAACACGCGATACGATTCCTCGACCGGAACCATCGCGTTTAAATTAAGAAACAGGTCGCGTTGAAAACATGAAGGCATTTCGTGTTGATGGACAATCCCCGTTTGGTAGTATGCGCCAGAAGTTCTCTCTCGACGTCGTCGCAACTTCAAAAGACGATGCTGAGCACCGAGTTTACTCGATTCTTGGATCTCGACACAAAGCATCTCGCCGTGCAATCGTCATCAAGTCTGTCAATGAAATTGACCCACGTACTTCAACAGAGCCTGCGGTTCTCCACCACTTCCGAGAAGAAATTGCCGCAGCTGGTGGCAAAATAGCCCCTACCGCCGAAGAGTGAATGCAACATCGCCGCATTGATGAAGGTCGCACCACAGGCATTGTCGAGGCGGTCTTGTGGAACAATCTGAACTTCAACGCACAGCAAGACTTGTCGAAATGAATCGTGAGCGATTCCACGAAGTACAAGAACGAATCGAACAAGTAATCAATGTGCTTGGAGAACACGACGTTACTGCAACGATTCTCGAAACACTTGCAAAGAAAAATTACGATTCAGAAATGAAAATGCACGTCTCAATAGGTGCAGGTGTAACGCTTACCTGCCAGCATCCAGGTGGTGGAGAAGGAACTACGATTGTCGATCTTGGCAGCGGTATTTTTGGTGAACGCTCGTGGTCCGATGCGGCAACCCTAACACGTGAGCGCATGGAAGAACTGGGGCATCTGCTTGAAAATCTACAATCACAAAGCCGACAACTTGAGACGACCATAACAAATCTTGCACAGAATTTTACGGCCGCTGCAGAAGCNGAAANCAAGATTGANGCGGCNCCCTCAACCGAAGTCTCTGAAGCCGAGGTTGAACCAGAACCCGAAGACTCCCCCGCNCCCAAATCAAAACGCCGCCGAGGTGGAATGTTTGGAAATGAACTTACGTTGGATGATTAGGTGATTGCATGGGCCTCTTTGACCGATTCAAAAGACGCGTCAAAGAGGTTGCAAACGAAGTCGATTCCGAAGCGCTGACTGTAAACGAAGATTCAGCGGAGGGAAGAGCAGCCCTTGAGTCTTCACGAGTCGTCGATGAAGACTGGGACGAGGTTCCTGAGGACGACATGAACGCTCTGGCTCTGCCTGATGAAACATCATCTACAGACGACGATTGGGATGATTGGGATGAGGAAGACGATGTTGATTTGCCGGTCCAATTATCAAAAAAGGAACGAAAACGACTTGAAAAGATGGAGAGGCAGCGCCAGAAAGAACTCAAACGAAGGAAGGCAACAACGGTTGCAAAACCAAAAGGTTCGAAGGTCGATCTTTCAATGATGCGAACGACCACAGGCCGCCAACTGGTCGAAGTCAAGGCAGCGCCCAGAGGGTCATCGAAACGTGCGGAGATTGAAACCGAAGCAGGAGCAGTTTCCATCGAACTTGGTGGAGGAATTGTTGGGCAAGGCGGACGAGTGATCAAGGAAGGTAAAGTATTGAATGACTTGCTTGAGGAACTTGAATGGATGTTGCTTGAATCCGATATATCCAGTGATGCGGTTACATCGGTACTCGATGCACTTCGAAAAAGCCTCGTAGGCTCACGGCTCCGTCGAGGTGCAGAACTTGCGAAGGTATTGGAGGCTGCTTTGAAACGTGCGCTACGAAACCTTTTGTCCGCCGGTTATTGGGATTTTGACGCATCGATTCAATCCTTTTTGGATGAAGGAGACTCCCCTGTTGTCGTGATGCTTGTGGGCGTCAATGGAACGGGAAAAACAACCACTGCGGCGAAAATCGCTCACCGCTTACAGTCCAATGGACATTCAGTCATCGCCGCAGCAGGCGACACATTTCGCGCTGGAGCAATTCAACAACTTGAATCGCATTGCGAAAACCTCGGTATTCGTTGCATATCCAGTCAACGAGGGGGAGATGCTGCAGCCATTGCTCGAGATGCGATTGAATCTGCGAAAGCAAAAAACATCGACGTCGTTCTTGTTGATACTGCGGGGCGCATGCAGAACAAAACCAATCTTATGAAAGAACTTGAGAAAGTTCGACGTGTGGCAAATCCACACCTTGTACTGTTTGTCGGGGATGCACTGGCTGGAAACGATGCTGTTGATCAAGCAAGGATGTTTCAAGAAATGATGCGCTTTGACGGGGCCGTCCTGTCCAAGATGGACACGGATGCGAAAGGTGGAGCAGGGCTCTCAATCGCATTTGCAACCAGTCGACCAATTGTTTTCGCTGGGACTGGCCAAGGATACGATGACTTGCTGCAGTTCGATCCTGATTGGTTGCTCGATGAAATGTTTTCCTGAGGTTTCACGATGTTTGAGGATAAAGAGACTGAGACATTCTTCACCGTTGTTCATATGTTCCAGCGTTCAGCAATGGCTAATCTCGGTCTTTTGGAACATCCTGCGGGAGGATTGCANTTTAATTTCTCAGAAGCAAAAGACATCATCGATATTCTTCGCATGCTTCAGAACAAAACCCAAGGGAATCTCGATACCTCCGCTGAGGCAATGCTCAAAGGGGTCATCAGTGAACTACAAATGCAATTCATGCAAGCCCCAAAGCGGAAAAAGCAGATGGAGGAAGAACAAGCGAATATGGAAAATGTACGTCAAACCTTCGAAAACCCTCGAGACGCTCCCGTCGAAGACGTATCGAACGAAGAATGATACGATTCTCAATCATTTCATCGGTTCCTTGATGAGCAAGAGCAGTTTCAGAAGAAACGGTCGCGATGTCTTACGTTAGCGAAGTTTCTTCAGATGAAGCACCGACAGTGCTGATCGTTGACAACAATCAGATGTCAATTATGCGCTTGCGTGAAGTCTTCAGGAAGAGGGGATTCGCAACAGAAATCTGTGAAGATGGAGACGTTGCAGTCGACGAATACATCAAACTTGATCCCGAACTGGTCGTGATGTCTCTCGATATTCCTTCTCTGGATGGCCATCTTGCTGCCTTGGAGATGCGCGAACACGGCGGTGATTCACGAATCCTCTTTATTGCTCCAAATCGACTTTCAGACTTAGCGGTCCATGCAACGTATTCTGCGGGAGCAGTTGGATGGCTTACCAAACCCATCAGTCAGGCTCAACTGGATGAAATTTGGGATCAAGTGCTTGGCCCGATTCCCGACGCTCCAGGGTTGGATGATATTGATGAGTTGTATCCAGAAGATCGGATTAAACCAATGCCGGATGACATCCAACTTCCACCACTTCAGGAACTACCTCCATTGGAAGCCTTACCGCCAATCGCTGAAATTCCNNCTCCTGAGTCGGAAACAATCGAACCATCGAGACCCAAGAGATGGAGATTAAAACTTCTCATTGCGATGGTTTTCATTGCGGCAGGTGTTGCTGTCTATTTCCAGTGGGATTCCGTTAAAGAGCTGCTCGAATCACTTTTGTAACTGATTTTGCTGAACGTAAGTCGGTTGAACGTACTGGCCAGGTAGCTGGACAATTTGACCCTCCATAATGGTCGAACCTTGCGGAGCCTGAATGATTTCCTCTCGCTTGTAGGTACTCGTGGTTAAGAGCGATGGGTCGCCCCTGAGGATTTGTTGATCGAGCCTCCTAGCATTCCAGTAGCCCCAATACAACAAGGCGACCAGTCCAAAGAACAAGAAGAGACTGATCAAGAAAAGAAACAAATCCATTCTTATCGCTCCAACAATGCTTTCCAAGAAATTTCTGCATAGGTTGCGGCTGCGGCCGCAGGGTCTTCAGCACCGTGTATTCCAGACCCAACGATAATGCAGTCCGCCCCAGCCAATACGGCTTGGTATGGGTCGCCGTATCGCTGTCCCATTTCTCCATCACCGGTTGCAAGGTTTACCCCAGGCGTCCAAATCATTTTTGCGTCGCCGACCATTTCTCGTAACCGACGGACAGAATCAGCGTCCGAACCATTCCCAATAAATCCAAACACACCGGGGTGTGCCCGACCTGCCTCAACAACAGTCGACGTATACTCAGGGGTGAGAAGATTACCTCGACTTGACATTTGGGCAAGCAACAAAACGCCCCCCTCTTTTGACGCACCCGACCAAGCAGATTGCAGACCATCGACAATGTCAGGGCCGCTAATCAAATGAGCTGTGACAATGTCACTCCATCGCTGGATGTTGTATATCCCACCCATCTGCTTTCGTGAAATTTTACCGATGTCAGCGAACTTTCTATCCTCAAAAATGAGAAGATCCATTTCGTGCGCGAGTTCACAAAATCGCATCCACTCTTCCGGAGTCCAATCATCAATAAGATCAACATGCGTTTTCAACGCAGCGATTGAGGAACCTACAGAACCGAGTAAATCAAACATTTCAGACATCGTGTATTTGTCTGCAGCGAGACACACGAGGCTCTTTTTCCTACAGGCTACTTCCATGAAGGTTTTCGCCATCGGTAAGGTCGACGCATCCCATCGAACCTTCCATGCTTCTCTCGCTTCCATGTTCATCTCCACAAACTGCTATCAATCATAGTTTGCGGAAAAGACGCAAACCGTTTATGCTACTTCAGGCAGGCGGGATTATGACGCGAAGAAGTAAGTGCGCTCTTCTTCTCGTCACAATGATGCTGAGCATGACCCTTTCGGGATGCTTCGGAGACCCGACCACAGCTCCCGACCAAACAACACCGAGCGAATATCCGAACATCTACGATCGTCATACACTCAACTGGAATTGGACTGGCTCCTATTCAAGAGTTCTTGAAGATGGGCCACATGAACCGCTTCCAGTACAAGAGACGCTCATCGAAGTCGATACCTCTGATACGTGGGAAGGCGGACCAAACACTGCAGAAGTTCACCTCTCATATTGGCTCCCGTCCAATACTGAAGATGGGGAGCAAGTACCTGTGATTGCGGTTGTAAGCCCTTATTTCGATTACGGCTCACCCGGAAGCCAATCATCTCCAACGAACGTTGTGAGCGCAGGACGTGGTGAATTCATCTACGATAATTTTGTCCCGCATGGGTATGCCTTAGCCCAAGTGGCAGTCTTCGCTACCGAAGAAAGCACGGGCTGTTTTGACTACCGTGGTGACGGGGAAGGTCTCGGTATCCATATGGCAGTTGAATGGCTTGGCACACAAAACTGGAGCAATGGCCATGTTGCCATATATGGGAAATCATACGAAGGGGCAACGGCTTGGGAAGCTGCAGCACAAGGCAGTGAATATCTCAAGACCATTGTGCCGATTTCTGGAACAACAGCCTTAGGACCACTTCTGTACAAAAATGGAAGTGCCGAAGCTCGCAGTCAAATCATGCATTCCAACTATGGGGGGTCAATTCTCGATTACGATGGAGATGATTTGGACAACATGTGCGGGGACGTTCTCGAAGGGTTCCTCGCTGGGCCGACACGATACGGGTTGGGCGAACTCGATCCTTACATGGACAACTATTACGACGAGCGAAGCCACATCGACAAAGCATTGGGCAAGTACAATGGGAGCATCTACTGGGTTCAAGGCCTGCAAGACTGGAATGTCGACCCACACATGGTCTTTGGCGGCCCCCCTGGGGTTAATTGGTATCAAGAATACATTGACAATGGGTACGATGTTGCGGGAATGATTGGTCAATGGGAGCACAATTATCCCGACCAATGGACCAAGCACAATGCGCAAGCCTCAGGATATGGAGGAGAAGCAATTCAAAACATGACCAGGTGGGATTGGGGGCAGGATCTCTTTGAATGGATGGAGTATTACCTCAAGGGTGTAGGAGAGAAACCTGCACTTATCGCGCAGATTCAACGAAACGATGGCCAGTGGAGAATCGAAGAAACATGGCCTCCAATGGATGTTGAACGTCATCAACTTGATCTCAGCGAATGCACAAACGATGGAGCCTTTGTTGGAGGAGGCGCGCCAGTCGTCGGGGGAGGGCAATCGCTCACAGTCGAATGCCCGGCCATCAGTGATGAATCAAATCTTCATATTGCAGGAATGGCAACAATTCATCTTTCAGCGGTTCCAACGTTTGATGGCGGCCAGATTTTCGTCGAGATGCAGGATGCTGAAACGGGATTGCGATTAGGCCATGCCACAATGGATGTACGCTATCATGCGGGCGGATACGAAGCACAAACGGTTATTCCTGGCCAAGAGATTACTTTGCTGATGGAATTCCAAGCCATTGATGCCATCTTACCAGCAGGGCATGGAATTCGATTCGTACTAAGCGATCAAGGTGAGGACTACCTTGCTCCTGCTTGTGGAAATTCTTGTACCGTACACGTTTTACCTTCTCTCTCTACAGCAGAATTACCGCTTATAGAGCGCTCAGACAGCGATGTGCTCATTACTCCACAATCCGAGGAAGCGGCGAACAATTTGTGAGCTGCCACAGATTTTTCTGATTGTTTGAACATTTGTTAATTTTTGATACAAAAATTCGCGCAAATGGTCAACCGATGATAAACACGGACCTCATATTTACTCATTTACATAATAAAAACGCCTTAAACTATTCATTATTGACAAAGTTTTCCGTAATAATTGAGCAAATGGTTCATATACCGTCCTCGCAGCGGGTCGGATGATAACCATGTCTGACAAAGCAAAACTGGAATATATCTGGCTCGATGGATTCGAACCAACACAAAGCATGCGAAGTAAAACGATGATCCGCACCGATTTCGGTGGAACGGTGGCAGAATGCCCAATGTGGTCCTTTGATGGGTCGTCCACATTGCAAGCTGATGGGGGCGACTCAGACTGCTTGCTCAAGCCCGTTGCAATCTATCCCGACCCTGACCGCATCAACGGATACCTCGTCATGTGTGAGGTTCTCAATGCAGACGGAAGTCCTCACAGGACCAACGGCCGAGCAACCATTAGCGAGGACGACGATGATTTCTGGTTCGGTTTCGAGCAAGAATATTTCCTCTGGGATACCAAAACTAACCTACCTCCCGGCTTTCCTGCTGGAGGATATCCTGGACCACAGGGCCCTTATTACTGCTCTGTAGGTGCAAACAATGCCCATGGCAGGGATTGCATTGAAGACCATCTTGACCTCTGCTTG
>FUFK010065162.1_pt1 | contig 18923 bp, 18 predicted proteins | sample 1021851 | NCBI WGS metagenome assembly FUFK01 (sample SAMEA51879418, study PRJEB19060) | metagenome
GATAATCATTATTTTTCTTTCCGAGTCATTAAATAGAGTCCATAAAACAAAAGCACCAGTAATCCAGCTCTTACCAACTCCCCGAAACGCCTGTATTTGTAGTCGCTTGGGACCATTCTGCAAGTAATCTGCAATCGCATATTGTGCCCTCGTAGGTGCAGGCAACCCTAGCTCATGCCAAAGTGCCTGTAAAAACATTTTAAAGTCTTGTCTTAATAGTTGTAGACTGTTCATTTATCTAAGTTTTCATAATCAGTTATACCGTGCAATAAATCTACGTATCTAGGTACATCAGGATCTGCTTGCATAACTTGTTGTATCTCACCTCGCTTACCGGGTTCTATCTTGTGACCTTTCAACGCTGCTGCTAGAGCTTTTCTCCAATCTTTTGGATTTGTAATAGGCGATATATCACCCATCCACTTTAATCTTCCAGTATCTTGTAACTGTTTTAAAACNAATACNTCTCGTTTTCTATCGTAGTCAAGTAAAAGCCGNTTACCATCTGGAAATGTAAAGTTTTTGTTTTCGTAAATTTCTCTTTCTATTGATGTTTTAAGTTTACCAAACTCTTCATTTCTAACTATCATTAAGTTTTTAGTATCTCTAGGTTTANAGTTAGGAACTATACCATACCTAGGNTTCCANAAAGGTGAGTTCTGAGCATNTATNTGTTCAACAAAGATAAAACCTTTATTTGTAGCATATTTTCGAGTATCTCCCATAATTTCAAAGTATNTTACAGGATCTNNNGCTCTTAATTCTCTCAATAGTTGTCTAAGNNNNGCNTTATCAGCTNTAGAAATTTTATAAANNCTATCTGAATACCACTTAGCTTTNNTACTTCTNTTTACATTCCAACGTAANCGTNTNANAATTGTNTCGTTTCNTTTTAATAGATCNTANGGNNNATAANTGTTNTNANTNATACTCCATCTAAACGCNACTTCNCTAGGATTACCAGNNNTATCTNTATATTNTACAGTTCGATTACCNTTAAATCCAGTTGTAGGTCTGTCAGCGTTCCATTTTGCCTTATAGCCTTGACTTGCACCCTGAGACTGTTTAAAGTCATCGAGTTTCATAACTATGTCTTCAGCATCTTGTAGTAATCCTTGATCTTTTAACTGTTTTAGTAAACCTCTGTTACTCCGTTTATATACAGAATACGCAAAGTTCTGACTCTTTTGTGGTATAGATGGCTGTGGGTTTACGCCTTGTAACTGAGCAGTAAGTTTAGCTTTCAAAGCTGACTTACCAGCAACATCTTCTATCGCTTCTTGTGCTATTAAATTAGCATCTGCACCTTGTTTTGCTTTATACGCTTGAAACGCTTGATCTCCTTCTTGAAAAGCTTTCTTAGATTTACCTATATCTATCTGTCTACGTATTGTTTGGGTAGTTCCACCGACAGCTCCACCGACACCAAATGATGTTGCAGCTTCGATAGGACTTAAGAAACGTTGTTCATCAATTCCTACACGTGTTTGTTCGCCAGCTACACCCATAAGACCTCCGCCAACTAATCCACGTTTTATACTGCCTGCTTGACCTACGACTTTAGCAGCTCCTTTGCTAGCTCCTATGTTCATAAATGGTATAGCACCAGCAGCACCGGAACCAACTACTTCGCCCCAGTTAATCTCGTCGTTACCGTAAAGGTGCTTTTGTACTAGATAATTAGTATAAGCACCCTGACCAAAGTTAAGAGCACCATAAGCAAGAGCACTTAAACCACCAGTCTTAGCTAGAGTTAAAGGATTAAGTAAACCAGCAGTAAGAAAGTCAAAACCTATACCGCCCCCTACTTCAGTACCAATACCAAGAAGACGATTTTTAAGATCAACCTTTTGCTCGTCGTCTGTCATTAGAATGTACCATTAGTATATGTTTTATTTAGCTTGGACTCGTTGTTCTTTATCTGTAGTTGTTGATAAAAGTTTGAACTAAGAGCTCTATCTTCCATTTCTTGTGATATCTCACCACCTTCAGTAGTGTCACCTAAATTCTGTTTGCCTATAGGTAAATTTGGCATTTTTCTTATAATTGCTAGTTCGTTTGAACTTATCTTGTCATCAAAGTACAAATCACCAACCTTATAGTCATACGTTTTAGCATGTTGATCTTCGCCTTGAGTGTATTGCTTTTTAAGTCCAAACTGACCTCGTTGTATATAAGGTAGTACGTCTTCAGTAACTACACCACCTTCTAAAGAAAGAATCTCCGCTCTAATTCTGTTAATCCTTCTTGTTAGATCTTGATATTCTTTATTAACCTGTGTTGTAGCAGTTTTTGTTGTAGATCTAGGTGATAAATTTGACTTTTGTTCAATAAGTAAATTATACCGTTGACTCATACTATCACGTTCTTTAAGTCTTATTTCAAGCTTTTTCTTTAGCCGTTCTAAAACTCGTTTATTTTTAGATAGTACAATTTGACTTGTATCTGATTTTTTTCTTTTACTCATCGTATGTGTGATAAAATCGTGTGTTCTCTGTCTGTAATACCGAATGTCGACCTCATCCAGTCTCTCCAGTTTTTACTACCCTTCTCCTGATTACATCGTCGACATGAGGGTACAACATTCGTCGTAATATCTCGCCCACCTTTGCATTTCGGGCGTACATGGTCGATAGTAAGGTTGTGTAATTCATGAAATTCTCCGCAATAAACGCATTGACAATTAAAGTGCTCTTTGATAGCTCTTCTCCAGAGCCGTTTTGAATCTGAACTTGTCATCGTTATTAAATTGTGTAAATAGTAATCAGGGTTAGGTAGTAATGGGGTCATGCTTTCTTTTTAGTTCTGCTTTTTCTGTTAACTTTTGCTGGGCACGTCTTTCCTTTAGTAGTACTGCCTTTTGCATGGCAAGAGTCTTTACCGTCTCTGTTACCGTAAGTGCCAAGTTTTCTATTAAGTTTGTTTGCATTAACTCTAATTGCTAGACCTTTAGTAGTTTTATTATATTTAGCTTGCTGCTTTCTACGTTTAGCAGCAGCCTTTGGGTTTTTCTTGTAGTATTCAGACGTTTTTGCCATATACTTTCCTCTTAACGAGTGCAGGGTCGACAGTAGGTAGAAGTTTGTTAAGCTTATCTAAAGGACTACCATCAAAAGCTACACCTGTAATGTCGTTGGTTTTCAACCAGTCGCAAGCTGCTTTTAAATCTTGTGTAGTCGCTTCTCCGCTTCTTATTCTACGTAGAAAGTCCTCTGTAACAAGATAGTGTAGCTCGTTAAAACTCTCTTCGGTTGCTTTTTTAGGTAGTTTCTTTAGTTCATCCATTATTCTAAGTCTAGTCCTTTTTTGACTATTTGTAATGCTCTATCATCGAGCTCGTTATCTGTAGATTCAACTAGCTTTTCTAGTAGTTCGACTACAAACTTTTTAAACTTGTCGCTCTTTAAGCCTGTTAGTACAAGTGGTTTAATAAGTGCAAACATTACTCAGCCTCCTCTTTCTTAGCTTTTGGTGCTTTTTTTTTAGCAGCTGCTACTTTAGCTTTAGCTTCAGCTTCTCTAGCTGCTCTTTGTAATGCGATTGTTGATGGCATGNTNTTAAAATANTNNAAATTTNTTNTCTTTTTTAGGCGGTTTAACTTTAACTATAGGTACAATGTCCTGACACAATTTTGAATTAGGTGTGTTAGGTCTATACATAAAGCCTTTTTTCATTAATTCCGCACATTTGTGTGCTCGTGTAATCTCGTACTCGAGCTTCATTTTTTCCTCATATCTCTTCGCCATTTCTTTACACTGCTTGTATCCTGATTTATCTAGGGGAACCATAAAGTTAATCTGGAACCCCCAGTTTTCTGCAATAGTATAACTACTTGGTTGCATAAACTCGTCAAACGGTTTGCTGTGATTACCCATATAAAAAGGGCTAAACGTCATAGTAGATCCATTACATTGTATGTTTGGACCATATACTTGACGTGATGACGCACCATTATTCTGAAACTGTACAGCTTGGTTAGTTACGTTACCAGTAGCAGCAGCTACAGGATTGCTGACATTAGTGTCTTCAGCATAAACAGGTGTAGTTATTGCGAGAAGATAGAGTAAGTATTTGTAGTAGAATCTGTTTCTATAGTTCTGTCTATTGATATTGTTTCTATTGTCCCTGCGGATCTTTCTGTGATCTGTAGATCCCATTCGGTTGATCCATCTATAACTGAAAATGTTGTACCTTCTGCACCAATCGCACCACTTGCTTCTATATTGGTTCCAGACCAAGTGGTTACTGCTGCTCCTAGTACGTCGTGTTCTATTGTTTCTGTTACTGTTTGAGTTGTTGTCGTTGTTGACTGCATCGACCCTGTTGTAAACTGGGGCGTGACAGTGTTTGCTCTTGCTACTGCGGGTGACAACAGGCTTAAGAGTATTATCCATTTAGTCATGTCTTAGGTTTCTCTTTTTCTTGTTTTTTACCATTGCCAGTGGACAAGCCAAAAGTGGCGAGTGCTCCAGTAAATATTGAAGCTGGGAATGTTATATCCCCACCGGGACTCTTTTTAACCATGGGTAGTTCGACATAATTAAGGGTTATGATAAACCCAGACCAGATAACGACACCAAGACGAACCATCGCCCCCAATACCACCATCTGTTCTTCATGATCGTCTATTCCTTCTTTGATTCGTTTGAAGAGTCCTTTTTGTTCTTCCGGTTTTTTCTCCATTTAGCGATCTTATCTTGTAGGAATTTTTGTACTTTTTTACGTATCCATTCAATTACAGGCTGTGTTGCCGTAGTTGCTACTACAGCAGTCACTGCCGTTGCAACAGCTGTAACTATAACTTCTGATGAAGGTTGAGGTACAGGCTGTTTTATAAATGGTATTTTTAAGGTAGGTGGTTCAACTTTCTCTTCAGTCTTGACGGGTTTAGCTTCTTGATCTCTAAGGTCGCTGGGTGGAACAACCATAGGAATATAGTAAGGTACGTCAGCTGTAGGTAAAGGTATTTCAACTGTCTCTATCTGTACTGCATCAGGTAATACTATAGTGGGTACTTCCACTTAGCCCCAAGGTGTACCAGTGCCGTGTGTTGGAGTTTTCTGTAGATTAATGTTTGCATCTATTGCAGCTTCGATCTCGGCTACAGTGCCGGATTTTTGTGCTTCTAGTTTTGCTTTGACCCAACTAATTACAGTATCCTGTGTTAGATCTTTGTAAGGAATAAGAGTCTCAGGCTTTTCTAAATCTACTTCGCCTGTAGCTCTTGTAGAGTATGTACCATCAGTACCATTTACACGATAGATAACTTTGTTTACATATCCATCTGCAAGTTCTCTTTGTAGGGTGTTAACTTCCCAAGTTTTTGTAATAGCCATTATTCAGGTTTGTCTGCGATAAGTTTTGCTTTCCAAGCAGCCTTGACATCTGTAGTCCAAGCTGCTGTAGCGATTGCTGATACTTCAGCTGGTTCTCCTGATAGATCTGTGTCTACAAGATTATCGGAAGCATCGAGTGTTCCGGGTTGTAATACATATCTTTCAAAAGATCTTGTTAATTCTTTGCCATCTTTTTTGATGACTGTTGCTTTGCGGACTTGCACCGCTTTATATTGACCGACAACTTCTATCTTGTCGTATTCGATTGATTCGGCTAATGCCATTAGGATATATCTCCGATATAAACAGTTTTAGGCTTAGTTTATAGACGTAGCTGCGGTCTATCTACTTTTTATGAGGTTTGATAGGTAGCAAATCCATACATGACATCATTTTCATTAGGACCGCCATTGTCATATCTTCTAAAAACATTAATCTGAGAGTTTTGTAGACCTTCAGCAACAAATGTGTATCCAGTTTGATTACTACGAGCAGTACCACTAACTACATGTACAGTACCATCAGCAGCATAAGGTAATCCAGAAGCACCTACATTAAAATAACCACTACCAGAAATAGCTGTCCATCCAACTTTATATTCAACATGAACAAATCTACCAATTTTTACATAAATTCCTTCGTTACCTGATGCAGCAGTTATACTTCTACCACCCGGATTGTAAGTTAAAGTTGGAACTGGTGTCCATGTGCCCTCTTCATAGTCGTCAAGTGTGTTTGATGAAGTATTAGATCCGATTGCTGTACCAAGAGTTACACCGGCTGGAATTGTAACTTCCCCAGTTGGATGTATTCTTAATCTTTCTTGAGGAGTTCCACTGTTAGGCATGGTAAGAAGTCTCATTGCACTTCCTTGACTACCATCCCCGATTGATACTATGTCAGAATATCTAATATAAGTACCACTATCTTGTAATTGATAATGGTCAAACATTAAACCTTCACCACCTGTATATGTTTTTAATGCAGTTCTATTTACTGGGTCTTGTCTCTTCCAAATTTGCCCAGAAGAAGTTATACGTAATCTTTCATTGTTGGAAGTTCTAAACTCCATATTACTTGATGCACTATACCAAACACCACCATGAGCATCTCCATTATTATTAGAGAAATTTAATCGACAATGTGCGGTACTATTATTATGATGTAAGTCAATAATTGCATCAGAAGTACTATCAACCTTTATTCCAGTACTTGTAGTCTCAATCTTTTTAACGCTGTCGTAATAGAGTTCTACGGCTCCGTTAGCAAAAGCTTGGAAAGCTTCTTCATTACCATTTACTTGTGCATAAATATGAGCTTGTGCCCTCATTCTAATATCAGCACTAGCACCATTAGCTGCATCTATATATAAATCACCTGTAGCACCTTGTTTAAGGTAGGAGTTTGATCCATTGTGATAAAGTCGTAGGTCATGAGAATCACCAAATGTAGCTTCAGCATTATCAGAAAAATTTAATTTTGTATGACTAGCATCAAATACTGCATATCTTGTTCCAGCAGCATTATTAATTACAAGATCACCATTTAAATTAGATCCTGTAGTATCACTTCCAAAAATATTAACACCAGTACTAGTTGTGTCAAACCTTTTAGTACCGTTGTGATATAAAGAAACTTCTCCATCAGCAGCAGCATATATTATGCTTTCATCGTTGGCATGATTATTAAGAACAAACTGATCGGTTCTAAGTTTTATTCTGCTTTCATCTACTAAAGTAAGATCGCCAGTTGTGTTCGTTATAAAACTATGGCTTCCATCATGGTAAATACGCAGGTCTGGAGCATTACCAATCTGAATTTGTGCATTATCATTTAACAGAATATTATTAGCTGACATCACTAAGTCGTCAAAAAGCCGCACTGATGTTGCTTGAGTATCTAACTTTTTAACATTGTCGTAATATAGCTCTACGGCTCCGTCTGCAAAAAATTGAGCCATATTTTCATTATGTGCAGCATTACCTATTACAACTTTCGATGTTCCTTGTAAATTTAAATTACCTGTACCCTGATCGGTAACGTAGCTTTGTGTACCTGAGTGATAAAGCTCTAGATCGTTCCCAGTTCCCAGTCTTATTTTTTCATTGTCAGCTAGGTCGACTGGTTTGCTTAGACCCGCTGGTTTTATTTGTGTTAATGTCATAATTTAATTCCTTAAGGTCTATGTTGCTGTATAGGTTATAGTAAAAAATAGTCTTTGTCTTGAGTCACCTGTTCCCCAAGTGTTTATATCAGTATATCTTACGGAGTCATAATCTCCACTGCCATGTTCCATAAACTTTACTTGAGATGAACTTTCACCAATATAAGCAACTATATTACCAGAGTTTGAAATATATCCAGTAAAAGCTGCTCCTACGGCGACACATCCTGATGCTGAAGCATAAGGTAATCCATTAAAAGCTATAGGATCAGAACTTGTTACATTTCCCCAAGTGTTAAAATAAGCAGCTATAGTAACTAATCTACCGACTTTTGTATATTTAGCATAGGATGTATTAATACTACCTTGAGTTATGGAAGGTGTCCAAGTTCCTTCTTCATAGTCGTCAATTCTATTAGCAGCAGCAGTATCACCATTAAAAGACATACCATCCGGCCAAAAATCTACTGACCTAGTTTTGGTTCCGTTAACGTTTCCAGTTGAGATATCTACACTAATTTTACTACCTGTTGAACCTGAAGAAAAATAATTATTAAAACTCGATTGTCTACCATTTTGGTCAAGTAGTATAAAAGCATTATCAGGTAAATTAGAAAGCTTAATTCCATTAGTCGTAGTTTCAAACTTTTTAGTAGCGTCATAATATAAACTTACAGCACCATTAGCATCACATTCTAAAAAGTCTTCACCATTTGCTGCTTCAAGTTTTATATCGTCACTTTTTATTCTTAAATATCCACCAGTATCCTCAATCTGCAAACCACCAGTTGTGTTTGAAATATGTGAGTCTGTTCCATCATGATAGATTTTAAAGTCATTATTATCTCCCAGTGAGATATAACTTCCCGAACTACCAGTACCATCTTCAATATATAACTTTCCGATAACCGTAGCACCGTAAGATTTGGTTTTTATTTTTGCACTATTATCATAAAATAGCTGTGTTTCTCCGTTTGCTAAAGCAACAACTGCGTTTTCGTTAGTATTAGGTTGTATGTAAATTCCTTGAGCAGATCTTATATATAATTGATTAAGATGACCTTGTATATAGTTTTCACCGCCTGAGTGATGAAGCTCTAAATCATTACTATCACCAAGTCTAAGTTTATCGCCATCACCCATTAATAAATTACTGGTTACAGTTAATTCACCCGAAACTGTTGCTCCAGAACTTGTTGTCTCAAACTTTTTACTGTTGTCGTAGTAGAGTTCTACGGCTCCGTTTGCAGCAAACTTTGCTAAATTCTCAGTACCAGCACTGTTCTGTAAATCAATATTATCTTCTCTAACTTTTAAAGAACCTGTAGTATTTACAATAAAACTATTTGTTCCATCGTGATAAATTTGTAGATCATCACCATTTCCCATTCTAATTTTTGCATTGTCTGCAAAATCTACAGCACCAGTAAGTTCTTCTATATGTTCAAAACCAATAGCATCGTTTGCAATCTTTGCTCCATTAATAGCATCTGCTGCAATCTTATCTGTAGTAACTGCTAGGTTTTGTATCTTAGCTGTGGATATTGTGTTATCACTCGGTGTACCTATTTGGACTGATTGTCCGAGAGTAACGATGAAAGAAATAGAACCGGAAGCAGGGGCAGCACTAAAAATGATATCATTTCCACTAATAGCGAAGCCCTCGCTTGGTTGACTACTTCCGGAGTTAGGTTTCTGAACGACTCCATTGATGCTAACAAGTAATTGCTGTGCATCTTGAGGAGGGTTAGAAAGTGTAAATCTGTAAGCTGTTCCATTGAATGTTGCACTGCCTCCACCAGTACTACCTGATGAGGATAAAGTATTAATATTAAAGCTACCGATAGCAGACACCTCTTCCCATGCGGAAGCTGATGTGTTATATACCATCATCTTACCGTTTGTTGTGTCAAACCATAAGTCACCATTATCTAGTGAAGATGTAGGTGCAGAAGATGATACACGGTATCTGTTATTAAAGTCGTTNATGTCATCAGATAAAGNTNNAATNTCAGATTCTTTACCTAATAANTTATGATATGTNTATGTCTGACTTGATCCAGTNGAACTTACCATNAGACCCATGNTAGCTGCAAGAGTTGAGCTCTGNACNCTTGAAGGGAATCCGTTGATAGTAACTGTAGATCCACCAACTGTTCTACCAGTTGTACTTACACCTGATCCGTTAACTACAATACCGCCTGCATCTGATATAGATATAACTACACCACTTGCTGGTTGTGTGTTAGGAAATGCAACTTCTGTTGCTATAACTTCTAGACCACCAAGAGGTGCAATCTGTGCAGCAACATAGTCAACAATAGCTCCAGATGTTGGAAGTTGAGCATCGTTATCTGCAACTGTTGTCTGAATAGTTTTACCATCGAGTTGGTTAATTTCAGTTGTAGTAGCTGTTAGAGCTGTAGAACTTGCAAGTATTGAAGCTGTACCTGACTGCATACCAGCCAGTGTTTTAAGTTCAGCGTCAGCAATCTTATCTGTAGTTACAGCGTTAGATGCTATCTTAGAATCACCGATTGCATTATTACCTATTTTAGCATTAGTTACTGCATTACTTGCAATGTGAGCAGCATCAATACTACCATCAACATAGTGTTCACTATTAATTGAATCATCAGCTATCTTTGTACCGTTTATAGCATCGTTTGCTATTTTAGCTGTAGTTACAGCAGAATTTTGTATCTCAGCAGTTCTTACAGAGTCATCTTGTAAATGTTCGTTACCTATTGCATTGTCTGCTATCTTAGCACTTGTAACTGCATCATTATTAATCTTTGCAGTTGTAACATTGCTGTCAGCTATCTTAGCGGTAGTCACTTGACTGTTAGCTATTTTAACTGTAGTTACAGCATCATTAACTAACTCAGATGTACCAACAGAAGCGTCAGCCATCTTAGCATTTGTTACAGCATTAGATGCAAGAGCAGCTGTACCTACAGAGGTATCAACTAATTCTGCAGCTCCAACTGAGTCATCTGCCATCTTAGCATTAGTGATAGCGTTGTCAGCTATATCAGCTGTTGCAATACTACCATCCACTATACTTGCAGACACAACTGAGTTAGATGCTAATTTAGCAGCTGTAACAGCATCGTCTACAAGTTCTGCTGTATTGACTGAGTTATCAGCCATCTTAGCGTTTGTAATCTGACTGTTTGCTATATGTTCTGTATCTATAGATCCAGCTACATAATGCTCAGAGTTAATCTGGTCATCAGCTATCTTAGCACCAGTCACAGCATCAGCTGCTATCTTAGCTGTAGTTACATTACTATCTACTATTTTTGCAGTTGTTACAGAGTCACTAGCTAAGTCACCAGCAGCTATTGTGCCGTCAGCTAACATAGTAGATGTAACAGTTCCAGTATCTCCTGTTGTAACTACTGTACCTGTAGTATCAGGAAATGTAATTGTTCTATCAGCTGTAGGGTCAGCTACTGTTATAGTTGTTTCGTTGGTGTTATCTGTAGCACCTTCAAATACTATATCAGCATCTTCTCCTAAGCCGAAGTTACCTACCATAGTACCACCAAGGTTACTTAGATATCTGGTAGATATTTCTTGTGTACTATATAAGTTTTGTGTGAAGTTTTCGTTTAGATCTTCAGACTTTATAGCTGAACCAGCGTAGAATGTCGCTGTTAAGTTGTCAGTGGCTGTTTCTCTAAATATTTTGATTTTGGCTCCGTTAGATGGAGCAGTATTAAATTGTATGGTTGTCGCTGTAGGCAATGTAAAAGCCGTAGTGTCAACCGCATCAATGGACGCCTTGACGTCTGATGCCTTAAGATATGGAAATGTGAATGAGTATGTGGTGGTAGACCCATTACCTATGTAGGAATTTTGTGTAACAGCCATAGTGCTTGTTATTTACTCATGTTTAATAAATTCTGGGTGTCTAAATCTTTTTTCTGTAATTCTGCTGCACCTTGAACGTTACCTTCAGACATAGCTTGATCGACTGCTTGCTGTGTGAGTACCACATTTGCAATATCAGGTCTTTCTCTTAGTAGTCTGATTTCAGCTTGTTTCTGTGCATTTCTTACAATGTTGTTTATCTCCTTAAATATAGGAAGTTTTTTAGTTTGTATTTTAATTCTGTCGTTCTTAAAATCTGCATTTGTAGAACGGTGTAACTTTAGCAGTCTGATTTCTTCAGCATACCTCTTAGATTTTCTAAGTCTGTCTAGCTGTTTCCACATTTGTTGTTCACCTATGTATTTATTAATAAGCTCACGTTCTTGTGGTGTATACTCGTATGACCCTGTAGAGTCTTTGTTAAGCATAGCTAGTCCATCCCATCCTGTTTCGAGTAACCACTGTCTCCAAGGCTCTGCTGTACCGCTTACCTGTACTGGACTGATAGCATTAAGTACACGTAATACCGGGTTATCTATATCGTTAACTGGTTCACCTGTCCATATGTCTATCTGTTCTGGTAGTTGACTAGAGAAGAATGGTAGTCTGTTTTTAATATACTGATCTACTTCTGCTTCAATATCTTTCTGTGATGATGTAATAGCATTGCTAGTCACACCAGCTCCACCAGATAATGGTAAGAAAGATCTAACTGTATTAGCAGTTAATCTAGACCATCCTGTCAAGTCACCGTTAGTAACTGATATTAATGGTTCTAAACCTTGTAGAGGTGTTTCGTTTAGGAATGTAGCAGCTATAGTCCAAGTTAGTTTTGATGTCCAGTTCTGGAATAATGACTCATCAAGATCATTCATGTAGTATGCCATATCACCTAGTATAGTTAACACGTGTTCTACACCAATAATACCTTTATAGTTTACCCACTGGTTTCCAATTCTAACTGTNTTAGGCTCATAGCCCATCTGTGTACGTTCTTTNTTACGACGTGATGCGTTGTAGTGACCATTACCACGTATGTTACCAGCTACTGCATAGTCCCATAGTGTCTTTGTAAGTAGTGCACTAAATGCTAATCTACCTGTATACTCAGCACGTAGGTTCTCCCACAGTACTCTAGCATAAGGATCTGTAGCCATGTCAATACCGTGCTCCATAAGAGCTGCAGCGATATCGTCATCAGTTCGAGCATATATAGTCTTAGAGTATTTATTAATACCCGGAATCAAGCTGATAGGTGTCCACGATAGAGCATTCTTAATATAGTTGCTACTGGTACGTGGGAACATCATNAAAAACTTTACAAATGGATATGCNTTAGTACCTTGGTTAATCCAGTTAGCTAGACCATCATCTAGGTTTAACTGTACCTCACCAGCTACGTTACGTAGTACCTTGTCTTTAATTAATCCGTCGGCATCAAAGAAGTTAGCATAATGCTTTTTCTCTGCATCAAATATCTTAGTCATGTCTGCATAGCCAAACTCACTAAACACATCATCATACGCTCTTACACGTGATAAGTTATGTGCTAGGTGTGTGCTAGTAAACACGTCAGGAAATACCATGCCTGTCATACCGTAACGCATCATTGGTGCTTGACCCAGTTGTTTCATAAGTCTTGCTAAGTCTAGCTGCATCAGGCGACCCCAGTTACCTTCTTTCTCGTATACTGGTCTCATCTGATCCATAATATCCCAAGCTTTCTCACCTTTAAATACAAAGTCTTTACGATATGCTTTAATCATTGCGTCAGGATCTTTGTGTGCTTTTTTCATCATTGTAAAAGCATCAGTCAAAGCCCGTCTGTTTGTTTCAAATACAGCACCATTATAATAAAAGGTACGTTTAAGTCCTTCAAAGCCATCTAATGGTCCGTAGAATCCATGACCTAGTACAGCTGTAATTGGTTTAAGAATGAGCTGTGCTCCGTTACCTATACCAGCTCTGAATGCTGATAGTCCACTTAACACGTTGTTATAGACAACACTCCATGCACTTCTTGCAAACAAATTAAGTTGTTTTGGATCTGGACTTTTAATCATACCTAATGGTGTGATCTGATCTGCAGACCATTTCATTAACTTAGCAAGTGTATCTACATCTCCGTTGGTATGTGCAAATGCGTCTACCAAAGGTCTCAGTGCAGCAGGGTTNTTCTTTTTTANTTCCTTAAGTGTCTTGGTAAATCTTTTATTTTTAGCATGTATAGAGTTTTCTGCTAACTGAAACTCATTGAGTAATGTTTCAAGACCTTCATCAATATCTTTAGGAGGTACTTGGTCAAACCAGTTTTTGTTACGTAATGACCAACCAGATAAATACTTGTTAAGTCCATACTCATCCATTAAGAATTGTAGCTTGTCAAGTATGTTATCCATAGTATAAGCTTCATCAGTATATGGAGCAATCTCGGTTATAGCTTCTGCCATAGTAGCAGCTTCTCTACCCATAGTATCCATAGCTCTAGCTGACGATTTTGTAACGTCTCTACCTAANAATCTATCTACTAANTCACGCATTGCAAANGCAGCAGCTCTTGCNTGATCTTCGTTTATTACTTCAATNTTATACTTACCTAACATCAGATTTTTAACATCTCTATCTTCCATAAAGAGTTTTCTGACATCATCTACAGTAGCCTCTGGGTTTATAATATCATTATATATACCCCATGCAGCTGCGTTCATTTCTTTTGCACTGATTCTCACACCATCTACAACAGCGTCAAATCTACCTGTCATTCTAGCTGCTTCTGCAAGTCCCATCACAGCACCACGAGATGTTGGACCCACCATAAGTCCTTTCTTTCTCATAGCTTCTGTAATCACAGGAGCAGGGTCGCCCTCTGATGTACCTTGCTTAATAGCAGTAGTATCTGCCATGTTACGTGCAACGTTACCGGGAGGTGGGATCTGTCTAGCTGATGCTGACTCATCTACAACACCGGGGCTAAGGTCAATATCAGGACCAAAGTCTAGTTCTAGCTGGTCTGAATTAGTTAGCTTACGTTCTGCAGCAAGTCTGCTTTCTTCTGCTGCTGATATATCTGATCTTCTAAATACATCATCAACACTATCAATAATACCTAGCTCATTTTCTAGGTTTAACTTTTCATTTATCAGTATATTCTCATTTTGTCTGCTCAGTGCTTTTGTAGATAATACTTCGTTAATTTCTTGTAGTTTNATTAACTTATCATTATCAGCACCTAATGCAATNTCAAGCTGTTTATAATCAGTAGCTGTTTCATCTAATGGATTCATCCAATCCATCACCTTCCTACCACCTTTTANATCTATAAAAGCTCCGAGCATTGTACCCATAAAAGCAAACGGTCCAGCTTCGTACATATTCTTTTGTTTACGCACTGCTGGGCTATCACTATCTAATGTCTTGATAGAATCTGGTATAGGCACACGTCCCTTCGGTCCGAACACAGTTGGAAATGTGTCAGCCATAGTTCGCATAAGGTTATCTTCTTCACCTACATCACTCAGTCCTATCACAGCTGCGTCACTCAAACCATATGCACCTGTAGCTGCTAGCATACGCTGATACCATGGTATGGATTTACTTAATAAACCAGCCTTACCTAACGCACCTGTAGTTACATTACCTGTATAGATAGAAGGTAACACAATAGACATTACGTTACGTACTTTCTGTTCTGTTGGGCTGTCTAGTTTTGTAACCTCATCCCATCTGTCATCTACTTTGTTAAATCCGGGTATAACTGTACCAGCTGCATCCATCACAAAGTCAGCCATAGATATACCGGGAATAGACATTCGTCTAAATACGTTGTCTAACCTTTTAAAAGGGTTAAACATATCACTGTTATTAATTTCAGCTTGTTGCTGCTCTTTAAAATCATCGAATGATAAGCCGTAGTATTTTCTATGGAAATCTTCACGTAGTTTATTACGCTCATCACCTTTTGGTGCATGAAACCATGTGTTATACTCTTCGAGCATTTTATCTTCGTTTGCTTCTTTTGACAAGTCAACAGAGCTCTGACCTATCTTGTTACCGAAAGGTGCTGGATAGGTTTGTGGCATGACCTCTCCTAGAGGCTGACCATATTGCTGGTCAAATCTAGGATCGTTAGCTACAGGTTCAATAGGTGCACTTGTTCCAAACTCTTGTTGATTGTCTTCTTGCTCTTCTTGTAAAAAAGAATCTGTCATCTTTGTATAAAGCTATTTGTAAATGGATTGTAAAATACACCATAGTCTCGACCTAAACGAATGGTATTTGCCATATCTAACTCACCCTGTGATTCATCATAATTATAACGTATCGCATCTATGCCTGTTAGATTTTCTCTAAATGCTGCTGCAAAAGGTGTTACTGGTATGTCATCACCATAATAATCCCTAACTAAACTAGCAAAGTGATGCCTTGGTTTAACATTCCAAGGTGTTCTTACAACACTACTAAAATCTGCTGGTATTCTCTGGTCATACTTGTTAAATTCTAACACACGATTCATAATGTCTCGCTTAGGTATGCCTGTAATATCAGCTAAATCACGTACTCTTTGTGGATATATAAGAGTATCAGCTCCTGAGTTAATGTCAAGTGCAAACCTACCGAGTGTTTTTTTATCAACTATAAGACCAGCAGAAATAAGATCATTAGGTGTTTTATTATTATAATTAATTTCTGCATCTATGAAACCATAACTAACACCTTGACTATTTTCGTCAACATTAGAAAACTGTAACCAAATAGTTTTTTCCTGTCCAGCTCCAGCTGTGCCTTGTGCAGGCGTCTGTGTTCTAAACATGCCTGTACGATCATCTACAGGTTTCTGTGCTAGCTCCCACGCTTTATCACTTCGTTTACGTGCATTTTCTTCGTCACGTAAGTTGTTAAAATGATAATAGTAAGATTGTTCGAGTGCATCTACCGCACCAAAAGCTGTAGGATGTTTACGATCACTAATAGTATATAGACCACTAGCATGTGCTATGATCTCGTCAGCTTTCTTACGTACATCATCTACGTAGTCACCACCGTATGCTTCTTGTAAATCAGTTAGATCTTTTCTAAATACATCAAACTCTCTACGTTGTGTATCTGTCAAAGTTCTATATGTAAACATAAATCCAACAAAGTCACCATCTCGATGTGCTTTACGTAGTAATTCACTTTGACCAAAGCTATCCATAATCTTAGGATTGTAGCCTAGTACATCATGTATGTGNNTTCTGACTGCAGCACTGGCTGTACGAGTTCNAGCTTCAAGCTTCTCTCTNTCACCGCCTGCAGAAAAGTCATCTAGATTGATAGTTTTGTTTTCTATATCTAGATCTATCTGTATTATATCATTAGCATCGTTGATCTGAGCTATTTCTTTCTCTTGATCTAATCTATTTTTTTGTTGCTTATTATATTCTTCATAAGCAAAATCATATAATGCAGGGTGTCTTTCTAACCAAGTTTGTTTGCTATCTTTACCGGGTGTTCTTTGTTCTAGTACTTCTCTTACAAGTTTTTCAAAACCCCCATTACCAGCATATCTTTTATTACCAGCTAATCGTTGAATTAAAACTTCATGGTTAGCTCTAACATTAAAAACTCCTACACCGCTCGCAATATTACCATTTCTATCTTTAGAGGGTATGCGTCCTATAGCTAAGTTTAAGTTATTTAAGTTGTCTCTTGTAGGATCTGAAAAAAATAATTTTTCTGCTTGATCTGCATTGTCAGAAGCTGTAAAATGACTTATTTGTAATCTTGCTTTTTGTTCTTCTGATCTTCCACGATCATCCCATAGTTTTATTATTTCTAATCCAGCTGGAGATTTAGGGTCTAGTCCAAGTCGTCTTACTTGTTCTACTCCCCAAAATTTATAAGTGCTTCGTACTTTATCTGGTGCAAGAAACTCACGAAAATCACGTCCACCATTTAATTCTGGATTATTTACTATTTCTAACTTTTGTTGTACATGTGAGTCATAGTTACTTTTGATCTCATCAACAACCATCTTGCCAAGAAAGTAACTATTCTTACGACGTGTATTTCCTAGAAAATCAAATCTATCAAGGTCATTCTTTGAAAGAGCATCGTACATATCATCTACGATACCTTCGTCTACTAACTTATTTTGCTCACTATAAAAACCTTTAAGTATATCAAACTCGCCATTATCTCTCATAGCGGCAAACTCTTTTTCAGCATACCGCATATCAGCAAAGTTATATAAACCTTCGGCTGCTGATGTTAAATCTTTTGCAAGCTTTGGTGTAAACTGTTGCCAAAATTCAGATTCTTTTTGATACTCTGCAGCTTCTCCTCTAATACTAGCTACTTCAGTTTCAGCTCGTTTAGCTACTGCATTATACCTATTCTGAAACTTTTTGTTATCGAGGTTTTGTATGATTTGCCTATTCTTCTGTTCATTAACCTCAGACTCTTTCATAAACTTTAGCTGACTTGCATCACGCTTTTCAGTTTGTTTTTGTTGTAGTCGTAAGCTATCAATAATCCGTTGCTGCTGTATTTGTTCTTGTTTCAGCCCTGCTTGCAGGTTTGGATTATTGACTTTAAATCTTCCGCCTCTTGAGCGTTCTATTCTAGCCATTGTTTTTTATGTTATCTTTTAGCATATGAACCAGCTAAACTACCTACACTGCCAGCTATACTGCTGATCGTTGTACCCCACACTCTATTAGCAGCTGCACTTGGTGATGCGTATGCACCGGCCACAGGTCGTGGACCAAAGTCGTACTCTTGTAATTCTTGTGGTAATATAAATTCAGATGTAGGTGTAAGTAAGGGTTCAATGGGATAAGGTAATACACCGGGATCTAACATTTTAGCTGCGTAAGCTGACAGGTCTGCTGCCGTTCTATCACGTCGTATTTCTTCTAATACTGATCGTGAGTTACGTTCAGCGTTAGCTATTGAGAGATTTAGCATCTCTACTTTTTGTCCATAGTCAAAAGCAGCTGCCTGTGTAGCTTTATCTACTGATCTTCCTGACTGACCACGTGCTCTCATTTTACCTTCTGTAATCAGAGATTGTACGTATTTGTCATTTGCATCAAAAGCTGCTTGTGCTTTGGTTTCTTCTAGTTTATTTAGTTCATCACGTCTACCAGCTCTAGCTGCTAAAGCGTTGAGCGATATTTGATGTCTAAATACATCATCCGAGCGTCTGTACTGTTGCTCGTTTGTTAATTGTTGTCGGTTACGTATCTGTAAGTCATAAGAGTAACTTCTTATATTACGTGCATCTTGGAATGATGCAAGTCGACCTTCGTTACGTGCTTTAGCTTCTATTTCTTGTACAGCAAAATCACGTTGAGATGCAAGCTGTTGCTTTTTCATCTCCCACATTTCTGTGTCGTATTCTAACTGTCTATCGGTAGCTTCGTTCTGCTTTTCTGCCTGTTGTCTTGCCGCAGATGCTGCCTTACTACCACCGATAATATTTGTTGCTATAGAAGCTACCCCGAGAATGGCTCCTAACATTAATTTCTCCTATAAAATCTTGGTGAGTATGTTCCTTCCCA
>FUFK010038779.1_pt1 | contig 18920 bp, 18 predicted proteins | sample 1021851 | NCBI WGS metagenome assembly FUFK01 (sample SAMEA51879418, study PRJEB19060) | metagenome
TTTATTTTAGTTTGGTTGGGGCATCAAAAAATGCCCTGTCCCTTGAGCGAACAATCTATCTCGATTATCCTGCCACGCCTCAACATGTACGGACGCATAACGCCTTCCCACTCTATTAACTTTAGCACGTGCATAAGAGTCTCTAGGGAGNCCACTTCTCAAATAATCNACAGANAAATCTATAGTCTTTGGAAGAGATAATATTTCTAAATCTATCAAATAATCAGCTTTTAGTTTAGGGTTTTCAATTTCCCGCCAGATTTGCATCCAACTTAGTTCAATAATCGCACTTATTTCCAAAAAAGCTGCGATAGAACCCCCATGTAATGCTGGAAGATTAGGATTGCCGACNAAGTCGTTCTTGAAAGGTAAAATAGCTGTAATCTCGTCTCCTCTTCTATCAAATTCCACACCAAGAAANGANATNTAAGGTATACTTTTAATTAACTTAGACAGTGCTTTATTTCTTCTCTTTTTGATTACAGCTACAGGCTCTGGAGATTTAATTGCCATGGTTTAACCGCCTGTCACAAATGCACCCGCTGCCATGGCAACGGGTTTTTCTTCGTTTTCATCCAAAGCAACGGCCCTCACAAATGCAACATTTTTTGTCAAATTATAGCAAGTAGCTACCGCTTTTATTTTCTGTTTTGGTGTTGCGGGCCGCATGTAATCAATTCTCAAATCTATAGTTGCAGTTGGACCTTTTTGATCTGGGTGTGACATTGCCGCTGCACCACAACATGTGTCTAAAAGAGAGAAAACAGCACCTCCATGAATTACTTCCGTCTTTGGATCACCTATTAATTTTTTATCGTAAGGCATACTCATCCCAACTTCACCATCCCCGATAAAGTCTATCTTCATGCCCAAACTTATAGAATGTGGAAGAACAGCAAAGAAATCTTCGACTGCTTTTTTTTTCTTTTCTAGCATTTTATTTTCAAAAGTTATTTAACTAACTCACCTTATAAGTAATTTAAGCAAACTGACCAGTTGCTTTAGTATAAGATATAACTATTTTAGAGCTAAAGGAACGGGATATATGGCTGATATTCGACTTACATTTAAAGAAATGTGTGCGAAGTTCGAGGTTACTCCGAGAACGCTTAGATACTATGAATATATCGAGCTTTTATCCCCTGAACGACAAGGACGCTCACGTTTCTATGGAGCGCGTGAATGTGCGCGAATGACATTGATATTACGCGGACGAAAATTCGGATTTCAACTCGAAGAGTTGCGCCAGTGGCTATTAATTTACGACCAGGAGGGNACAGAGNCTCAAATGGAAGTATTCTTGGGGATGGCAGATCGTAAGCTANCAGAGCTAAAAGAACAACAAATACAGTTAGCTGAAACACTAGATGAACTAGAAAAACTACGCCAAACAACTCACCAAATGCTGAATAAAAACAAATGACGTAAAGTTCCTTTACGTCAACGTTAACTTTTATAAATCAAATTGGTAAAACTTTTCTTAACCTGTAATCAGGAGGTNAGTTTTGACCCAGAAATTTTGGAATATCCGAGAAATGTGTGATCAATTTGATGTCACACCCAGGACTTTGCGCTTCTATGAATCAAAAGAGCTTCTNTTCCCGAAGCGCGAAGGCCAAANGAGATTATTTACAAAAAAATGCAGAGGACGATTAAAGCTTATTCTNAGAGGAAAAAGATTTGGCTTTTCACTCGAAGACATACGTCAATTATTAGAAATGTACGATATGGGTGACCAGCAACAAACACAGCTTTTACGCACATACGAATTAGCTACAGATAAACTTACAGACCTGAAAAATCAGCGTGATGAAATAGAGGAAACCATCAAAGAACTACAGCAACAAATACAATGGGGTAAAGAGCTTATAAGTTCGATGGGTTTGNTAGAAAGAACATAATAGGGTGAAGTAATGTCAGAGTATAGAGCGCCGCTTNAAGACATGGAATTTATTTTGAACAATGTTTTAGAAGTGCAAAATTCAAAAATCCCAGGATATAAAGATCTAGATAATGAATTCCTGGTTAGTATTTTAAAAGAAGCAGGTAAAATTTGTTCTGATGTTCTGTTTCCTTTAAATCATATTGGAGATAGTGAAGGCTGCGTATTAGAGAACGGAGTGGTAAGAACTCCGAGTGGCTTTAAAGAAGCTTTTAAAAAAATCCGTGAAGACGGATGGACAACTATTGATTGCGATACAGAATATGGAGGACAAGGCCTTCCATATATTTTGGGTACTGCTGTCGGCGAAATGATAGCATCTTCTAATATGGCCTTTGGGATGTATCATGGACTTACTCATGGAGCATATTCAGCGATCCATAGCCACGGCACAGATCAACAAAAATCAGAATATTTACCCAAATTAGTAACCTGTGAGTGGACTGGGACAATGAACCTCACCGAACCTCACTGCGGCACTGACTTGGGTTTAATGCGAACAAAAGCTGTACCGCAGGGTGATGGAACTTTTAAAATCACTGGTCAAAAAATATTTATATCGGCCGGAGATCATGATTTATCTGAAAATATAATTCATTTGGTGTTGGCTAAAATACCTGGCGGTCCTGAAGGTGTAAAAGGCATTTCTATGTTTATTGTGCCGAAAATTTTGGTCAACGAAGATGGGACATTAGGGGAACGTAATTCTTTATCTGTTGGGAAGATAGAAGATAAGATGGGTATCCATGGAAATTCTACTTGTGTGATGAATTATGATGAAGCGACAGGTTTTTTAATTGGAGCTGAACACAAGGGAATGCGGGCTATGTTCACAATGATGAATGAAGCCAGGCTGGGTGTCGGCTTGCAGGGATACTCACAGGCTGAAGTGGCTTTTCAAAATGCTGCTACTTATTCCAAAGAGCGCCTTCAAGGAAAAAATCTTTTCGGTAAGACTAATAAAGAAACTCCAGCAGATCCAATAATTGTTCACCCAGATATTCGAAGAAGCCTGATGGATCAAAAAAGTTTTGTCGAAGGGGCTCGCGCTTTTACCTACTGGGGTGCTCAATTAATAGACGCAGCTTCACGTTCAGATGATCAGTCTGCTAACGGATTAATAAGTTTGCTCACACCAGTTATTAAAGGGTTTTTGACAGATAAAGGCTTTGAAATGACTGTACAGGCACAGCAAATTTTTGGTGGGCATGGCTATATTGAAGAATGGGGTATGTCACAATATGTCCGCGACGCCCGTATTGCTATGATTTATGAGGGTGCGAATGGAATACAAGCTTTAGATTTAGTTGGAAGAAAACTACCTCAAGATAATGGAAAATATATTTTAGAATTCCTTGGACTTATTTCTAAATTTATCAAAGAAAATAAAGAATTAGATTCAGGTTTTCAAACGGAATTTCTTGACCCTCTTTCACAAGCTGTTTCCGATTTGCAATCTGCCGGAGAATACTTTTTGAGAAGCGGTCAAAAAAACCCATTAAATGTTTTAGCAGGTTCAAGTGATTTCATGCACCTATTTGGTCATGTGTGTTTAGGCTTCATGTGGGCAAGAATGGCTAAATCAGCACTTCACTGTCTGTCATCTGATTTGGATGACGCAGCGTTTTATGAGACAAAACTGAAAACGGGTAGGTATTACATGAAGCGGCATCTGCCGACAACTTCACTACACCTAACCCGCATCAAATCTGGAGCAGAGTGCGTCATGGCCCTTGAGCCAGAGGCCTTTTAATTCGAGGATATTGAGATGAGCCTATCGAACTGGATGACAGAAGAACATCAAATGTTGGAGTCTATGACATCAAAATTTATCGCCGAGGAGTGGAGCCCACAATTCGAGCGGTGGAGAAAGCAAGGTGAAATGGACCGTTCAACATGGCAGCAGGCAGCTGAACTCGGTTTGCTATGTCCATCAATTCCTGAAGAATATGGCGGTGTTGGTGGGGATTTTGGCCATGAGGCTGTAATTTTAATGGCTGCCAGCCGCGCAAATCTTGCCAGTTGGGGGCATGGAATTCATTCTGGCATTGTTGCTCACTATGTTCTTGCTTATGGAACAAGCGATCAAAAAAAACGATGGTTACCTAAGATGGTAAGCGGAGAATTAGTTGGCGCTTTAGCAATGACTGAGCCATCAGGGGGATCTGATGTACAATCTATAAAAACGCGCGCACTAAAAGAAGGAAATTCTTACAGATTAAATGGCCAGAAAACTTTCATAACCAATGGCCAACATGCGAATTTGGTAATTGTTGCTGCTAAAACAAATCCAGCAGAAAAATCAAAAGGAACATCTTTAGTTGTTGTTGAAACCGATAACGCAGAAGGTTTTTCTAGAGGGCGGAACTTAGAAAAAATTGGTACACATGCTAATGATACATCCGAGCTATTTTTCGAAAATGTAGAAGTACCTCCAGAGAATATTTTAGGAGGCGAAGAAGGGCAAGGATTCTATCAAATGATGGCTCAACTTCCGCAAGAAAGACTAATAATTGGATGTGGCGCAGTTGGCGCGATGGAAGGCGCAGTAGAACGAACAATAGAATATTGCAACGAGAGGGAAGCCTTTGGCGGTCCNATTATGCAATTCCAAAATACACGTTTCAAGCTAGCTGAATGTCAAACTAAGACCACCGTAGCTCGCGCATTTTTGGATAATTGTATCGAAGAACATTTGCTTGGAAAGCTTACGGTAGAAAAAGCAGCTATGGCTAAATACTGGCTTTCTGATACGCAAGGTGAAGTTTTAGATGAATGTCTCCAATTGCATGGTGGTTATGGCTATATGCAAGAATATGACATAGCAGAGATGTGGACCGACGCACGGGTTCAACGTATCTACGGAGGTACAAATGAAGTCATGAAAGAGTTAATCTCGAGGAAATTTAGTAAAGCAAGATTTTAAGCTAGGAATATTATGAAATTATATTGTTTTGGAGAAAGTGGTCATTCATATAAAGCTGCACTNGCACTGCAACTCGCAGAAATAGATTGGACACCAATATTTGTTGATTTTTTCAATGGGGAAACGCGGAGTGACCAGTATCGAAATCAGGTCAACGAAATGGGCGAAGCGCCCGTTTTGGTAGATGGAGATATAAAGTTAACCCAATCAGGGGTAATACAGAATTACCTTTATAATAGAACAGGAAAACATGGCGGTAAAGACGAGGCAGAAAAATTAGAAATTCTTCGATGGATTTTGTGGGATAACCACAAGTTATCTTCTTTTGCAGGTAATACGAGATTTTTGATGAATTTTTTTCCTAAAGATAAACGCCCCCAACCAGTTATTGATTTTAACCTAGCGCGTTTGAAGAGCTCATATGGAATTCTTGAGAACGCTTTAACTGATAAAGATTTTCTCGTCGGAAATAACATCAGTCATGCAGATATGACATGTTGTGCCTATCTGTATTATCCAGAACCATTTGGCTTTGAACGTGATGATTGGCCCAATATAGATAGATGGCTTGNAAATATATCGACNANACCTGGTTGGCAGCACCCCTATGATTTAATGCCAGGAAATCCATCTGAACGAGCTTGAGGGAAGAAAATGAAAGAAGTTTATATTTATGACTCAATCCGAACACCACGCGGTAAAGGCCGCAAAGATGGTGCTTTGCATGAGGTTAGCGCTCTTAGTCTTTCTGTTACTGCGATAGATGCAATCGCATCTCGCAATGGATTGGAAGGGCACGCAATAGAAGATGTAATATGGGGAAATGTAACTCAAGTCGGGGAACAGGGAGCATGCCTGGCAAGAACTGCGGTTTTGGCCTCTAATCTAGATGAGTCCATNCCCGGACTTTCTATAAATAGATTTTGCGCGTCTGGCTTAGAGTCGGTGAACCTAGCTGCTAATCAGATAGCTGGAGGTTCAGGTGATGGCTACATAGCAGGCGGAGTAGAAAGCATGAGCCGAACTCCTATGATGAGCGACGGTGGAGCTGTTGGAGTTGACCCATCATTCACATTTGATAATTACTTCGTTCCTCAAGGAATTAGTGCTGATATAATTGCCACGCACTATGGGTTCGACCGTGACGCAGTTGATGAATATGCAGTAGAAAGCCAAAAACGCGCCAAATCGGCGTGGGAAAAAGATTATTTCTCAAATTCAGTTGTTCCTGTACTGGATGTTAATGGCTTGATGATTTTGGACAAAGACGAGTACATGAGACCAGGTACTGACATGCAAACGTTAGGTGCACTTAAACCAGCATTCAAAGAGCAAGGTGAATTAATGCCTGGTTTCGACAAAGTAGCAATAATGAAATATCCACACCTAGAAAAAATAAATCACGTCCATCATGCAGGAAACAGCTCTGGAATTGTCGACGGATCAGCAGCAATTTTACTTGGAAATCGAGAGTTTGGGGAAAAGTGGGGCCTAAAACCTAGAGCAAAAATTAAAGGTACAGCTAAAATAGGAACAGATCCAACAATCATGCTTACTGGACCTCTGAATGCGACAGAGAAAGTTCTTGCCGAAACTAAATTGAAAATAAACGANATTGATCTTTTTGAAGTGAACGAAGCCTTTGCNTCGGTCGCACTTTTATTTTTGCAGGCATTTGATGCTGACGCCACAAAAGTAAATCCAAATGGAGGAGCAATAGCCATGGGTCACCCTCTCGGCGCAACAGGGACAATGATACTGGGAACATTGCTGGATGAACTTGAAAGAACTGACAAAGAGCTTGGCCTTGCCACTCTCTGCGTTGCCTCTGGAATGGGCGCTGCAACCGTAATTGAGCGGGTATAAGGAAGTTAAAAATGAATTCTGACTTTTCAATCAGTGTTGATGATCAAGCAATCGCAACAATAACTTGGGATTGCGAAAAAAAATCAATGAATGTTCTTAGTTTTGAGGCTCTCGAAACATTAGAAAAATTAATTGATCAAGTTATTAATGATGACCAAATAATTGCTGGAATAATAACTAGCGGAAAAAGAGATTTTGCTGCTGGAATGGATTTGAATGTTCTAGCACAGCTGAAGCAAAGTGCAGGAGAAAATCCAGCTGAAGGAGTGTTTAACGGTGTAATGAAAATGCACTCAGTTTTAAGAAAAATTGAATTAGCCGGCATGGATCCAAAGACCAAAAAAGGTGGGAAACCTATCGTATCGGTACTACCTGGAACGGCCTTAGGCATTGGTTTGGAAATTCCTTTATCTACTCATAGGGTTTTTTCAGCAAATAATCCAAAAGCAAAAATTGGATTACCTGAAATTCTTGTAGGTCTATTCCCCGGAGCTGGTGGAACAACTAGATTAGTAAGAAAACTTGGAGCAATGGCTGCTTCTACTTATTTGTTAGAAGGTAAAACCGTCGCACCTGATAAAGCACTGGCAGCAGGAATTATTGATCAGGTTGACGATGATCCGATAAAGGCAGCGCGTCAGTGGGTCCTTAATGCTTCGGAAGGTGACTTAATTAAACCTTGGGATCAAAAAGGATATAAAATTCCTGGTGGAACACCTTATACTCCAAATGGCTTTATGACTTTTGTTGGGGCGTCAGCAATGATCAATGGGAAAACGCAAGGAGCATTCCCTGCCGCAAAAGCATTATTGAGTGCTGTATATGAAGGCGCTCTAGTACCTTTTGATTTAGCGCTGAAAGTAGAGGCAAGGTGGTTTACAAATGTGATAATGAACCCATCGTCTTCGGCGATGATAAGAAGTTTGTTTATCAATAAATCAGCTCTGGAAAAAGGGGCTGTGAGGCCAAAAGATATTAGTGATCAATCTGTTAAGAAACTCGGAGTTCTAGGAGCTGGAATGATGGGAGCAGGGATCGCTTTAGTTTCCGCTCAAGCAGGTATTGAAGTTGTATTGATAGATCAAACACAAGAGGCTGCCGATAGAGGAAAAAACTTTGCTGAGAAGCATTTAGATAAAGGTATAAAATTAGGAAAAACTACTCAGNAACAAAAAGAAAGTGTCTTATCAAATATTTCACCAACCAATGATTTAAATTTACTGTCGGACGTTGATTTAATTGTAGAAGCAGTTTTTGAAGATCCAAAAATTAAGGCTGAGATAACTCAAGAAGTAGANGGTATAATTCCTAAACACTGCATTTTTGCATCCAACACTTCTACGTTGCCAATAACAGATTTGGCCAAAGCCTCTTCTAGGCCCGATCAATTTATAGGGATCCACTTTTTCAGCCCTGTTGAGAAAATGCGCTTAGTGGAAATCATTCGAGGTAAAGAAACAAATAATACAGCCGTCGCAAAAGCGTTAGATTTTGTAAGGCAAATTAAGAAAACACCTATTGTTGTGAACGATGCTAGGTTTTTTTATGCAAACAGATGTATCATCCCATATATCAATGAAGGGATTAGAATGGTCGCTGAGGGTATCCCGCCAGCTATGATCAATAATGCGGCGCAGATGCTTGGTTTTCCTGTAGGGCCTATTCAACTTGTCGATGAAACTTCAATTGATCTTGGTGCCAAAATAGCTAGAGCCACAAAAGCCGCAATGGGCAAGGACTATCCAGACGACGCTGTAGATGAAGTTATATTTTGGATGGAAGAAAATGGTAGACTAGGTCGAAAATCAAAGGCNGGTTTTTTNGATTATGACGAGAAGGGAAAACGAACTGGTTACTGGCAAGGTTTGAAAGAAAAATACCCTTATTCAAAAAAACAGCCGNGTCTCCAAGATGTTCAACATCGCCTGATGTTTGTTCAAGTTCTTGAGGCCGTTCGAGCTTTAGAAGAAGGCGTTTTGATGGATATACGCGAGGGTGATGTCGGGGCAATTTTAGGTTGGGGATTTGCACCTTGGTCTGGAGGTCCTTTGAGTTGGTTAGACATTCTCGGAACCGCTTATGCTACAGAAAGATGTAAGGAACTTTCCTCTGAATATGGAAATAGGTTCGAGCCCCCTGCTCTACTCTTGGAGATGAGTAGAACAGGTGAGGAATTTTATACTCGGTTTGGACACAGTTAACTTTTTGAAAATCTTTGGGAAGCCATCAATAACCAAAATCGTCAAATTCAAAACTTCAGTAGATATAATCTTTGTTGATTAAGGTCGAAGGACTTCACATTATATTTGAATTCAGATTAGTATTTAGTTGTAAAGAATTTAAACACGGAGATTTTCATGGGCTGGATGTCTGATGAGTCAGGACTTGAAAAAAATAAAGCGAATTACGCACCCCTTACGCCATTGTCGCATCTAAGACGCGCTTCAACTGTATTTTCAGATAGAACTGCTGTAATTTATGGCTCTCACCGAAAAAATTACTATGAGTACTACCAGCGCTGTTCCCAACTTGCTAGCGCGCTGGAAAAAATTGGAATTAAGCCTGGTGACGTTGTAGCAACTGTTTTACCAAATATACCAGCTCAAGCTGAAGCGCATTTTGGTGTTCCCGCATGTGGAGCGGTTTTAAATACTATTAATACGCGCTTAGATTTAAACACAATTACATATATTTTTGAACATGGCGGAGCCAAATTGGTTTTTGCAGATACACAATTTTTATCAGTTGTAGAAGATGCAATCGCAAAGCTAGAAGGCCCAAGGCCAACTTTAATCGAAGTACCTGATGAATTTGCAGGCTTTCCAGCAACAGGAAAGTACGAGACATATGAAAGTTTTTTAAAAACTGGCAATGTGCATTTTGATTGGATTATGCCCCAAGACGAGTGGGANAGTTTAGCTCTTAATTATACATCTGGAACCACAGGAAAGCCTAAAGGTGTAGTTTATCATCACAGGGGAGCATATTTGATGACGATGGGTACCATCGTTAGCTGGCGGATGACTTTAAACCCTGTATTTATGGCGATAGTTCCACTTTTTCATTGCAATGGGTGGAACCATACATGGATGATGCCAGTGCTAGGCGGATCTCTCGTTTGTTGTAGAGATATTACGTCTCAAGCAATCTATGATGCAATAGCTGATGAGGGCGTTCAATACTTTGGCGGAGCGCCTATTGTATTAAATATGATAGTAAACACAAACGACACCGAACGCCGTGAATTTGACCATACAGTGGAGGTTTTTACCGCTGGAGCACCACCAGCACCTGCCACTTTACTGAAGATAGAAAAATTAGGTTTTAATGTTACACAGGTTTACGGACTAACAGAAACTTATGGCCATGTTACAGAATGTTATTGGGAAAACCAAAAGTGGTCCGAACTAGAAGGAGAGCAGCGCGCTGCAATCAAAGCTAGACAAGGTGTAGCCTTTCCCATGATGGAACACATCACAGTTATGGATCAGTCAATGTCGGAAGTCCCCAAAGACGGTAAAACACAAGGGGAAATCATGATACGCGGAAATTCAGTAATGAAAGGTTATTTTAAAAACAAGGAAGCAACTAAGGAGGCATTTGAAGGAGGTTATTTTCATTCAGGCGATATTGCTGTCCACCACTCTGATAGTTACATCCAAATTGCTGATCGTGCGAAAGATATTATTATTTCTGGAGGTGAAAATGTAAGCTCAGTAGAAGTTGAGGGATGCCTGATGGCTCATCCTGCGGTTTCATTATGTGCTGTCGTCGCTAAACCAGATGAAAAATGGGGCGAAGTTCCCTGCGCTTTTATAGAATTATTAGATGGAGCAAATGCCACCGAAGAAGAATTAATAGCCTTCGCTAGAGAGAAGTTGGCCGGTTTTAAAACACCAAAGAAAATAATCTTCCAAGAGCTACCCAAAACGAGCACTGGTAAAATCCAGAAATTTGAACTGCGCAAATCATTTGGATAATTTATTGCTCAAAACTTCCCAAAATCAAATTATTTGATGACAGCACTGGACAAATATCAACGGATTGAAGCGTTGGGGCTATGGCGAGCTGACAATGTTTCACAGAGAAAAGATGTCCTTATTTCAATTGGTGAAACAACTCTTTTAATAAGTGATATGCAAGAACAGCCACTAGCACATTGGTCACTTGCTGCTATAGAAAGAGCAAATCCCGGAAACTTCCCAGCAATCTATCACCCAGACGGAGATCATGAAGAAAGCTTAGAGCTGAATTACTCTGAAAAAGAAATGATCGAAGCCATAGAAAAGTTGCGAACTGTTATTGCGCGCAGACGTCCTCATCCTGGAAGGTTACGCACGGGAATATTTTTGGGCATTTTTTCAGTAGTTTTGTTAACTTTAGTATTTTGGATGCCCCAGGCTATTAGAAATTATACTGCGGAAATCTTACCCGAAGTTAAGCATGTAGAGATAGGAAATAATCTTTTCGAACATATGAAGAGAGTTACTGGTCCAGCCTGTGAGGCTGATTTTTCAAAAACCTCTCTTAAATTACTAAGTGAGAGATTATTTGATGGAAAAAATGTAATTTTTATTGTCCCAGATGGAATAAAAACGACAATAAATCTACCTGGTAATATTTTACTAGCTAACCGCAATCTGGTCGAAGACTTTGAAGACCCAGACGTACTCGCAGGGTACCTAATCACAGAAAAAATTAGATCAAAAACTTTTGATCCAATTGAAGAAATGCTCCAAAATATGAGTTTAATCAGTACATTTAGGCTTCTTACAACCGGGTTAGTCAAAAAGGAAACTTTGATGGACTACGCTGACTATCTTGTGACTAAGCCTCAGGAAACAATACAATCAGCAGAGATAATTAGAACATTTCACGAAAAACAATTGAGCCTTATACCTTATGCCGAAGCTATCGATATTACCGGAGAAGGATCACTTGATTTAATTGAAGCGGAAGAAATTAGGACATCACCAGTAAAAACAAGTCTGCCTGATGCAAACTGGGTATCTCTACAAAATATATGTGGTGGCTAGTCCAATTAATAAGTTTAAAAAATATCCTAAGTAAATCTATTTTGTACCATACATTCGATCACCAGCATCACCCAAACCTGGAACTATATAACCATTCGAATTTAAATGGCTATCCACAGCAGCAGTTACAATTGGAACATCAGGATGTGCTTCCTCCATTCGTTTNATACCCTCGGGAGCNGCTAATAGGCANAGAAACCTAATATTTTTTGCACCTGATTTTTTAAGTAAATCTATAGCCGCAGCGGATGAATTACCTGTTGCTAACATCGGATCAACTGCAATTACCATTCGGTTTTCTAATCCATGAGGTACTTTATAGTAATACTGTACGGGCTGAAGAGTTTCTTCATCTCTATATAGCCCAACAAATCCGACCCGAGCTGATGGGACCAACTCTAAAACGCCATCTAAAAGCCCATTACCCGCTCGGAGGATGGAAATAAGAGCTAATTTCTTTCCATCCAGTGTCGGCGCATCCATTTCCTCTAAAGGCGTCTCAATCTTTCTTTTAGTCATTGGTAAATTTCTAGTGATTTCATANGCCAGAAATTGACTAATTTCTCGCAGAAGCTGTCTAAATTCTACCGTTGAAGTAGTCTTTTTTCTCATTAATGTCAGTTTATGTTGTACTAGGGGATGATCAACGACAGTAAGATGCTGTACCATAATTTACCTTTCAAAATTCAATAATTAAGAATGATACTAAGGGTCTTTAATTGCAACCCCCAAGTGACTGGAAGCTAGCGCTGCAATGACATTTAAATCAATTTCAGATTGAATTAAATTAGCTTTACCGTGCAAAAGTATTGGGACTTGTTCTCTTGTATGATCCGTGCCAGACCAAGTTGGATCATTTCCATGATCCGCAGTAATAATAAGCAAATCATCTTCTAATAAATTTTTAACTACTGATGCTATACCGTTATCGAACCATTCTAGTGCTTTGGCATATCCAAGGGGATCCCGTCGGTGTCCATACAGACTGTCAAATTCAACAAAATTAGCAAATATTAAAGACCCATTGTCTGCAAAATGTGTATGTTCTTCCAAATGCTGCATAAGATCGGCATCAGAGCCTGTTACATTGAAGTCAATGTTTCGCATTGAAAAAATATCTCCTATCTTTCCAATCGAATAAGTTTTNCNACCCGCAGCTTTAACCCAGTCAATTAAAACTGGGCTTGGCGGGACCATAGCATAATCCTTGCGATTTTTTGTTCTTCTCCACCCTTCGTCTTTAGAACCCAAAAATGGTCGAGCTATAACACGCCCAATATTCAGACTGTGAATCATAGGTGATAATTTTTCACATAGCTCATAGAGTCTATCTAGTCCAAAAGCAGTTTCATGTGCTGCTATTTGGAAAACACTATCAGCAGATGTATAACAAATCGGCATTGAAGTCTCGACATGCAACTGCCCAAATTCCTCGATTATTTCAATACCAGATGCGTGCTTATTACCAAGAATTCCGTTAACTCCAGATATTTCACAAATCGACTTTATGATCTCTTTAGGGAAAGAATTTGTTTTTTCTGTAAAGTAATGCCAGTCCCATGTAACAGGCAATCCTGCGATTTCCCAATGGCCCGATGGGGTGTCTTTTCCTTTAGAAGTTTCACGACCGACTGCCCAATTTGCATTGTTTGAAACAGGCAAGTCCGGATGTTCTATCCCAACAGAATGGAAGATAGCTGAACCCAAGCCAAGAGAATTTAGTTGGGGCAACTTTAGTGGACGACCTAACTTTTCCATATATTGTGCAATATGCAGAACGGTATTTGACCCAAAGTCTGAAATCTCTCCATTAAAATATTTATCTGCGTCTGGCGCACCACCGATTCCAACCGAGTCCATAACAACTAGAAATACTCTTGGCATTTAGATTATCTCTTTAAGGAAAAGTGAATTAGGGCTTTTTTTAGTTGCTGAAATTATTGCTGCACCTTGAACGCTTTTAATTACCATTTGAGCAATATCTGTTCTCGACGCATGTACGCGAGCAATTATGTCACCTTGATGCAAATATGACCCTAACGGTCGAATTTGATCTAATCCCACTGAAGGATCAACTATATCGGTTTGAACACGCCTTCCACCTCCTAGAGCAACAATTGTATTGCCTAAATCATGTCCACGCCAAGCAGTTAAATAACCCGATTTCACCGAAGGAATTTCAAGTATAACGGTCGCCTCTGGCAGATATCTATCCCAGTCATCTGTAAATTTTATGGGCCCACCCAGTGACGCTATCATTCGTCCAAAGGTTTCGATTGCTTTACCGTTTTGAATCAAATCTTCAAATTTTTTCTCAACGTTTTTTCCACCAATATTATGTTGCTTAGCTAAAAAAGAAGCTAATTTTACTGAAACTTCAGCCAACATACTATCTTTGGTCTGCCCACTTAGCACTTTCATTGCCTCACGAACTTCTACAGCATTGCCCATGGCAGAAGCNAATGGTTGAGACATATCACTTATTATCGCAGAGGTTTTGCATCCAGCGTGATTACCAGTATCAACTAATGAGTTGGCCAACGTCTCAGCGTCTTCTAAATTTGTCATAAAAGCGCCAGAGCCACACTTAACATCTAAAACTAAACCATCCAAACCAGCCGCTAATTTTTTTGATAAAATTGATGCTGTAATTAGGTCAAGGCTATCAACTGTCGAAGTAACATCTCTGATNCCATAAAGGCGCCTATCAGCTGGTGCTATATCGTTATTAGCACCGACAATTGCACAACCAACATCTGCAACAAGACTCTTAAATTTACTGACGTCGATGTTCACACTAATGCCGGGTATTGCTTCCATCTTGTCCAGTGTACCACCAGTATGACCCAATCCACGACCTGAAATCATAGGGACATAAATGCCAGATGCCGCAAGCAAGGGAGCCAATACCAAAGAAACACAATCGCCTAGACCGCCCGTGGAATGCTTATCAAGAACGGGACCATCAAGATCCCATGAAAGAATTTCTCCACTATCCCGCATAGAAAGCGTTAAATCTTTCCGNCCCTNAATATCNAAACCCTTNANACAAACAGCCATTGCAAATGCTGCAGCCTGTGCATCAGAGACCGAACCATCGGCAAGTCCGCTACAAAATTTTTTTAAATCTGAATTTCCAGGTGTTTGACCCAATTTAACAAGGGATATTATTTCGCTCGGTTGCAATTGTTAATCCATATGATCTTTTGTGAATACTCCCGGTAATAAATCTTTCACCGTGAACTTTTCTTCATCACCAGCCAAGTTTGATAAAGTTACGATAACATCTGGATCAGCGAATTCAGCAATCTTTTGGCGGCAACCGCCACAGGGTGGTACTGGTTTAGGGCCATTGGCAATGACATACACTTCTATGATCTTGCTTTCACCAGCGGCAATCATAGCGGCGATAGCGCCAGCTTCCGCACATGTACCTTCTGGATAAGCCACATTCTCCACATTTACGCCAGAAAAAATTTGACCATTCTCAGATTTTATTGCCACTCCGACCTGAAATTTAGAGTATGGTGCATAGGCATTTTTTTGAACTTTTAAAGCAGCATCTCTTAGCATTTCATCTCAATCTATCTATTCAAATACACATTATGAAGTAAAATGACCTCTGGCAATAAATTATATTTTTATGGAGATTTTAACTTTTTTTTGTATAATATCCAAAGAAATTGCTTTAAAATAATAAATTAGTTTAACGTTAAACTATATTGTGGGGATTGATGGCAAAAAATTCAAAAGACATCTTGCGTAAAGCCGCTTTAGATTATCATGCGCAACCAAAACCGGGTAAACTAGAAATAAGAGCGACAAAGCCGATGGCCAATGGGCGTGACNTGGCTCGGGCTTATTCTCCNGGTGTAGCCGAAGCCTCAATTGCCATAAACAATAATCCTGATGACGTAAGTAAATACACCTCTCGAGCTAACTTAGTAGCAGTGGTGAGCAATGGTTCAGCTGTCTTGGGGTTAGGTAATATTGGAGCCCTTGCTTCAAAACCTGTAATGGAAGGAAAAGCAGTCCTATTTAAAAAGTTTGCCAATATTGACTGTTTTGATTTAGAGGTGAACGAAAATGACCCTAAAAGACTAGCGGATATCATCTGCGCTCTAGAACCAACTTTTGGCGCTATAAACTTAGAGGATATCAAAGCACCAGATTGCTTTGATGTTGAAAAAATTTGTAGAAGCAGGATGAAAATTCCTGTTTTTCATGACGACCAACACGGAACAGCAATAGTTGTCTGTGCAGCTGCTAAAAATGCACTTTTGGTTGCAAAAAAGCAATTTAAAAACATCAAAATTGTGTCCACGGGGGGAGGTGCTGCCGGCATAGCCTGCCTAAACATGTTGGTTAAACTTGGCGTTAGAAAAAGGAATATTTGGCTCTTGGACAAGCATGGATTAGTCTACGAAGGTCGGTCAGTAGACATGAATTCTGAAAAATCTGCTTTTGCGCAACACACTGACTTTAGAACTTTGGAAGAAGTAATCAAAAACGCAGATATGTTTTTAGGTCTATCTGGACCTAATGTTTTAAAGCCTGCTATTAATAAAAAAAATGAGTGCAAAGCCAATCATTTTTGCTTTAGCCAATCCAAGCCCTGAAGTAATGCCAGACAGTGCTCGCAAAGCCGTTTCCAATGCTATTATAGCTACAGGAAGGAGCGATTTTCCCAATCAGGTAAATAATGTTTTATGTTTTCCATTTATTTTTAGAGGGGCGCTAGACGTAGAAGCAACTGAAATAAATGACGAAATGCAACTCGCTTGCATTAATGCAATAGCCGAGATTGCCCGAACGACCACGAGTGCCGAAGCGGCGGCAGCATATCAAGGCGAATCGTTAACTTTTGGACCAGAATATCTGATACCTAAACCTTTTGATCCAAGACTATCAGTTGTCGTACCAACCGCTGTCGCACAAGCAGCCATGAAAAGTGGTGTCGCAAAAAAACCAATTCCAGATTTAGAAAGCTATAAAGACAAATTGAAAGAAGGTGTTTTCAAGTCTGCACTCCTCATGCGTCCCGTTTTTGAAACCGCAAAAAGAGTAAAGAGAAGGATTGTTTTTGCAGAGGGTGAAGATGAACGTGTTTTACGAGCAGCCCAGGCTATTTTNGAGGAAACTAGTGAGCAACCAATTCTAATTGGTCGACCATCAGTACTTGAACAACGCTGTGAACGTCTTGGTTTAGTTGTTCGGCCCGGCAGAGATTTTGAAATAGTTAACCCTGAGGACGACCCCCGCTACCGAGACTATTGGACGAGTTATCACGAAAAAATGTGTAGACGCGGTATTACGCCAGATTTAGCAAAGGCAATAATGAGGACTAATACGACGGCAATTGCTGCTGTAATGGTGCACAGGGGTGAGGCNGATAACTTAATTTGCGGAACTTTTGGCGAATATAGATGGCATTTAAAATACGTAGAACAAGTTCTAGGAGCGCCAGACTGCATGCCCCATGGAGCTCTTTCCATGATGATACTCGAAGATGGACCACTTTTTATTGCCGATACCCACATTAATACAGAGCCTACTCCAGAACAAATAACTCTATCTGTTTTAGGAGCAGCAAGGCACGTTCAGCGCTTTGGTGTGAAACCTGTTATTGCATTATGTGCTCGTTCTCAGTTCGGAAATATTGAAGGTGGTACAGGACAACGCGCTAGAGAAGCCCTAAAACTCCTGAATGAAATGGATTTAGATTTTCAGTATGATGGAGAAATGAATATTGATACTGCCTTAGATCCAGCTTTAAGAGATCGCATACTGCCATCAAATCGACTTGCTGGGGAAGCAAATGTTTTAATATTTGCTCATGCAGACGCTGCTTCTGGAGTCAGAAATATCATTAAAATGAAAGCCGGTGGCCTAGAAGTTGGTCCTATATTGATGGGTATGAAAAACAAGGCGCATATTGTTACACCCTCTATAACCGCCCGTGGTCTACTAAATATGGCGGCGATCGCTGGCACACCGGTTACGGAGTATGAGTGAAACAGGAAATTTATGANNTCGGATAAAACTAAAATTCGCAGTGCTGCTACGGTTATTGTTGTCCGCAATAAACACAAAAACCCATCAGTGCTGATGGGGCAAAGGGGAGTAAATGCAGCGTTTATGCCATCAAAGTTTGTTTTTCCTGGTGGGGCGGTGGATGATCAAGACTTATCNATAGATATCAAAAAATCTATTAATGAAGTATGTAAAAAAAGACTATTGAAAGAAAATGAAAATGGATCATGGAGTGGTTTAGTTGCCGCTGCAATTAGAGAATTATTTGAAGAAACAGGTCAGATCATAGGTGTAGAAGAGGAGTGGTCAGAAGTACCGAGCAACTGGGAAGAATTTGCAAAAACTGGATATGTGCCCGATGCGTCGAATATGTCTTTTGTTTTTCGCGCAATTACTCCACCAGGAAGACCCCGTCGGTTCGACGCACGTTTTTTTCTGATTCAAGCAGAAGAACTTCGAACTAATTTGGACGACTTTAGTATGGCATCTGACGAATTATCTCATTTACAGTGGATACCACTGAAGGACACCAAAAATTTTGATTTGCCATTTATTACGCAAGTAGTGTTAGCCGAGGTCACTGGTAATTTNATGAAAAGTGGCCCACCAGCGCGAGTGCCTTTTTTCCAGAATACAACGGAAGAAAGCCTCATTTATTATATCAATGAAGACGAAAGTTAATCAAACCACTAAAATTAAGCCGAGTGCACTGATACCAATTAGTAACATACCTAAAATCTCCCTATTAAGAATTCGTTCTTTGAAAAACAAAGTGGTAATTAATAGACTAAAAATTAACTCTATTTGGCCTACGGCTTTTACATAAGCAGCGTTTTGAAGCGTAAAAGCCGTAAACCAAAAAAATGATCCACCAATGCTTGTAACCCCTACCCACAAGCCTTTTTTACGTTCAAGCCAAACGAGCTTTATTTGACCTGGTTCAAATAAAGCTAACCAAACTGTCATTACAAAGCTTTGCGATAAAAGAACAATTAATAAGGTAAAACCAGATCGTAGATAGACTAGATCTGAAACCACGCTTAACGTGGCACTTCTATAACAAACAGCAGATATTGCGAAAAGCAAGCCTGAGGCCAAGCCATAAATAGCTGATTTA
>FUFK010075735.1_pt1 | contig 18920 bp, 18 predicted proteins | sample 1021851 | NCBI WGS metagenome assembly FUFK01 (sample SAMEA51879418, study PRJEB19060) | metagenome
TTTGATTGAAGCAGCTGAGTTTAACAACCCAACTTCAGACTCTCAGTTTGGTATGCAAGATGTTTCTAAGCATTATCACTTAGGAAGCTTCCACCAATCACAAGAGATGTTTGAAATACCAATTAACAATAAAACGTTTAACGGTCTGTCTCCAGCAAACCAAGCAATATTGAAAAATGCTGCTTATGCTGCGAACACAGATAACTACTTTAAAGCATTAGTAAGATATTCAGCAGATTTATCTAAACTAATGAACCAACATAAAGTAAACGTTTACCAAACGTCTGATGAAATTTTAGCTCAACAATTAAAAGGTTGGGATAAAGTTATCGGTGATTTCAATAAGAAAGATGCTTTCTTTAAGAAAATCGTCGATTCTCAAAAAGCATACGCTAAGAGAGTAATGAAGTACTTGCTGATGAATCAGCCTAATTACAGACTAGCTTATGAAAATGAGTTCGGACCTTTAGGAAAAGTTAAAATCTAAAGATTTATCTTAATTAAATTAAGGGGGCCCTTTGGCCCCCTTTTTTTTGTTTGATTAATAGGTAGAATTTAACATAAAGTAGTACTATGAAATCTTTCATAAAATTTGCAGACACTTTAAGTGCATCAATGGGAAAAGCTTTTTCATGGTGCATAGTAATTTTAATGGGTGGAACGTGTTATGAAGTAATAATGGCCTATGCTTTTAACAGCCCAACTTTATGGAATTTTGATTTTAGTTTGCAAATGTATGGAGCAATTTTCATGATGGCAGGNGCTTATTGTTTATCAACTGAAGCGCACGTTAGAGGAGATGTTATTTACAGATTATTTCCAACAAGAGTTCAAGGTTGGATTGATTTAGTTTTATATTTTATTTTTTTCTTTCCAGGTATTTTAGCTTTAGTATTTTACGGATATGAATACGCAGCATTGGCTTGGAAAATAAAAGAAACTAGCTGGAATAGTCCAGCACAAATACAAATTTATATGGCAAAATCTATAATACCTTTGTCTGGATTGTTATTAGCAATTCAGGGTATTAGCGAAGTGTGTAGAGCGATTATATGTATTAAAACAGGTCACTGGCCAGAAAGATTATCAGCAGACGCTGAAGAAACAGAAAAAGTATTAATGAGAACTTCACAAAAGGACGATCAAGCAGATGTTATTTGAACTTACAAATCCTGAGATAGCAATTTTAATGATGAGCTTATTTTTATTTGCTGTCTTATTAGGTTTTCCAATTGCATTCACTTTATTAGCTATGGGAGTTGGATTTGGTTATTATGCTTACTTTGATCCAAGTAGGATGGATCATTTACTCGATAATCGGATATTTTCTTTATTAGTTCAAAATACTTATACGATAATGGATAACACCGTTTTAACTGCAGTCCCCTTGTTTCTTTTTATGGGTTATCTCGTTGAAAGAGCAGGAATTGTAGCAAAATTATTTTTTGCGATAAGATTGGCATCTCATCGACTGCCAGCATCAATGGCGGTAGCAGCACTAGTAACTTGTGCTTTATTTTCTACAGCAACAGGAATTATTGGTGCTGTTGTAACTTTAATGGGACTTCTAGCTTGGCCAGCAATGATAAGAGCTGGATATGATAAAAAATTTGCATCAGGTGTGATTTGTTCTGGAGGTTGTTTAGGAATACTAATTCCACCAAGCATTATGTTAATTGTTTATGCTGTTATAGCTCAGCTGTCACCTCTAAGACTTTTTGCAGCTGCAATCTTTCCAGGTTTAATGTTAGCTGGATTGTATATTCTTTATGTAATTATAAGAGCTTATTTTAATCCATCTTTAGCACCTAGACCTGCAGCTGAGGAAATTCCTCCTAGAGCAGAAATTTTAAAAGAGGTCTTAGTATCTTTTGTNCCATTATTTTCATTAATAATATTAGTTCTTGGTACAATTTTAGCAGGACTTGCCACTCCAGCAGAGGCCGCCGCAGTTGGTGCTTTTGGAGCTTTAGTACTTTCATATTTTTATAAATCTTTAAAATGGAAAAATTTTAAAGAGTCAGTTTTTCTAACTGCAAAAACAAGTGCGATGATAATGTGGTTATTTGTGGGTTCATGGACCTTTGCTTCTGTGTTTTCATACCTTGGAGGACACGAGGTTTTTGAAACTTTCTTTAAGTCAATGGATATTCAACCATGGCAATTTTTAGTAATTACACAAATAATAATCTTTTTGTTAGGATGGCCACTTGAGTGGACAGAAATTTTAATTATCTTCGTTCCAATATTCTTACCCCTTGTTGAGTTTTTTGGAGTAAACCCTTATTTCTTTGCAATGTTAATTGCTTTGAATTTACAAACTTCTTTTTTAACACCACCCATGGCAATGTCTGCTTACTACTTAAAAGGTGTTCAGAGTAGAAATGTAGAGCTAATGCAAATATTCACAGGTATAATGCCTTTCTTAGCAATAGTAATTCTTGCAATGGTTTTGATGTACATATTTCCTGGTATAGCTTTATGGCTACCTGATGTGTTATTTGCAGAGTAAATTTAATGTCCAATATCTTTTCATTATCAGTTTCCGAAATTGCGGAAAAAATTAGAAATTCAGATTTAAACTCAGTTGATTTGTGTAAATCATATATTGAGCAAATAAATAAATTCGAAAAAGATGTAAAGGCATGGGCACATTTTGACAAAAAACTTCTTTTAGAAAAAGCTGAAGAGGCGGATGAACATAGACGATCTGGAAAGTCAGTTGGTCCTCTTCATGGTATTCCAGTAGCACTTAAAGATATAATTGGAACCTACGATATGCCAACTGAATGTGGAACTGTTTTAAGAAAAGGTAAAACTGAGTCTCAAAATGCTGAAATAGTAGACTTATTAAAATCTGCTGGAGCCCTTATAATGGGTAAAACAAATACATCGGAACTAGCATTTCTTGCTCCCCCAGAAACCAGAAACCCTCATGATTATTCTAGAACACCAGGTGGATCCTCAAGTGGTTCTGCTGCTGTTATAGCATCTCACATGGCACCACTATCAATTGGATCTCAGACAGGAGGATCAGTTATAAGACCTGCATCTTACTGTGGGGTAGTTGGTTATAAACCAAGTTATGGTTTAATTTCACGAAATGGAGTTTTAAGAACATCCTATCATTTAGATCATATTGGAGTATTTGGAAAAACTGTAGAAGATGTTGCGTTATTAGCTAAAGTTTTAATAAAAAAAGACTCATATGATAAAGCGACCATTCATTATTCATCTGAATTTATGTTAGAGGAATGTAAGAAAGGACCAATGTTTGATCCAAAATTTATTTTTTATAAAACTGAAAGTTGGAAAAAAATTGATAAAAAATCAAGAGAGTCCTTTGAATTTTTTATAAAATCTTTTAAAAAAAATATTGAGGTATTTGATACACCCTCTTATTTTAAAGATATCGATAAATATCATCGGATTATTCATGAAACTGATTTAGCAAATAATTTTCAAGTTTATTATAAGAAATCTAAAAATAAACTTTCAAAAGAAATGCAAACAGCAATTTCTCGAGGAATGAAACATTCTGCAAAAGAATACCTGGATGCAGTTGATTTTATGAGTAGAAGTTATGAATCATACAAAGAAGTTTTTGAGGATTATCATGGAGTATTAAGTCCTTGTAGTACAGGTGTAGCTGACAAGGGTTTGAAAAGCACTGGAAGTGCTGATTTCAATAGAGTTTGGTCCTATATGCACACACCTGCAATTTCTCTTCCTTTACTTCAGGGNGAAAATAACTTACCATTAGGACTTCAGTTAATTGGTGACAAATATGATGATCAAAGATTTTTAGGTGTTGCTAATTGGCTAGAAAAAGAAAGTAAAAAATTTAATGAATAAAATTACTACACTAGTTGGGTTGTCTTTTGCGATCTTCTTTTTAATAGGACTTGCTACTACATTAACAAGATCAATGATGATTGGTTTTCTTGATGTATTGCCTGTTTACATATTAATGGGCTGTGCAATTGCCATGATGATTTACGAAGCTTTTTTTGACAAGTCTAAGTAACTAAGTGAAAAAAAAGGATTTTTTACCTTACACACTTCTTTTTATTCAACCTATTTTTATGGCGAGCAATCTTGTAGTTGCAAGAGGGGGTGTAGAATTTGTTCCTCCTATCTCCCTAGCTTTTTGGAGATGGTTATCAGTATTTCTTTTATTGATACTGTTCAATTACAGAATTTTATACAAAAAAAAAATTTTATTTAAAGAATATAAAGAACTTTTCTTTTTAGGATTAATGGGATGTGGAGTTTGTGGAGCTTTTCCATTTATGGCTGGTCAGACAACTACAATAATAAACATGGGAATTATTTATACTTCTTCACCTATTTTTATAATTTTAATTTCTTATTTTTTTTTTAAAGAAAAAATGAATTTTTTCAAATTCATTGGCCTTTTATCATGCCTTCTAGGAGTTTTAATTATTATTGTAAGAGGTGAATATTCTACTTTGATATCTTTAAAATTTACAAAGGGAGATTTGTGGATGTTAGGAGCTTCAATAGGCTGGGCATTATATTCTATATTTCTGTTTAATTGGAAATCTTCCCTAAATGTTTTTGAAAGGTTTACAGCTATCTCTTTTTTTGGAGCTTTAAGCTTGTTACCATTTTATATATTTGAACAAAATTTTATTAACGTAACGACATTTGATTTTAAATTTTTATTTTGGGTAGTATTTGCGGCGATTTCACCAGGAATAATAGCTTTTATATTGTACACTTACACTCAAAAATATCTTGGTGCTACAACGACAGGATTTACTTTGTATTTATTTACAGTCTATGGAGCATTTTACGGCATATTATTTTTTGGTGAGACCTTAGAACTTTTCCATTTATATGGAACATTTCTTGTTTTCCTTGGAGTTTATCTGGTAAGAAAAAAGGCTTAGAATGTTTGATAAAAAAATTATGATCATCTTCAGTACTTTAATCGGTTTAATTACTATTTATGTGATTATTTGTTTGGTAATTTTTCTGTCGCAGAGAAAATTATTATATCATCCTAACGAAAATAACTATTTAGATGAGAACAAACTGACACATAAGATTGAAAAGGTGTTCGTTAAGTCAGATAATAAATTAATTGGTTGGTACCATTTTAAAGACAGGAAATATAAGACATTACTATTTTTTCATGGGAATGCAGGAAATCTACAAAATAGAATTTACAAATTAAACGAGATAGCTGAATTAGAGTTAAATTATTTAATTATTGCTTACAGAGGTTTCAGTGGAAATGAGGGAAAACCAACAGAAGAAGGTTTGTATAATGATTCAATGGCAGCGAAAAGGTGGTTAAATTCAAACAACATTGATGATAGCAATATCATTCTTTACGGAGAATCTCTAGGAACAGCNGTTGCAGTGGACCTTGGTTCAAAATTTCCATTTGCAGGAATAATCTTAGAGTCCCCNTTTACCTCAATGGTAGAACTTTCAAAAATTTATTATCCTTATTTACCAGTGAACTTACTTTTGAAAGATAGATATGACTCCATAAATAAAATTAGCAAAATAACTTTCCCTAAACTCGTTATGCACGGAGATAAAGATAACATTGTTCCATTTAGTATGGGAAAAAGAATGTTTGAAAGTTTTTCAGAACCAAAATTTAGTTATTTTAAGTCAGGCGATGATCACATGATGGATTTTGATCAAGAACTTTTAGGGAATATTAAAAATTTTATTAATGAATTAAATTGATTTTTCTATATTTAAAAAATTTTCTGCAAAAGTTTCAGCATCAAAAGATTGTAAATCGTCCTCTTTTTCCCCAAGACCAATTGCAATTATTGGAAGTTTAAATTTTTTTGCAGCAGCAATTAGTATTCCCCCTTTTGCAGTTCCATCAAGTTTTGTCATAACAAGGCCAGTTAAAGGAATAATATTATTAAATTCTGTTACTTGATTTATTACATTTTGTCCTGAGGTTGCATCCAAGATTAGAACAACATCATGAGGCGCATTGTTATCAACTTTTTTAACTACATTTGCAATTTTTTTATACTCATCCATCAAGTTTTTCTTGTTCTGCAATCTACCTGCTGTGTCTATCAAAACTGTATGAATTTTATTTTTTTTTGAATATTCCATTGCCTTAAAAGCGACAGACGCAGGATCACTTCCTGCATCTGATTTTATTATTTCACTTCCAACTTTTTTTGACCAGTTTTCTAATTGATCTATTGCTGCAGCTCTAAATGTGTCACAAGCAGCTAAAACTGTTTTATTATTATTATTTTGAAATATTTTAGACATTTTCCCAATTGTGGTTGTTTTTCCTACTCCATTGACACCTGAAACTAAAATTGTTCTGTTCTCATTGGATTGATGAAAAAAATTTTTATTTTCTAAAGGTTTCATTAATGAGAGAATATATTCTTTAAGAATTTTGTTAATCTCATCCAATTTATTTTTACTTGGATCAATTCTGCTATTAGCTATTTGCTGTCTGATCTCTGATGAAGCCTCAACCCCAACGTCTGATTGAATTAAAAATTCCTCAATTTCTTCTAAAGTTTTATCGTCAATTTCTTTATTAACTACAATATCTTTTATACCTTTTGAAAAATTTGACGTAGTTTTTTTTAAGCCATCCTTAAATTTTTGAAAAATATTAATCATATATTTATATTAATATGTTCAATTTCTGAGACTGAACCTTCCATAATAACGTTTCCTTGTTCATCTTTATTGATTTTAATTTTTCCTAATTTAAATTCTATTTCAGTTGGAAATTTTGAAATACCATTAATTTCACCAGCTACAGCAGTTGCACATGCTGCAGTTCCACATGCTTTTGTAAGACCAGCTCCTCTTTCCCAGTGCAATACTTTAAAATGATTTTTACTTTGCTCTTTTGCAAAAGTAACATTAACTTTTTCAGGAAATAATTCATGATTTTCTAAGATCGGTCCAACTTTTTTAATTTCGATCTTTTCTAATTCGTTTATAAAAAAAATAATGTGAGGATTTCCAACATTAATTGCTGTTCCTAAAAACTCAATATCACCAACCATAACTTTTATTTTTTTTGTATCNATTTTCTCGCTTAGAGGTATTTGATCCCAATTAGTTTTTGGTTTTCCAATATTTGTTTGAATCAAATTATTTTTTAATATTTTCGACTCTAATTTTCCTGAAGAAGTTTCAACAGTAATAAAGTTTTTTGAACTTTCTTTTGATAACAAGCTAGCTACACATCTAGTTCCATTTCCACATGCTGCGGAGTCCGAGCCATCTGAATTTTTAAAAGTTAGAAATGCATCAAATTTATCACTTTTATCTATAAGAATTAGTTGATCACAACCAATATTGCTTCTGTCACAAATTTTTTTTATTTGAGAATTGTTTAGATCATATTTTTTTTCACGTTGATCAATTATGACGAAGTCATTTCCAAGTCCATCCATTTTATAAGCTTTAAAATCCATATAATAATACTTAACTTATTTATTGACTTTTTGAACCTCTATTATAGTTTCTCACAACTTCCGCAAAAACAGCATTTTGCGGTGTCTTTGGAAACAAAGAGATCGACACCAGTCAGCGAGGGTTCGCCCACTGGTGCGATTGCTGCTGGAAGAAATTATGTTTGAAAATTTGACAAATAAATTCGAGGGAATACTCGATACATTTAAAAAGGCGCCATCNCTAAATGAAAAACAGGTTGATGAGGGTCTTAAGCTTATTAGACAAGCTTTACTAGAAGCAGATGTATCGCTAGAGGTAGTAAAAGACTTTGTAACAAAAGTTAAACCAAAATTATTAGGAAAAGAAATAATAAGATCCACAGCTCCAGGACAAATGGTTGTTAAAATTGTTCACGATGAGCTTGTTTCATTTTTAGGTGATAGCAATCAAGAAATTAATTTAAAGTCCAATCCACCGGTAACAATAATGATGGTTGGTTTACAAGGTTCAGGAAAAACAACCACAACTGCAAAACTCTCAAAATTTTTAGAAAAAAATAATAAGAAAAAAATTATGATGGTAAGTTTAGATATTTATAGACCAGCTGCTCAGGAACAACTAAAAATTTTGGGTGATCAAAATAATATCCAAACCTTGCCAGTGATAAAAGATCAAATTCCAGCTGACATTTGCAGAAGAGCCCTATCTGCAGCTAATTTAAATGGNTCTGATNTAATTATTTTTGATACNGCNGGAAGAACNCAAATAGATCTNCAGATGATGTCTGAGATAAAACAAATNGAAGANGTAATTAAACCAACAGAGACTATACTTGTTGCNGACTCATTAACTGGACAAGTAGCNGCGAGTGTTGCAAAAGAATTTTCNAATACAGTAAANGTTACTGGAATAATATTAACTCGAGCTGACGGTGATGGTAGAGGTGGAGCTGCATTNAGCATGAAACATATTGCCAATGTTCCAATTAAATTTTTAGGTATTGGAGAAAAAATAGAAAATTTTGAAAGTTTTCATCCTGATAGAATTGCTAACAGAATTTTAGGAATGGGGGATATNGTATCCCTTGTAGAAAAAGCAGCAGANGAAATTGACGAGGAAAAACTCAAAGAAACTGAGGAGAGTTTAAGGAAAGGTCAGTTTTCTTTAGAAGATTATCTTTCNCAATTAAGACAAATGAAAAAAATGGGAGGACTAGAGGGCGTGATGTCTTTTTTACCAGGAGTTTCAAAAATAAAATCTCAAATGGATCAAGCTGGTGTTGACGAAAAAATAATTACACAAAATGAAGCGGTAATACTTTCAATGACTAAAAAAGAGAGAGAAAATCCAAAGATTATCGATGGTTCAAGAAAAAAAAGAATTGCTAATGGCTCTGGAACAGACATTGCCACTATCAATAAATTGTTAAAACAATTTAAAATGATGTCTGACATGATGAAAAAGATGTCAAAAGGAAACACAAAAGGCTTAATGGAAAAAGGAATTCCACCTGAGCTATTCAATCAACTTAAATAAAAAGGAGAAATAAATGTTAAAGTTAAGATTATCAATGGGAGGAACAAAAAAGAGACCAGTTTATAAAATTGTGGTTGCAGACAGTAGATTCCCTAGAGANGGGAGATTTATAGAAAAATTAGGTTTTTTTAATCCCCTTATGCCAAAAGAAAAAAAAGAAAGAGTTGGACTTCAGTCAGAAAGAATAAAATATTGGCTAAGCCAAGGAGCAAAGCCGACAACTAGAGTTGCTAGATTACTTGGAGAAAATAATTTAATGGAAATGCCTAAACCAGGAAATAATCCAAATAAAGCTATTCCAAAAAAAGACAGAAAGAAAGATGCTTCTGAAGCACCAAAAGAAGAAAAGAAAGCGGATGCACCTAAGGAAGAGAAAAAAGCTGATGCACCAAAAGAAGAAAAGAAAGCGGATGCACCTAAGGAAGAGAAAAAAGCTGANGCACCAAAAGAAGAAAAGAAAGCAGAGGCCCCTAAGGAAGAGAAGAAAAAATAACTATGTTTCAAGCGAAAATTTTTACTTTGTATCCTGAATATTTTCCAGGACCTTTCGAAATAGGTATTTGCAAAAAAGCTTTTGAAAAAAAGCTTTGGGATTTAAAACTTATAAATATTAGGGATTACGCAGATGATAAACATAAAACTGTTGATGATACTCCATATGGCGGTGGTGTAGGCATGTTAATGAGACCAGATGTAGTAGCAAAATCTTTGGACGCAAATTTGGATGAAAAAGAAACAGTTTATTATCTAACACCAAAAGGTAAAATTTTTAATCAAGATATTGCAAAGGATATTGTTAAAAAAAACAAAGTTAATATTTTATGTGGGCACTTCGAGGGAGTTGATCAACGAGTTCTAGACTCAAGAAATGTAGAGGAGATAAGTATAGGTGACTTTATCCTTTCTGGAGGAGAGATGGCTTCTTTTGTTGTTTTAGACACAGTTTTAAGATTAGTGCCTGGAGTATTAGGAAATCTAAATTCTACAAAAGATGAAAGTTTTGAAAATGGGCTTTTGGAGTATCCACAATATACCAAACCTCAAATATGGGAGAAATTAAGTGTTCCTGACATACTTTTATCTGGAGATCATAACAAAATTAAAAGCTGGCGTTTGTCACAATCTGAGGCTATAACACGGCACCGAAGACCAGATTTATGGCAAAAATATAAAAAGGATTAAAATTGCAAAATTTAAACATGAAAAATATAGAAGACATAAATAAAGCTAACGTTAAAAAAATTTCAGCTGAAAAAAAACTTCCAGAGTTTTTTCCAGGAGATATCATAAAAGTTGGTGTAAAAATTACTGAAGGAAAAAGAGATAGAATTCAGTATTTTGAAGGTGTTTGCATAGCAAAAAAAAATAGNGACTTAAATTCATCNTTTACAGTTAGAAAAATTTCTTTNGGAGAAGGTGTTGAAAGAACTTTTGCNCTTTATAGTCCAATAGTTGATACAATCAAAGTTATAAGATCTGGTAAAGTAAGACGTGCAAAATTNTACTATNTAAGAGAAAGAACCGGTAAATCAGCAAGAATTGCAGAAAAGATAAAAAAGAAAATTGGAATTGATGTTGAGGCCAAACCTGAGCAGGTTACAGAAGAAAATGTGTTACCAGCAACAGAACAAAAGATTACTGAGGAAAAAGCCGAGACAAAAGTCGCTGAGACACCCAAAAAACTTGAAGAGAAAAAAGAAGATAGTAAGATTTCTACTGAATTAAAAAAATAATCTTTTTTTAAATGCCAAAGACTTTATACGATAAAATCTGGAGTGATCACTTAGTCCACCAACAGGATGATGGAACATCTTTGCTATTTGTGGACAGACATTTGATACATGAGGTGACTAGCCCACAAGCTTTTGAAGGACTTAGAAATAGCAAAAGGAATGTAAGACATCCAAACTTAACTCTTGCTGTTGTTGATCACAACATACCTACAACTGACAGATCTAAAGGAATTGATGACAACGACTCTAGAATTCAAGTAGAAACACTTGAAAAAAATTGCAAAGATTTTGATATCAAACTTTTTGGAATGAATGATAAAAGACAAGGAATAGTTCATATAGTAGGACCNGAGCAAGGNTTTACTCAACCAGGAACAGTTATTGTTTGCGGAGACAGTCACACCGCAACTCACGGCGCTTTTGGGGCTTTAGCGTTTGGAATAGGAACTTCAGAAGTTGAACACGTTTTAGCAACACAAACTCTTGTTCAGAAAAAAGCAAAGAATTTTAGAATTAATGTTAATGGAAAACTTCCTTTAGGAGTAACTTCAAAAGATGTAATTCTTCAAATTATTGGAAAAATAGGAACAGCTGGAGGAACGGGATGTGTATTAGAATATGCTGGTTCAGTCATATCAAATCTTTCTGTCGAACAGAGAATGACTATTTGTAANATGTCTATAGAGGGTGGAGCTAGAGCAGGATTAATTCAACCCGATGAAAAGATTTTTAATTATCTAAAAGATAGACCAATGTCTCCAAAAAAAGAAAACTGGGAAAAAGCTCTTGATTATTGGAGTAAATTAAAAAGTGATAGCGATGCAAAATTTGATAAAGAAATTAATTTAAAAGGTGATGAAATAGCGCCTATGGTTACATGGGGAACTTCGCCTGAGGACGTAGTTTCAATTAATGGNAAAATCCCCAATCCAGAAAATGAAAAAAATATTGATAAAAAGAATTCGATAAATAGATCTCTTGATTATATGGGGCTTAAACCTGATGTGAAAGTTCAAGACATTAAAATTGATAAAGTTTTTATAGGAAGTTGTACGAATGGAAGAATTGAGGACTTAAGAGAGGCTGCACAAATATTAAAAAATAAGAAAAAGGCTTCACATGTACATGGAATGGTCGTCCCTGGTTCTGGTTTAGTTAAAGAACAAGCTGAGCAAGAAGGTCTAGATAAAATATTTATAGAGTCCGGTTTCGAATGGAGAGAACCTGGATGTTCAATGTGTTTAGCAATGAATGCCGATAAATTAAAACCTCAAGAAAGATGTGCATCTACTTCGAATAGAAACTTTGAAGGAAGACAGGGAAGAGGAGGAAGAACCCACTTAGTAAGCCCAGGTATGGCAGCTGCTGCAGCTATTGCTGGAAATCTAGATGATGTTAGAAAATATCAAAACTAATGAAAAAATTCACCTCACTTAAAAGCATTCCAGCTTATTTACCGATTGTAAATATAGACACGGACATGATTATTCCTAAACAGTTTTTAAAGACTATTAAAAGAACAGGATTAGGAAAAAACTTATTTCATGAAATGAGGTACGATGATGATGGAAAAAATATCGATAATTTCATATTAAACAAATCCCCGTACAATAATTCAAAAATTTTAATAGCTGGAAATAATTTTGGCTGTGGATCATCGAGAGAACATGCTCCGTGGGCACTTTTAGACTTCGGAATAACATGTGTAATAAGTTCAAGTTATGCAGACATTTTTTATAATAATTGTTTTAAAAATGGTATTTTGCCGATAATTCTTGATGAGGAAAAAATAAAAGAGTTAGCTGAATATTCAAAGAGAAAAGAAGAAATTGAAATTGATTTAAAAGAAGAAAAAATTCTTTTTGGAAATAATGAATTAAAATTTAAAATAGATCCCTTTAAAAAGAAATGCTTGATTGAAGGTCTAGATGATATTGCTTTATCATTAGAAAAATCATCACATATTAACGAATTTGAAAAAAAGGTTAAGTCAGCAAGGCCTTGGATTTTTAATGATTAAAGTTAAAAAAAGAAAAATTCTTCTTTTACCAGGAGATGGAATAGGTCCAGAGGTTATCGCGGAAGTTAAAAAGATTATTCAGTGGTTTAACAAAAACAAATCCTTAGATTTTGAAATTGACGAAGATCTTGTTGGTGGAGCAGCATATGATAAATACAAGACACCCATAACAGATGAAGTGTTTTATAAAGCTTTAGAGAGTGAAGCAGTAATACTTGGTGCTGTAGGAGGACCCAAATGGGACAAGCTAGAGTTCTCAAAAAAACCTGAAAGAGCTCTTCTAAAACTCAGAAAAGAATTAAAACTTTTTGCTAATTTAAGACCTGCCATTTGCTTTAAACAATTAGTGGACGCCTCGAGTTTAAAACCAGAAATTGTTTCAGGTTTAGATATAATGATAGTAAGAGAACTGACNGGNGGAATNTATTTTGGNGAGCCAAGAGGNATCAAACCAATANATAATGGCGAACGAAAAGGAATTAATACTCATACTTATACTACAAAAGAAATTGAAAGAGTTGCGCGAGTTGCTTTTGATCTAGCTAAAAAAAGAGACAATAAAGTTACATCATGTGAAAAATCTAATGTGATGGAAGCAGGTCANCTTTGGAAAGAAGAAGTTCAAATTTTACATGACAAAGAATATAAAGATGTAGAGCTAACTCATATGTTAGCAGATAATTGTGCTATGCAATTATTAAGAAATCCAAAGCAATTTGATGTAATCGTAACTGATAATTTATTTGGAGATATTCTATCAGACGAAGCTGCAATGTTGACAGGCTCTTTAGGTTTATTACCATCTGCATCATTAGGAGCTAAAGACAAAGATGGAAATATGAGATCGATGTATGAACCTGTGCATGGTTCAGCTCCTGATATAACTGGTAAAGGAATTGCAAATCCTATTGCAACTATACTAAGTTTTTCAATGGCATTAAAATATTCATTAAATTTAGATAAAGAATCTAAAGCCTTAGATAANGCTGTTCAAAAGGTATTAGATGATGGATTAAGNACAAAAGATATTATTTCTAAGGGAAAAAAAGAAGTTTCTACTTCAGAGATGGGAGATGCGATTATTGCGTGTTTGCAAAAATAAATAAATTAACTTACCCTAGATAATTAGAAAAAATATGACTATTTATACTGCACCAGTTGAAGAAATGATGTTCCTCTTTGATAATCTTAAAGATAATCAAAGATATAAAGAAATTGAAAAATACAAAGAAATTAATTCGGAACTTGTTAAAGGAATTTTAGAGGAAGCAGCAAAAATAAACCAAGAGCTTATTTTACCATTAGCTAAAGCAGGAGATGAAAATCCTTGCGTGTATGAAAATGGTGTTGTGAGAACACCCCCAGGCTATAAAGAAGTCTATAAAAAGTTTATAGAAGATGGCTGGACTTCCCTTTCTTGTGACCCAAAATATGGTGGTCAAGGTATCCCAAAAACTGTAAGCACTTTTTTTGAGGAAATGCTGTCATCGTCAAGTTTAGCATTTAAATTATATAGTGAACTTAGTATTGGCGCTTATAATTGTATACTTACTCATGCTGAGCAAAGCATAAAAGATAAATTTCTTCCAAAAATNGTAGAGGGAAAATGGAGTGGNACAATGTGNTTAACAGAACCACAGTGTGGAACCGATTTAGGTTTATTAAAAACTAAAGCAGTCCCAAAAGGCAATGGAACCTATGAAATAACTGGACAAAAAATTTTTATTACGTCTGGGGACCATGATTTAACAGAAAATATAATTCATTTAGTTTTAGCAAGAACNACAGATGCACCAAAAGGAACAAAGGGAATAAGTTTATTTCTTGTACCAAAATTTGAGGTCAGTGACGANGGAGTTGTAGGTTCTAGAAANGGTGTNAGCACAAACTCAATTGAGAGCAAGATGGGAATTAAAGGTTCACCAACTTGTGTTCTAAATTTTGAAAANTCAAAAGGTATTATGATTGGACCTGAAAATAAAGGTTTGAATTCTATGTTCACGATGATGAATTTAGAGAGAATTGTAGTTGGTGTTCAAGGTTTGGGAATTGCAGAAACTGCGTATCAAAATGCTGTTGCATATTCAAAAGAGAGAAAGCAGGGAAAAGCAAACAACAGCAAAAATGGAGAAACAGATTTAATTATCAAGCATGCAGACATAAGACGAAGTCTTATGAATATGAAATCAATTATTGAGGGCCAAAGGTCTTTTGCTTTCTGGTTGTCTCAGCAAATTGATGTAAGTTTATCTCACGATGATAAAGATGTAAGAGGCGATGCATCAAATATGGTCGCATTGCTTACTCCAGTTATAAAATCATTTTTTACAGATAATGGTGTAGAAATTACCAATGATGCAATTCAGGTATTTGGTGGATACGGTTATACAAAAGATCAAGGAATTGAACAATTATTTAGAGATAACAGGATAACACCAATTTATGAAGGCACAAATTCTGTACAAGCAATTGATCTTGTCTACCGAAAAATTTCTTCAGAAGGCATATTTGAAAACTTTATAAAATCAATGGATANTGAAATCAAAAATTATAAAAACGAAAAAAATCTNGAAAGTTTTTTAAACATCTTTGAAAAATATAAAGAAATCTTGGTATCTTTTACCAAGTGGATGAGAGAAAAAATCAATTCAAATAAGGATGATGCAAGTGCAGCATGTAATGATTATTTAAAAGTATTGGGTTACACAGCATTAGCTTTTGCTTGGATTAAAACTTTAAAAATAAGTTTTGAAAAACAAAATTCAAATAAAGAATTTTATGAAGATAAAATTAATACAGGAAAGTATTATTTTGAAAAAATTTTACCAAGAGCACAGTCTCATTATGTTGTTGGAACAAGTGGCAGCCACACAACCATGAATGCTAAATTTAATTAATGAACAAATATAATCAAAATTTAGATAAAAATAATGCTAATTTTGTACCTTTAACTCCTTTAAGTTTTCTTGAAAGAGCAAAAGATATATATCCAGATTATGAAGCGTTAGTATACGAAAATCGTTCTTATACCTGGTCACAAATTTACAATCGCTGTATTAAGTTTGCTAGTGCATTAGAGAAGATTGGAATTAAGGAGGGTGATACTGTTTCAGTGATGGCGTTTAATACTCCTGAAATATTTGAGGCTCACTATTCTGTTCCAATGACTGGAGCAGTTCTAAATACCATCAACACAAGATTAGACGCAAAAACAGTCTCTTATATTTTGGACCACGCTGAGGCAAAAGTTCTTATAGTCGATAGACAACTTCATTCAGTAGTAAATAAAGCATTAGAAAATGTAAAATCTAAGCCTTTGATCATTGATATTCAAGACGATAACGCAGATCAGTCTTTGCTTAAAAAAATTGGTGATAAAGAATACGAAGATTTTTTGAATACAGGAGATGAAAATTATGTTTGGAAAAAACCAAAAGATGAATGGCAAGCAATTTCGTTGAGTTATACNTCAGGTACAACAGGCAATCCAAAAGGCGTAGTATATCACCATAGAGGTTCTTATCTTATGTCAACTGGAAGTGCAGTTGCATGGAATATGCCTAACAGATTAAATTTCTTAACAGTTGTTCCAATGTTTCACTGTAACGGATGGGGATACCCTTGGACAATTCCAATGTTAAATGGAAAAACTATATGTTTAAGAGCCATAGACATTAAAAAAATTTTTGAATTAATTGAAAAACATGACATCAGTCACTTTGGTGGTGCACCAATAGTTCTTAATATGATTACAGGTGCTTCAGAATCTGAAAGAAAAAAGCTGAAGAAAAAAGTTTTCGTTTTGACCGCAGGCGCTCCACCCCCAAGTATAATTTTTAAAAAAATGGAAAATTTAGGTTTTGAAGTGATGCATGTTTATGGATTAACTGAAACGTATGGTCATATCCTGCAATGNGCGTGGAATGATGAATGGAATTCANTTGATGAAGACAAAAAAAATGAAATCAAAGCNAGACAAGGTGTTAGATATCCAAACACAGAAGATACAAAAGTAATAGATCCAGAAACCATGAAACCNGTGCCAAAGGATGGCAAAACTATTGGTGAAATTATGATTAAAGGAAATATCGTCATGAAAGGTTATTTTAAAGATAAAGAGGCAACTGATAAAGCTATGGCTCATGGCTGGTTTCATTCTGGAGATTTAGCTGTAGTACACCCGGATGGTTACATAAAGATCAAAGATAGATCAAAAGATATAATAATTTCCGGTGGTGAGAACATATCTTCTATTGAAATAGAGAATACTTTAGCCAAACACCCTAGTGTTTCAATAGCAGCAGTTGTTGCTAAACCAGATGAAAAATGGGGTGAAGTTCCTTGTGCCTTTATTGAAAAAGCAAAGGATAAAGAAACAACTGAGAAAGAACTTATAGATTTTTGTAGAGAAACATTAGCAGGCTTCAAAATTCCAAAAAAGATTGCATTTTGTGAATTGCCAAAAACTTCAACAGGAAAAATCCAGAAATTTGAGTTAAGAAAAAAGGCCAAGGAATTAACTTGAATTTTGAAATAGATAAGAAGCAGGTATTTGCGTCTACAGCAGGGAAAGATTTTGATCAAGCAAAGCAAACAGTCTTTCTTTTGCATGGAAGTGGTTTATCTCATATTGTCTGGTCTCTTACCGAACAATTTTTATCCAATAAAGATCTAAATATTTTATCTTTAGATTTACCTGGTCATGGAAATTCAGAAGGTCCTTGTATAGACTCAATTGAAAAAATTGCAGATTGGATTGAAAGTGTAAGACTTTTTTTAAAAACCGAGAAGGTTTCAATAGTAGGACATTCACAAGGATGTTTAGAGGCTTTAGAATATGGTTCTCGCTTTAAAAAAAGCACACACAAACTAGTTTTTTTAGCGGGTTCATATAAAATGCCAGTGAACCAAGATTTAATTGATCTAGCAGATTCTGGAGATAAAAAAGCTGTACATTTAATGATGAAGTGGGGTTATGAGGGTTCAAGGAAATTTATAGGAGGTAACCCTGTTGAGAAAATTATAAATTCTTCAAGAGAAGTTAAAGAAATATTAGCCACAGACTTAAAAGCTTGCAATAATTATAAAAATGGCAAAGAAGCTTCAGCAGCAATTGACTGTCCAACTTTATTAATTTTTGGGGCCCTTGATAAAATGGTTCCCTCTGAGAATGGAAAAAAATTCGCAAATTTAATTAAAAATTCAGAGACCCAAATAATTAATGAGTGTGGACATATGATTATGTTTGAAAAAGCTTTTGAAATGAGAGAAAAGGTAGCAGAATTTTTAAAAAAATGAAAAACTTTTCAATTATAAAATCAAGAAGGTTAAGAAGCACACCTTACACTGATAGAATAGAAGCTCATGGGGTAAGTGGTTATACAGTTTACAATCACATGCTACTCCCGGTTTCTTTTAAGTCAGTAGAAGCTGATTATGAGCATCTTAAGAAATTTGTGCAAGTATGGGATGTGGCTGCAGAAAGACAGGTACAAATTACCGGGAAAGATTCTGCAAAATTAGTTCAACTAATGACGTGTAGAGATTTATCAAATTCAAAAGTTGGAAAATGCTATTATGCACCTTTAATTGACGACCAAGGAAATTTAGTAAATGATCCAATTATAAATAAACTTGCAGATGATAAATGGTGGCTTTCAATAGCCGACTCGGATGTTATATTTTTTGCAAAAGGTTTAGCTGCGGGATACAAATTTGAAGTGGAGATAACTGAACCTAACGTAAATATTTTAGCTGTCCAAGGACCTTTGTCTGATAATCTTTTGGCAAAAATATTTGGTGAAGAAATCAGACAGTTAAAATTTTTTAATTTTAAATATTACGTATTTAAAGAAAAAAAGTATTTTATTGCTAGATCTGGATGGTCTAAACAAAGTGGTTTTGAAATATATGTTGAAGATGATAAAGCTGGTCAAGATTTATATGACTATTTGTTTGAATACGGTAAAGAATTTAATGTTAAAGCAGGATGTCCAAATTTAATTGAAAGAATAGAGTCTGCTTTATTATCTTATGGTAATGATTTTGATAATAGAGATAATCCATTTGAAGCAAATTTTGATAAATTTGTAAATTTAGAATCGGATGTAAATTTCTTGGGCAAAGAAAGATTGAAACAAATTAAGCAAAATGGAATAAAAAGAAAATTAATGGGTGTTAAGATTGATCAT
>FUFK010763728.1_pt1 | contig 18917 bp, 18 predicted proteins | sample 1021851 | NCBI WGS metagenome assembly FUFK01 (sample SAMEA51879418, study PRJEB19060) | metagenome
AGCAGCACATTTGCCAGATTGCAGCGCATTTTTGCCGAATACCGACCCCCCACCCTCCCCAGATCAGGCCGCCGCTCCTGTCTACATATAATACCTGCGGAGCAGGGAGTGTGACACAGCCCCTCTCTCCTCCCCAACTAGCAGCGATTAACCACATCTCAGAGCTACGGAGAGGCATCACAGATAGCGATAGCGCTTCTGAGCAGCTAGAATGTGCTATATTGCTTTTGGACGTCTACGAGGCTATTCTGGAGTCGCATGGCATACTGATATACGAGGATCAGAAAGAGGTAGTACAGCATTGACGCACATTGAGATACCATATGACCCGAGGCCGTTGCAGATGAAGTTGCATAATGAGATGCAGGTAAAGCGCTGGGGTGTTGTTGTATGTCATCGAAGGTTTGGTAAGACTGTATGGGCTATAAATCATTTATTAAGAGATGCATTAGTTTCTGGTAAGACGAACCCCAGGTATGCTTATATGGCCCCTACGTATCGTCAGGCTAAGAACGTAGCCTGGGATTATATAAAACATTTTGCTGGTGGTATACCGAATGTGAAGTTTCACGAGACTGAATTGCGGTGTGATTTACCTACTGGTGCTAGGATTAGCTTACTCGGTGCAGAAAACCCTGATAGTTTACGTGGTATATATTTAGATGGATGTGTCATGGATGAGGTTGCTGACATGCCTGAGAATGTATTTCCAGAAGTATTAAGGCCAGCATTATCTGATCGTAAGGGGTTTTGTATATTTGTAGGTACTCCGAAGGGTCATAATGTTTTCTATGATTATTATGAACAGGCTTCTGCTGATGAAGATTGGTTGAGTGCGGTGTATAAGGCTAGTGAGACTGGTTTGTTAGATCAGGATGAATTGGATGCTGCAAAGCAGATGATGACTAATGATCAATACATGCAAGAGTTTGAGTGTTCTTGGAATGCAAATGTGCCAGGTGCTATCTATGGCAAGGAGCTAGAAGAGGCTACGACAAGTGGCAGAGTTACGAATGTGCCGTATGATCCTTCTGTGCGTGTTGATACGTGGTGGGATTTAGGTATTGGTGATAGTACCAGTATTTGGTATACGCAGACAGTTGGCAGAGCTGTGCATGTGATAGACTTCTATGAAAATAGAAATCAGGGGCTACCCCACTACTGTCAGATCCTTAACTCTAAGAATTATTTGTATGGTACGCATAATGCGCCACACGATATAGAGGTGCGTGAGCTGGGTAGTGGTAAGAGCCGTAGAGAAGTAGCCTGGGATCTAGGATTAAACTTTCGCGTTGTTCCCAAGCTTCCTGTTGAGGATGGCATACATGCGGCGCAGATGTTAATACCCAGGCTGTGGTTTGATCGTGAGAAGTGTAAGCAGGGTTTGGAATGTTTGCGGCAATACCATAGAGCTTACAATGATCGTACTCGTACCTTCCGTGCAAACCCTGTGCATGACTGGTCATCCCATGCGGCTGATGCTTTTAGATATTTTGCAGTAGGTTTGAGAGAAAGTGGGCCTTTGACTAAAGCTCCACAAATGCAAGCGGTTTCTGATTATGACCCATTCGCAGCTTGATTATAAGATTGCTAAGTTTATTCATGCGGCTGAAGTAACGGAAGTTTGCAAAATGTTTCATGCTGAAAGCTATCAGAAATTTGCTAACTTTAATTTTGATCAAATGCACGAATGGATTGAAGAACGTATTGATAATGATGACAGCGATATTTTCACGGCCTGGGATGGAAATAACCTTGTTGGGTGTCTTGTTGGTATGGTTTATTACTACCCATATTCAAATACACTAGTCGCGGCTGATTATATCTGGTATGTTATACCAAAGTATAGGGGCGGCATGATTGGTGTTCGCCTGATGAAAATGTTTGAAGAATGGGCAAAAGGTGTCGGTGCAGTGAGTGTTACAACAGGTTCTACTTCTGGCATAAAGAGTGAAAGGGGCGCAAAGTTATTGCAGCGCCTTGGTTATAATCCTGTTGGAATGATTATGGAAAAGGAGTTGGTATAATGGGTGGTTTATGCGGTGGTGGTGCANCAGCACCTAAAACAAATAAAGAGAGAAACGCAGAGGCTAATAAGCAAGCTGCTGGTACTCGTTTAGCAGGTAGGGGTAATTACAAAAGTCCAAAGACTGGCTTTCAACAGGTCAAAGATGATATTCAGATGGATCTTGGTATGAAAACCAAAGATGTTGATTACTATGCGCGATTAGATGATAGGGCCGCACGTTCCAAAGCAGCTATGGATAATCTAGGAAAAGACATTTTTGGAAATCCTAGAGATGAAAAAAGATCATCATCTGCATCCACAGCTACATCAGCAACAAAAAAATCTGATCCAGTATCAACTATTACAAAAGCGGATGAGCTGACCGTTCCAGAACCACCAAAGTCAATTACCTCTACAGACGCATTAGGGCCAGTTGGAGGTTTGGATGAAGGNATTAAAAAAGATCCAGATAAAGCTGGGAAAGGTGAGGGCCTAGATGCACCAACAGAACCTGATACTGGAGCTGGTACATCTACTGCTAAAGGCGGCGAAGAAGAAGCGGCTCAGTTAGAAAAAAATAGCAGGTGGCGAAGCAGAAAAAAAACTTGCTGATACTGTAAGAAAAGGAAGAAGATCTACTATAAAAACAACACCTAAAGGACTTCTTGCCCAAGCTCCTGTACGTCCACGCAGATCTTTAATGGGAGGCTTGTTAGCATGATGTACAGGCGCAACATGGCTGGTGAAATGGGCGCTAGATCTTCGCAGCCAGCAAAGCGCCGTGTGGATATGACGGTTGATCCTTTGGAGCGTCTACAGCAAAAAATGGCTGGCAGAACTCAAGGTGGCGCTGTAGAGGGGTTAACAGATAATAAAAAGAAAAAGAAACGCTCAATGATGAATAGTATGGGAATGATGTAATGGCACAAGTAAATCCCTTGATAGCGCAGCTAGATCGTAGATTTAAAACATTGCAGACGCAAAGATCTAATTGGGAAAAGCATTGGCAAGAACTAGCAGATTATATGCTGCCTCGTAAAGCAGATATTACCAAGAAGAGAACCCAGGGGGATAAGCGAACTGAGTTAATTTATGACGGTACGGCAGTACACGCTGTAGAACTTCTTTCGTCCTCTTTGCATGGTATGCTCACTTCTCCTAGTACCCCTTGGTTCTCGATGAGATACCGTGATCCATCATTGCAAAATGATGACATGGCTAATGAGTGGCTAGAGCTGTGTATGGATCAAATGTATCAAGCGTTCAATAGGTCTAACTTTCAGCAAGAAATCCACGAGCTGTACTATGATCTAGTTGTGTTCGGAACTGCTGCTTTCTACGTAGAAGGTGACAGGGAAGGGTTGCGGTTTTCATCGAGACACATTGCAGAAGTAACAGTAGCAGAAGATGCAAATGGAACTGTAGACACAGTATATCGTAAGTTTAAAATAACTGCTCGTGCTGCATCGCAGCGATTTGGTGAGGACAGTTTGCCAACACAAATGGTAAAAGATTTAAAGAATGATCCGCACAAGGAACATGATCTTATTCACGTTGTATATCCAAGAGGNGANACAAAAGGNAAGGTAGCAAGAAGCAAACCCATTGCATCTGTCTACTATCATCTTGATTCTAAAGCATTAATTTCTGAAGGTGGCTTTGATGACTTTCCCTTTATGGTTCCACGATTCAATAAAGACAGCGTAAGCACTTATGGGCGCTCACCAGCTATGAATGCATTGCCAGATGTAAAGATGGTTAACAAAATGTCTGAGACAACAATACGTGCAGCGCAGAAACAGATTGACCCACCGCTGATGGTTCCAGATGACGGTTTTGTATTGCCAGTAAGAACAACACCAGGCGCACTAAACTTTTTTCGTACAGGCACACGAGATAGACTAGAGCCGTTACAAATCGGCGCAAACAATCCACTAGGTTTAAACATGGAAGAGCAAAGGCGTAATGCAATACGCGAAGCTTTCTTTGTTGATCAGTTGCTTATGTCACAAGGCCCAGCCATGACAGCGACTGAGGTGTTGCAGCGCAATGAAGAGAAAATGAGGCTTCTCGGGCCTGTCCTTGGCAGGTTGCAATCAGAGTTATTGCGGCCTTTGATCTCGCGGTCTTTTGCGTTGCTGCTCAGGAATGGCCTCCTCCCTGCTGCTCCTGAGCAACTACAAGGCAAAGATATTGATATTGAATATGTTTCGCCACTTGCAAAAGCGCAAAGACTTACAGATCTACAATCCATGCTTCGAGGTTTTGAGGTAATGATGCAGGTAGCAGAGATTGCTCCTGTTATGGATTATCTCGATAGCGATAAACTTGTGCAGTATCTTGTTGAGGTTNCAGGCATACCAGCAAGAGTTATACGTAGTGATCAGGAAGTCGCTCGTATACGTGATGAACAGGCAGAAGAAGCTGAAAAACAAGAAGCTAAACAAGATCAAATGATGGGAGCGCAGCAAGCACAACAGGTAGCTCCATTAATTAAAGCTGTAGGTGATACAGAGTAATGAAACAATTAGAAGAGCTAAAATTAGCATACAGGCGCACATTTAATACAGATGATGGGCAAAGAGTATTGAGTGATCTTAAATCTAGGTTTGGATTTGAGGCAACCACGTTTTCGGGCAATCCACATGAAACATCATTTAATGAAGGTCAGCGAGCAACCGTATTGCTGATTGTCCGAATGCTGACCGAAGGGAAGGAACCAAGATGAGCGAAGAGGCAATCCAAGATACAGGATCTCAAGAAGCTGCACCAGAACCTGTTGTGGCAGAGGCTGCACCAGTTGGCTTTTTAGAAAGCTTACCAGAAGAGTTACGCAATGAACCGAGCTTGCGAACCTTTACAGATCCAGGAGCATTAGCAAAAAGTTACGTCAATGCACAACGTATGATTGGCGCTGACAAAATAGCAATACCTAGCAAATCTGCTACACAAGATGAGTGGCGAGAAGTCTATACAAAACTTGGCGCACCAACAGAAGTAGGTGGATATGACCTTGGAGATGATGCGCCATTAGCAGATGAATACATGAACTCTTTTAGAGAACATGCTCTAAACGCTGGATTAAATGCAAATCAGGCAAATGAAATGATGGCNTTTATTCGNAGCACAGTAGACGGTGTAAACCANGGATATGANNAAGGNGCTGAAGAAGCACGNTANGCATCNGAGCAAGAATTAAAAGAAGAGTTTGGTCAGGCGTTNGAACAAAGATTAGAANTGGCNCAAATGGCNGCTCGTGATCTTTTAGGTGNCACAGAAATTTTTGATGANATAGTTCTTTCTGATGGTCGCATGTTAGGNGATCACCCAGCGATTGTTAAGATGTTTTCTAACCTTGCTGCACAGATTGGAGAGGACAATCTAGCAGGGGAAACAACAGAGCTAATTATGACACCAGAAGAGGCGTCAAGGCAAATTACAGAAATGACATTGCCCAATACGCCATATTGGGATAAGATGCATCCAGAGCATGGCACTTATGTAAATGAAGTGTTACGGCTTCGGGAGTATACCTAGTGGATAACCGAAAGGCCCACAAGTAAGCTTGTAGTCAAGCGGAGTAGCTACCCTAAGTAGCAGCACGGCCTCGCAAGAGACAACCAAGCGCATAAATCATTAACTGAAACAAAAGTAGGAGAGACAACATGTCTACCCAAATTACTACAGCTTTTGTCAACCAGTTTAGCGCTAATGTCCAAATGCTATCGCAGCAGATGGGTTCTTTGCTGCGTAATGCAGTAGATACAGAAAGCGTTAACGGTGAAAAAGCTTTCTTTGATCAAGTAGGACAAGCTGCGGCTGTTCTGCGAACATCGCGTCATGCGGATACACCACTAGTGGAAACACCGCATACAAGACGTATGGTTACAATGTCAGACTACGAATATGCTGATCTTATTGATGACAGCGACAAAGTACGTTTGCTTGTAGACCCAACGTCAACATATAGCCGTGCAGCCGCTGCTGCTATGGGTCGAGCAATGGATGATGTTATCATCACTGCTGCGCTTGGCACATCGCAAACAGGTAAAGACGGTTCAACATCAACCGCGCTACCAGCAGGGCAAAAAATTGCTCATGGTTCCGCTGGTTTAACTATTGCTAAATTAGTATCTGCTAAAGAATTGCTAGATGCAGCAAGTGTTGATCCATCTATTCCACGGCACATTATTGTTTCACCAAAGCAGATCTCTGACTTGTTGAACAATACAACCGTGACTTCAAGCGATTTCAACACTGTAAAAGCTTTGGCTCAAGGTGAGATTAACTCGTTTGTAGGCTTTAACTTCATCGTGTCTAACCGTCTAAACACAGACTCAAACTCTGACCGTCAGGTTATTGCGTTTGCACAGGACGGACTGAAGCTTGCTGTTGGCAAAGAGCCAGCCGCACGTATTGATGAACGAGCTGACAAGTCATACTCAACGCAAGTCTATTACTGCCAAACCATCGGAGCTACTCGGATGGAAGAGGAAAAAGTAGTAGAAATTGCGTGTAACGAATAAGGAGATTGACTAATGGCTACTGTTTATTCAACACAACGCACTAACTCACGAGCTACTCCAGCCGTGATGAACAAGGCGAATGAGCTGGGCGGTCGTGTCCGTGTTGCTCATGGCGTTTACGAAGCATCCTCTCTAGCATCTGGTGATGTTATTGAAATGTTTATTCTTCCAGATGGCGCACGTTTGCTTGAAGGTTCTTTGGCGCATGACGCTCTAGGTTCTTCAACAACATTGTCAGTTGGTTATGCTGCACACACAAANGCTGCNGGNANTGCNGTANCTGCNGCTGCTGCTGCATACAAAGCTGCTGCTGCCTCAACATCTGCTCAGAAAGTAGACATCCTCGCTACTCTAGCTCTAGGCTCAGGCACAGAGACAGACACAAACGAAGATGGTGTGGCTATCACAGTCACTATGGGCGGTGCTGCTGGCACAGGCACTATCGAAGTAACCATTAAGTATGTGGTTGACTAATTAGGTTGGGGCGGTTCGCCGCCCCTTCTTTTACAGGAGATTAAAAGTGGGAAGTTTGGTTCCATTTAACCCAAAGAAGCACAAGCCTATTAAGCTGCCTGGTGGTGGTAAGGCTACTGAATATTTAGCTTCAGAAACTTCTCCAGAGGGGACAGCTTGGAATATTCCTCAAATATGGTTTGATTCAGAAACTAACGAGCCGAAGTTTTTAAAAGGAGACAAGGCTTGGGATGAAGCGCAAGCTTATGAAAAAAGAACCGAAAAAAAATTCCCAAGATTTAAAACTATTAAACAAGCAGTTGAAGCAGCAGAAAAAAGATCTAAAGCTGGCGGCGCAACTAAAACAAGTTTAATGAATAGGAATTAAACATGGCTAGTACAGTTGATATTGCAAACTTTGCGCTAAACAATCTAGGCGCTTCTAATATTTCCTCATTAGATGAAAACAGTAAAGCGGCACGAGTAGTAAATCAGCGTTACGAGTCCGTAAGAGATGCAGTATCTCGCGCACATCCTTGGAATTGTTTAATTAATCGTGCAGCTTTAGCACAAGATACTGTTGCTCCTACATTTGGGTATACGTATCAATATTCTTTACCAACAGATCCTTTTTGTTTGCGTGTACTAGAATTTAGCAACGGTTCTTTATCGTATCCGCAAGATAACATTACAAATAACACTGGTGGGCCAGTATTTGTTATAGAGGGCCGTAAACTTCTTACAGACGAAGGATCTGCTCAAATCAAATATATTGGACGCATTACTGATCCACAGCAGTATGATGCAAGCTTGATAGAAGCAATAGCTGCTAGATTGGCTGCTGAAATCTGCTATGCCATAACAGGATCAACGAGTATGGTGCAGATACAAACATCTTTATATGAAGCAAAAATTAACGAAGCACGATTTAACGATGCAACAGAGGGCGCAACGCAACGTTTAGAGGCAAGTGACTTTATCGAAAGCAGGTTCTAATGGCACGGTCAGCACCAGCATTTAGTTCTTTTACAGCAGGTGAAATTAGCCCAAGGCTAGAGGGCCGTACCAATATAGAAAAATATCGTGAGGGTTTGTCGGATCTTACGAATATGGTTGTTATGCCTCATGGTGGTGTAACACGTAGACCAGGCACAGAGTTTTTAGGTCAATGTGCTTCTAGCAGCANTGCTNCTGGAAATCATTTTGTNAGATTAATACCGTTTCAATTTAAAACATCAGANACGTATATTTTAGAATTTACCAATGAAACTATGCGTGTNTNTCGNAATGATTTGCAAGTTTTAGAATCATCAGGCGTGTCAATTTCTGGTGCAAACTATGCAAGTAGTCAACTTACTATAACAACAAGCAGCGCTCATGGATTTGGCGCTGGAGGTCAAGAAATATTTATTAGTGGCGTTGGTGGTATGACTGAGCTTAATAATAGAAACTTTCGTGTTTCTACAAGTCCACAACCCACAAGCACTACATTTGTATTAGACGAAGTTATTGGTGGGCGTGTAGATGCTTCTGGCTTTACTGCTTATACTTCTGGCGGCACTGCAACAAAAATATATGAAAAAACTACGCCGTATCAAAATATTTATTTACAAGATTTACGATTTGCTCAATCGGCTGACACAATGTACATTGTTCACCCTAATTTTGCTGTTCGTACACTAACAAGATCAGATCATAATAATTGGACTTTTGCAGCAGTGTCTTTTACTGAAAACAGCACACCAACGCTCTCTAGCTCTAACAACTATCCAAGTGTTGTGTCTTTCTTTGAGCAAAGATTGGTTTTTGCAAATACAAACAATAACCCACAAACATTATGGTTTTCAAAAAACGGCGATTATAATAATTTTACTACAGGAACAAATGCTGACGACGCTTTAATTTACACAATCGCTTCAAATCAAGTTAATGCTATTCGTTTTCTTTCTGCTACTCGTGTTCTTACTGTTGGAACTTCTGGTGGTGAGTACGTTGTTACATCAACAAACGATGGGCCAATAACTCCTACAACAACCCTTATACGTAAATATTCTAACTATGGCAGTGCAAATATAGAGCCTGTACAAGTTGCTGATGTTACATTGTTTGCTCAACGTGGTAACAGAAAAATACGCGAATTTAAATTTGTGGGTGATGTAAATACAGGCGGTTACTCAGCGCCAGATATGACAATATTAGCTGAACACATTACAGATGGCGGTATTACACAAATGGCCTATCAGCAAGAGCCTGATAGTGTTGTGTGGTGTGTAAGAAATGATGGCACTTTATTAGGGTTAACTTATCGCCGCGAAGAAGAAGTTGTTGCTTGGCATAAGCATGTAATTGGTGGCACGTTTAGTAGCGGTCAAGCTGTAGTTGAAAGTATTGCTACACTTCCAACCGATACAGGTGAAGATGAGTTGTTTATGGTTGTAAAAAGAACAATTAATAGTGTTACAAGAAAATATGTTGAAAAACTTAAAGTTTTTGATTTTGGAAGTAATACAGTAAATTCATTCTTTGTTGATAGTGGTTTATCTTATTCTGGATCATCCGCTAATACCTTGTCAGGGTTAGCTCACTTAAAAAATGAAAGTGTGCAAATCTTAGGAGATGGTGCATCTCACCCCAATAAAACAATATCTGCTAATGCTCTCACTTTAGATTACCCAGTAACAAGTGCTGCTGTTGGTTTTGGGTTTGAAAGCAGTATGCAAACTTTACGTATCGACAGTGGATCTGTAGATGGAACAAGTCAAGGTAAACCAAAACGTATACATGGTATAACTGTCAGATTTTTCGAAACAGTTGGTGCTGAGGTTGGCAACGATAGTGGAGAAGTAGATAGAATATTTTTTAGAGATAGCTCTATGGATATGGATACTGCTGTTCCTATGTTTACTGGTGATAAAGAAATAGAATTTCCTGGCGGTTTTGATGATGACGATAGAATTTATATTAAACAAGATCAGCCGTTACCGTTAACAGTTCTTGCGTTCTTCCCACGCATGAACACATTTGATAAGTGAGTTTTATTAATGTGTAATCCTTTAGCTCTAATATCAACAGGAGTGCAGGTTGTAGGAGCGATAAGTAGTAAAAAAGCTGCTGATAAAGCAGCCGCTGCTGCTCAACGTGCAGGTGAGTTTAACGCATCTATTATAGAGCGTGATATTGATTTGTTTGAGCGTCAGCGTGGCATTATGAATGCACAGTTTGCTATTGATAGCGAAAGAGCTGCAAGCGCATTTGAAGGAAAAGTACAGGGTTTAGTTAGGGCAAGCACAGGGTATGCAGGGTTTGATATGAGCCAAGGCACACCAATGGCTGTTTTAAGAAAGAATGCTCGTGAATTTGATTATGAGCAAAATATCAACAAGTTTAACAATGAGGTTGCAAACCTACAGATTAGTGATGCACAGGAAGAGGCTAGGCTTAATGCAGAACTTTCTCGCATGGAGGGCGGTATGGCTGCTGCAAGCGCTAGAGCTTCTGGTACTGCTGCGCTTATCTCTGGTTTTGGCGGTGCTGCAAAAACAGCTTATGAAACAGGTTTAATAGGCGGTGATGACTAATGAAAATACCAGAATATACAGCACAAGCAACCGTAACTAGAGAAGCTCCAGGCAGACGGATAACAGCTAGACAGTCACCAAGCGCTATGGCGCAAGCTGAGTTGGATAAACAAAAACCAATGGACGCAGCACTTAGGGCAGCAGGTGAGTACGCTAAAACTAGATACAATATACAAACTGAAAATAATCTTAACGATGCTTTACTTGATGCACAGGAGGCTTTGCGCGAAAGACGTAAAGAGTTAGAAAAAGATCCTGACTACAACAATATTCTTGATGGTGACAATCCTATTTGGAATAAAGAAACAGATCAGCTCAAAAGAGACTTGCTTAAAAAAGTGGGTAGCGACAGATATGCTTTACAACAGTTTAACAGTCGTTTTGGAAACCTTGAGTTGCAAAACAGATTTGCTTTACGAGATGCTGTTGATCGTAGGGTTCAAATAGCAGCAGAACAAAACCGTGCCAGAAAGTTAAACGATGCAGAGGATCAAATAGCAAATAGCTTAGATCTTTCTCAGATAAGTTTTGTTTTAAAAGACATTGTTCAAGACACAAAAAAGCTTGCACAAATAAGAGCTGGCAACTTAGACGTTTTAACTGAGCAGCAAAGAGAAATGATTAAACGAGCTACCTACAGAGCGTTGGAAAAGAATGCTGACAATGCGCCAAGTGGTATTGCTTTTATTGATGAGATTAGAGTGGCATTGCGTGATGGCGTAAGCGCTGACTCTCTTGATCCTAGAGGAGAGGGTAAAAGCTCTCTTAGCTCTAATGAGGCTGCTTACGTNTATGGATTAATGCAAATGTTAGAGCCTGATGATCAAGTAAAGATANTAAGNTCTGTTGGAGGCACACAAGAATTTATCGAGGGGCCAAGTCTTGCAGAACAAAATGCACAAAAAGTAGCTAAAAATTATTCTTCTGAGNTGTCAAATCAAATGANTGTTCGNTTAGATCAGGTATCAAAAGGCAACATACAATCAAACGAAGCAATGAATGATTTAGCAAATCAAATTACCANNACATCTCAGTTNCTTAGTAATGATGAAAGTGTCAAATTACAAAAAAAATACGATGATCTTTTNTTTCTNAATGATTTAACAAAGGAACTTGGTATTAAAGCAAACCTTGGTCAAAACAGCTCAACAAACATTTCTGCTATAAAAAATCANTTTAGCAAAGGAATGAAAGGTCAAGGTCTTGAAGGAATTGATACGGATCTAGAAGAAAAAGCTTTTGCTTTAGTAGAAACTTTTGAAAAAAATTTGCAACAAGCAATGTCTGTTCAAGGAGATCCTATAGGTTTTGCTCAGTCTGTTAAAATGGATGGTGTAAATATTAAACCAGTTGATCTTTCCGTGCAAGCTATGCAGCAAGGCACAAGTGGAATACAGGAAAGAATAAACTCTGGTAGAATTATACAAAGTTTGAATGATTTGGATTTTGTACCTGTTTTTTCAAAATCTGAAGCAAATCAGATTGTTGCAAATATAACTGATCAAGAGGTGTCTGATGTAGATGCATCTTTTACATATTTAAAATCTATTATTAAAGAAGTTGGCCTTGAAAATAGCGGTTTAATTTTAGAAAATTTGCGGCGTGAAGGATTAGACAAAGCATATATTCAAGCTGCGTATATGGATGATCCCAAAGTTGCTAGTGACTTATTAACTATAAAAAACCTTTCTGTTGAAGAACTTAAAAAAGGACAACCAACTTCCGTTACGGCTGGCGTTACAGGTGTGGCACAAACAATAGTTAACTTGTCAAAGGTGCAAAACTATAACGCTGCTTTGCTTGCTGGAGGTGATGGGGCGGCAACAAAAAGATTATTTAACGAACAATATGAAATGGTTGAAAAACTTTCTTTTTATTACACTTCACGAGGCATGAACGTTAATGATGCTGTTGAAAAAGCTGTAGAAAGCATTTTTGTTGGTGAAGTTAATATTACAAAAAATCAACAGTATATAGTTCCAAACGGAATAGATCATAAAAAAATAGAAGATGCAGCACAAGAAATTTTAAGTAGTGATATTCTTAAAAAATTTAACATTGCTCCATTGTCAGCCCCTAATCTTGATTTTCTGGAGGAATTTAAAGTAAGCGAAGCTTCTCTTAGGACTAAAGGTATGTGGTTAAACAATGGCACTGGAGATGGTCTTATTCTTCATTACAATCTTAATGGTACATTTATTCCAGTGCTTCTTGTGGAAGATGACCCTGCAATACCTAGTGGAGTTCTTGAAGTTAAATTTAAAGATTTAGAAAATATGGATTTTACAAAGATTAGAGAGTCTAAATTTGTTTTAACACCAAAAGGATTATCAGAATTTGCAACAGGTTTTAAATTAAAAAGCGGTGTTTTAAAAGGTAGAAATGTTTCTAAAACTGGCACTGGTTACGGTTTAATGGGTACAGCTCCTGTAGGCTCTGAGTTTCCAGGACTTGATGATAACTTTAAACAAAAAGAAGGTAATTAATGCGTCCTAGACCGCTTAAACAAGATAGTGCCGTTATTAGGGCTACAGGTTTTGCGGATTTATCTGTGACTACTGGAGAAGTGTTTAGGCAAGCAAAAGATGCTCCTACTGTTTATGATTTAGCTAAAACAAATCTTAAATTGCAAAGCGATACATTAGATCAACTTACACCAGCAGAACGAGCTAACATCTTTGAGCAAAACAATCAGCGCATTGAAAAAGTAAAACGGCTGCAAGATGATCTAATGATTGAAACTGATGACGTAAGAGCGGATCAGTTAAGAACAGAGCTTAATGATTTAGTTGAAAATCCGTTTGTAACGCTTGATGCCCAAGTAGAAAAAATGCTTGGAGATGGTCGTTTATTAAGCGTAGAAGCTCTTAACGAAGAGTATGGAGATTTTATAGAGTTTGACGAGCCAATGTCTCGTGAAGGAGCAGAGCTGCTTGTAAAAAACAAGAGGGCAGAAATAGCAAGAAACGCTATTATACAAAAAGGATTAAATGGAGTTGCTGGTTATTCAGCTTTGTTTGGNGGTAGTTTAGTTGNTGCTGCTACAGATCCAATAGAAATTGGAGCTGCTTTTATTCCGTATTTTGGGCTGTCAACTAGAGCCAAAGCTATGGCTAGGTTTGGTAAAATTAAAGGCAGGGCAGCTATTGGTGCAGGTGAGGGTTTTGCTGGTTCTGTTGTAACAGAGCCTTTGTATTATGGTTTGTCTCGACAGCAACAACTTGATTACACAATGGGTGAAGCGCTGCTTAATGTGGGCGTAGGAACATTTCTTGGCGGTGGTTTGGGAACTATTGCTGGTTTGTTTGGAAAGCAAAAGGTTAATCCAGCTTCTGTAGCAAGAGATGTGGATTTGCCAGATGATGCATTACCTGCACAAATAAAAGACATGCCTGATGTAGAAGTCGATCAGCCACAATTAGATTTACAAGCAAGTAGGCAAAGACAAAACTCTGCAAAAACACACAAGGCGCTTGGCGGTGAAAAGGTCGCTGGTATCGCGTTGCGTCAGTTTTTAAATGATAACGCTATAGATGTTACGCCTGTAATGCCTAGACATGTAAGTAAACCAGAAAATTTATTATCGTTTATAAGACGTCAAGGCGGTATAAACGACAATGATCCTACTTTTAGAGGCGAGCTTAAAGCCATAGGCATAAAAGGTGCTAAAGGTTATTATGATAAACGTGGTAATTATGTAAGTCGTGTAAGCAATCCTGATGGTAGATCTCTTGATGATATGACAATGAGAGCGCAAGAAGAAGGATATATTGATCAAAATTTAGATACGACTGCTGCTAAAAATGATTTGTTAGAAAAAATACGAGATGAAGATAAAGGAGATAGGTATCATTTTACTGCTGCTGATCAAAACCAGGCTGCTGACTGGGAGGCTTTTGTTGAGGGTAAAAACGTTTATGAAGCAGAAATTGAAAATAGAAAAGCTATCAAACAACAATTAGATTATCTTGGTGTAAAACACACAGACGAAGAAATAGCTATTATAGCAGATAGAATGTCCAGAACTGGCGAAGATGTTGATGAAGCTCATGCAAACATAAGTCACCAATTAGAAGATCTTGAAGCTGAATATTATGCTAGATATGCATTAGATCCTAAAAATGACATTGCTGGAGATTTTGAAGCTGCACAAAAGTTTGACGATGCTTTTGATGCAATAGATGATGAATATAATTTTGATGCGGAGGTGCAGAGAAATGAAGAGATTATTAAACAATATCAAAATGCTAATCAACTTACCGCGAAAGAGCTTGATGAAGTTGAAGCAGAAATTGCTAGAGCTGAAGAAACGTATGATGCGTATGTGGAGCTAGTAAGAACTGGAACAATTTGTATGTCGAGGGCGTAATGTCAGTTAATTGTTTAAAACTTATTGATGATGCAAATAATGGTCGTTTAAACGATGAAACGCTTGAGCAAATTATAAAAGATTTGCAAGACGTTAAAACAAAACGAAAAGCTGAAAGTGGTTTAAGCGCTGTTGAAGATGACATATTTGAGCGTGGTGCTTACTTAATTAAAGAAGCAGAGCTTGCTAAAAAACTTGANCGNAGAAATAGATANAAAAATATNCTTGTAGAACAAAANATANTNGANTTAGCAAACAAAGCNGATGAGCTTGTAGAAGATCCGTCTTTAGCATTAGAGGCGCTTTTAGTCGGCGTAAATTCACCGTTTGAGGGAGCGCAAAGATCTGTTGATAGTCTCATAAATTCAATAGGCGGTGAAATATTTGGAGGCTTTATAAATAATTTAAATCGTAAAAATTTACTTACAAAATTTAACAAAATGAATAAAGATTTCGAATTGCAAGTTACTCGTGCGTTAGGCAATCTAAATACTAAAAATCCAAAAACAGATGCAGAAGCTAAAGTAACTTCTAAAGATGCAAAAGCTATTGCTGAAATAATGTTTAAATANCAAAGATCTGNTTTNAAAAGAGAAAATCAAGCTGGTGCATATATACGTTTAAAAGAAGGCCGTGTCGTTAGAACAAGCCATGACCCTGCAAAAATGACAGCAGTAGGTAAAGAAAGCTGGGTCAACTACATGATGGAGACTGACAGACTTAATTGGGCTAAAACTGCAAACGGTGATTTAGTAAACGCAGACGATGCGTTAAAAAGAGCTTTTCTTGCAAGATCTTATGAAGCAATAACAACTGGTGTTAGAATAGCAACAGATAGAACTGAAGTTGGTAGGGCTTTTACAGGGCCAAAAAATATAGCAAAAGCACGTAGCGAAAGCGCAGTGTTTACGTTTAAAGATCCTGACGAGTGGTATGAATACAATCAAAGTTTTGGTCGAGGTTCTTTAAGAGAAAGTTTTGTTCAAGACTTACAATCATCAATTAGATCTACAGCTCTTATGGAACAGCTCGGCACAAACCCAGAAGCAATGTTTGAGCGTGTGCAAGCAAGGCTTTTAGAAAAACACAGAAGCGATCCTAAAAAAGTAAAAAGATTAAAACGAGAGGGATCTATAATAAATTTTGACTCTATGCTAAAAGAAGTTACTGGTGATATAAACGTAGGCTCTCACACAACTTTAGCTAGATGGATGCATGGATACAGAGCCTTGCAGACAATGGCAAAACTAGGCGGTGCTGCCGTGTCTGCTTTTAGTGATGTAGCGTTTATGGCTTCAAATAGAATGTATCAGGGTCGTAGCCTGATGGATGCATGGGGTGATAGTTTTAGTGCATTATTTAAAGGTATGAGTGGCAAAGAAATGCGTGACTTTGCTGACAGATTAGGCGTTGGATTTCAAAGTCAGTTAGGTGATTTTATGTCAAGATTTAACGCATCTGATGATATTCCTGGCAAAACATCTAAATATTTAAATGCATTTTTTAAACTTAATCTTTTACAGCCTTGGACAGAAGCTAATAAACGTGGAATTACAATGATGATTTCAAATGATTTAGCAAGCGAGGCTGGCAAGCGTTTTGATAGTCTGCCGCCTGATATGCAAAGATTGTTGGGTCTTTATGAAATTAATGCTNAAAAGTGGGAAGCTGTAAGAAAAGGTGTCAAAAAGGGGCCAGATGGCAAAGAATATATAGTACCTGGTGAAATACCAGATCAATCTGTAAGAGAAAATGTTTTCAATCTTTTAGTAAACGAAGCAGAGTTTTCTGTGCCATCTCCTGGCGCACGAGAAAGAGCAATATTGAGACAGGGTTATCGTCCTGGCACGGCTGCTGGTGAGGCAATACGTTTTGTTGCTCAGTTTAAATCGTTTGGTGTTTTAGGTATTACTAAAAATTTAGGCAGACATACTTACGGCACTGGAATTAAACAAAAGCGTGAAATATTTACTAGGGGTTTAGGTGCAAATGCTGGGCTTGTTAATACAATAGTAGGCACAACAGCGCTTGGTTACATGGTTTTACAAGCAAAAGAGGTTATGAAGGGCAGAGAGCCTAGACCGCCTGACGCTAGAACTTTCTTAGCTGCTGCTATGCAGGGTGGTGGACTTGGTATTTACGGTGATTTTTTGTTTGGGCAAGCAAACAGATTTGGTGGTGGTGCGCTAGAAACTGCTATTGGCCCAGGCATAAATACTGCTTTTGATGCAATAGATTTAACAATGCGATTTAGAGATCAGGTTTTAACTGGTGATGAAGATGTTAGGGGCGATCTGGTGAGATTGATAAAAAGCAACGCACCATTAGCTAACCTGTTTTACACTCAACAGGCATTGGATTATATGATATGGTATCAATTACAAGAAAGTATAAACCCAGGTTACTTATCACGCATGGAGCGCAGAATAAAACGAGAGAATGATCAAGAGTTTTTTATACCGCCATCAAGTGTTGTGGCTACAGGTGGTGGATTTAGATGACTGTTCAAGACAATAAATATGTGGTAAAAGGCTGTAGGCAAAGGATGCGATATGACAGTTAGCAGTACAACTAATAAGGTAAGTGCAAATGGAAATGGTTCCCAAACTGTATTCCCTTATTCTTTTAAAATTTTTGATCAAGACGATCTAACGGTTATCTTACGTAACGCTAGTGGTGGTGAGACAACAAAAACCATTACTACTCACTATACTGTTTCTGGTGTTGGATCTGCGTCTGGTGGTAATGTTACTATGGGTACAGCGCCAGCAAGCGGTGAGAGCCTAACAATCATTCGTGAACAACCATTAACACAAGGTTTAGATCTTGTTCCGAATGATCCATTTCCTGCTGCAAGTTTTGAAGATCAACTAGACAAGTTAACGTTCATGGTGCAACAGCATCAGGAAGAATTAAACAGATCTGTTAAAGGCTCTAAAACAACCACAATTACAGATCCTACATTTACTGAAGATGCAACAGCCAGGGCAAACAAAGTGTTTGCTTTTGATGCATCTGGCAATATCGATATTACTCAGGAGATTGGTGTTTACAAAGGTAACTGGGCAGCAAGCACAACGTATGCAGTGCGTGACCTGGTAAAAGACACAAGCACTAATAATATCTTTATAGCTATTACTGCCCATACATCTAGCGGATCTCAGCCGCTTACGACAAACACAGATAGCGCTAAGTGGGCATTAATTGTAGATGCGGCCTCTGCGACTACTAGCCAAAATGCTGCGGCTTCGTCTGCAACTGCTGCTGCAAATAGTGCTACGGCTTCAGCTAACAGCGCGACTTCATCTGCATCATCAGCAACAACTGCAAGCACAAAAGCATCTGAGGCATCAACGTCTGCTTCTAATGCTGCAACATCCGCTTCGGCGGCTTCAACATCCGCAACCAATGCAGCATCTTCAGCAACGGCTGCGGCTTCATCTGCTGCATCAGCGGCGGCTGCTGGTGAAGATGCCGCGACAAGTTTAGCCATTGCTCTAGGAGGGTAATACAACATGCCAAATACATTTAAAGTAATCACCAGGGATGTTTGTCCAGCTTCTGCTGGAACGCCCGAANCACTGTACACAGTGCAAACTGGATCAACGCTTGTTGTTCTGGGGCTAACACTTGCAAATGTGCATACTGCCCAGGTCACTGCATCTGTAACGATAGTCAGTACGACAACGCAAACATCTCAAACGCAAAACACAACAGCGCATATAATTAAAGATGCAGCAATACCAGCAGGGTCAACGCTATCTGTGCTAGACGGTAAGATTGTTTTGAACGTGGGTGACATTGTTAAGATCGATTGTTCGGTAGCAGATAAAATTAGCGCAACAATGAGCTATATGGAGATTACATAAATGGGTGGTTATATAGGCGCAACAGCGGTTGGATTAACAACTACGGCGGCTGATGTCCAAGGTGACATCACAAGCACCGACACTACACCAGAGCTTATTCTCAAGAATACTTCT
>FUFK010064549.1_pt1 | contig 18910 bp, 18 predicted proteins | sample 1021851 | NCBI WGS metagenome assembly FUFK01 (sample SAMEA51879418, study PRJEB19060) | metagenome
AACCTCCGACCAATGGATTATGAGTCCACTGCTCTAACCAACTGAGCTACAGGCCCAATGTTCTAAAGAACAAAAGAGCGTGTAATTATATAAGAATTAATATATTAAGGAAGCCTTAAACTTTTCAAATAAAACGAATAGGTTATTATCTTATTATGATTAATCTGGATGATGTAACCCCTTTCGCAGAAGGTGGCAATCGAATGTGTTTTGTTCATCCAAATAATCCAAATAGATGTCTAAAAGTAATTCATCCTGGATTGCTTGAAAAAATTAAAAAAAATAAGTCTTGGTACAAAAGATTTAGATCTCTAGAAAGCTTTGATGATAATTTGAGAGAACAAGAAGCATATAATCAAAAGGCACTTCAAAAAGACGATCCTGATATGTGGACACATTTAGCTAAATGGCATGGGATGACAGAAACAAATATTGGTATGGCTTCAGAGACTGAGTTAATAACAAATAACGGGGAAATCGCCGAAACACTTGAAACATATCTTTTTAGGGAAGGTATTACTGAGGAAATAAAATCAGCTATAGAAGAGTTTCAAACTTGGCTAGAAAAACATTTAATACTTACCAAAAATCTTATTCCCCATAATCTTGTTATTAGTCAGCGAAACGAAAAAATCATTATTAAAATCATTGATGGTTTGGGCTCACAAGCATTTATTCCTCTTCCAAGCTACTCAAGTTTTTTTGCNAAAAGATACGTTAAAAGAAGAATTCAACTCATGTGGAGTAGAATTCATTGGGATCTCTCTGGAAGAAAAGGAAACTGGAAATAAATTATTCGTCTANGAAGCTTTTAAGATGACTTGATCTACTAGGATGTCTTAACTTTCTCAAAGCTTTAGCTTCAATTTGTCTGATTCTCTCTCTTGTAACATCAAATTGCTTACCAACCTCTTCAAGAGTGTGATCAGTATTCATGCCAATACCAAATCTCATTCTTAAAACTTTTGCTTCTCTTGCTGTTAGCGATGCAAGCACATCATCAGTAGCAAAGTGTAAACTTTCCTCAGTAGCATTTTCTAATGGAGATTCAATAACTGTATCTTCAATGAAATCACCTAGACTTGAATCTTCATCATCTCCAATTGGTGTTTCAGTTGAAATTGGTTCTTTAGCAATTTTAAGAACTTTTCTTACCTTGTCCTCAGGCATATCAAGCTCTTTACTCAACTCTTCAGGAGTTGGCTCTCTTCCCATATCTTGCATCATTTGACGAGAAACTCTGTTAAGTTTGTTAATTGTTTCAATCATATGTACTGGGATTCTTATGGTTCTGGCCTGATCNGCAATTGATCTTGTTATAGCTTGTCTAATCCACCAAGTTGCGTATGTAGAAAACTTATAACCCCTTCTATATTCAAATTTATCAACTGCTTTCATAAGTCCAATATTGCCCTCTTGAATTAAATCTANGAACTGCAGTCCTCTATTGGTATATTTTTTTGCAATTGATATTACTAGCCTCAAGTTAGCTTCAACCATATCTTTTTTGGCTCTTCTCATTTTTGTCTCGCCCATAGACATGTTTCTATTAATTTCTTTAATTTCTTTAATACTAAGGCCAACTTTATTCTCAATTTCTAATATATCTTTTTGAGCAATAACTACATCTTGTTTTACTTTTTCTAGAAGATCTTTCTTATATTTCTTTTCTTTCATCAAGCTATCTACCCATCTAACTTTAGTAAGATTGTCTGGGTATAGAGCAAGAAAGTCTTTTCTCGGTATGCGAGCATTTTTTACTAATTGAGTTTGAATAAACTTCTCTTTTTCTCTGATGCTATTAAGTCCATGTCTAGCAATTGCAGCTATATCCTCAAACATTCTCGGACTAAATTTTAAAAACTGAAANATTTCACCAAGTTTTTTAAATTCAGCATTAGCTTCTTTAGAATGTCTTCCTTTTTTATCAATAACTTTTGTTGTCTTATTAAATTGACGCTTCAGGCTGGTCATTCTTTTTTGAACCTCTTTCATATCTGGTCCCGATGATCCTTCCTCATCAGATGACTCAGCAGCTTCGGCTTCTTCTTTAGCTCTTTGACTTCCAGGTCCTGCTGATGGAACTTCTTCCATCTCTTCAAGGAATCCTGTTAGAAAATCATTTATTTTCTTTTCACCATCTTTTACAAGTTGAAAATAATGTAAAACATACTCAACTGTTTTTGGATACATTACACTTGCATTAAGAAGGTCTCTCATTCCTTCTTCTATTCTTTTAGCGATCTCAATTTCGCCTTCTCTAGTAAGAAGATCAACTGTTCCCATCTCTCTCATATACATTCTAACCGGGTCAGTTGTTCTTCCAGTTTCATTTTCTACAGCTGCTAAAGCTTCTGCTGCTTGTTCGAGAGCAATATCATCGGAATCTTCAGATTCTGCTAACATTAATGTATCAGCATCGGGTGCTGTTTCATGCACTTGCAGACCTAAATCATTAATCATTCCAATGATTTCATCTACTTGATCAGGATCAGATATATCATCAGGAAGATGATCATTAACATCTGAATATGTTAGATAACCTTGTTCTCTTCCTTTTTCGATAAGCTCAGCAATCTTTGAGCCTTTTTGATTTAATTTATCCACAGAAAAATCCTCTTTTGTCCCCTTTATTTAAGGATTGATTACCAAAAATCAATCTAAATAGAGCTTAAATTTTTTATCAAAGCTTCTTCATCCTGCGACATTTTATCTTTTTTTAGAATAATTTGTTGTAATTCTCTTTTTTCTGCAGATGTTAGCTCTTGCATATTATACTTTTCTTTTAAAATTTCTTCTCTTTCAGAGTTTGTTTGAGAGATTATTTTAAGACAATCTTTAATCATCGAGGTGGCGTCCTCCTCCGATAATTTAACTTCTGATACTAAAGCCTCACCAAAAATATTCTTAATTCTTTCTGATTCTATCTTCTCAAAAATAATTGATGGATTTGAATCTGGAGAGTCTTGATATAAGTTTTTAATATCATTAATAAAATTAAATTTTGAGTCATGAGTGATTAATGAAAACTCATTAATTGAAGATAATTTTGGATGTTGTATAAGCGCCGTAAAGATTCCCAACACAGATTTCCTCAAAACTGTGTTTGTTGATTCCTTCACTTCTTCTTTTTTTGCAGGAGAAACTTTTTTAGATTTTGATTCTCCTTGAATTAATTTTGAGAAATCAAGATCACATATTTTTGATACTTCATTAATATATGCTTCTTTTAAAGTATCATTTGAAATTTTATTCACTAAAGGTAATGCAAATTTTGCTACCATCGATCTCCCTTCCAGTGTCGATAAATCATCCTGATCTTTAACATAATCAAAAAAGAAATCAGAAAATGATTTAGCTTCTTTTGCTAAATTTAAGAAAGCATCTTTTCCATTACTACTCACATAACTATCTGGATCTTCATTCGGCTCCAAAAAAATAAAACTAATTCTAGTATCCTCTCTTAAAAGTGGTAATGCGTTTTCAACCGCCCTCCAAGAAGCTTTATATCCAGCTTCATCGCCATCAAAAACAATATAAATAGTATTTGTGTAACTTAAAATTTTTCTTAGTTGCTCTTGTGTAAAAGCTGTCCCTGATGAAGCAACAGCATTTTTTATACCATGTTGAAATAATCCAATAACATCCATATATCCCTCAACAAGAAATATAGATTCAGGTCTTTTGTTGATTTCTCTTATTTCATATAAACCATACAGTTCATATTTTTTTTTATATGTTTTTGTTTCTGGTGAATTAAGATATTTGGCCTGATCTTTTTTGTCTGATAACAGTCTTCCTCCAAATGCAATGCACTCTCCCTTAATATTTCTAATTGGAAACATAAGTCTGTCTCTAAATCTATCGTAATGTTCGCCGTCATCGTTTTTACCAAATAGTCCTGATTCATCTAAATCTATTTCGTTGAATTCATTTTTAAGATTTTCATAAAGTGTAGGTTTTTTATTAGATGAATAACCTAATTGAAAAAATTTTGCTGTTTCTCCGGATATTCCTCTTTCTTTTAAGTATTTTATTGTTTTCTTACCCTGATCTGATTTAAGTTGTTCGTAGAATACCTGAGAGGCACGATTGTTAATCTTTGTGGCATTAGAAGTATCTAAAGGTGCCTCCTGCTTTGGTATCTCCATTCCAACCTGAGTTGCTAGTGTTTCAACAGCCTCTAAAAAATCCAAACCATCATGTTTTCTTAAAAAATGAATTGCATTTCCTGACTCTTTACATCCAAAGCAATGATAGGTACCCGTTTCCTCATATACCTTAAAGGAAGCTGTTCTTTCCTCACCAGAGCCATGAAAAGGACACTTGGCCCAATAAGCACCGCCTTTTCTTTCGAGAGTTAATCTTCTTCCAATGACATCAACTATGTTTATTGAAGACAATAAACGATCTATAAATGTTGAAGGAATAGACATACTTATAATTCTTTATTAAACCAATTATCAATTAANATTTTTGCTGCATTAGCATCTACGATATCAGATTTATTTTCAANGAGAATTTCTTTAGCCTCGAATGTGGTTAATCTTTCATCNATATATTCATATTGTGCATCNTAAATAGTTTTTAAATGTTTAACGAACTTCTCAACTTTTTTCATTATTTCACTATCAGTGCCATCCATATTTAGTGGCTTNCCAATAATAATAAGTTCAGGCTTCCATTCATCTAANAAAACACTAATCTCATTCCANTTAACTTGNTCATTATTATTAAAAATTATTTGTAATGGTGAAGAAGTATTAGTTTCAGTTTGTCCAACAGCAACNCCTATTTTTTTCTCACCATAATCAAAAGCGACTATTTGCATTTAATTAATCGAAAAATTCCAGTCACGAACTATTTCAAGAACGCTATATTCANTAGACATTGTTTCATTAAAAGGTGCAAAAGGAGCTGACTCTTTTAAAATATTAATAGCCATTTCATCAATTGCCTTATCACCAGATGAAATAAGAATTTCTGATTTAACTAAATTGCCGTAAACATCTATAGTAGCCATAATCTGAACCCTGCCATCCAAGAAACTTTTACTCTCTGAAATTATATTGTCTCCATTAGTTTCTATTTGTCTTTGCCATAAATTTAAATATACAGCCTCCTCAGTATTAACAACAGAATTTGCCTGAAGCTTTTTTACTTTATATGGTTGTAATGTTTTCTTTGATGAGCTTATGTTTCCATTCTGAGAGATTGATAAATCTAAATCTGAACTAAATGAATCACCCAANTTAGTTTTAGTAATTAAATCTTGATTTGAATTAGCGAATTTAACGTTAATTATTGGAGATTCTTTAAAAATTGGTAATTTATAGTATGTGGTAATTGAAATACCAAAAATCAATAATAGATGTATTAAAAGCGAAATTATAAAAGATTTATTAAAAGTTAAAGAACGTTTACTGATAGTTTCTGTCGAGGAAAAAATACTCATAGGCCTTTAAAGTATTCTTCTATCGGATTCATCTGTGTTTGATCAAGAATTTCCCTTGCACAAGTTGGGCTTGTAATATTAATTTCAGTTAAATATTTTCCAACTATATCTATTCCAGCAAAACTAATCTCATTTTTAACTAATATTGGTGCAATTGCCTCGGCAATCTTCTTTTGATTTTCTGTTATATCTTTAGCGACTCCTTTCCCTCCTGCNGCAAGATTACCCTTGAAATCTCCATCTTTTGGAATCCTTGCAAGTGTTTTTGGAAATGGCTTACCATTAATTATAAGAATTCTGAAATCTCCTTTATAAACATCCTCAATAAAACTCTGACAAATAATCTGTGTTTTTTCAGAATTTGTCATAGTTCTTATTATCTTTAAATTATCTTCGTTTAAATCATCTAGTTTATATATTGAAGTACCTCCCATTCCATCTAGAGGTTTAATAATTATTTTCTTATGAGAATCGAAAAAAGCTCTTATTTTGTTAATGCTAGATGAAATGAGTGTTTTTGGTATAAATTCAGGAAAATGTGTTGCAAATACTTTTTCATTAAATTTCTTTAATGCGCATGGATTGTTATGGATAACTGCGCCATTATGTTTAGCTAAATCAAGTAAATGAAGAGCATTATTATAATCTTCATCAACAGGAGGATCCTTTCTCATAAAACAATATTTAAAATCTTTAAGGTCAATATCAATTTTTTTAACTTCTGTATCAATATCTTCACTTAAAGAGTTTATCTCTCTGCAATTTACTAAAACATCATTGTTATCTACGAATAAATCATTTATTTCACACTGAAAAACATTCATTTCTTTTTTAAGAGCTTCTTCGATCATAAGNATCGAAGTATCTTTTTTGAAATTTAAATTTTCAAATGTATCTGTTATGAATAGTACTTTCTCAGTCATGGTTNAATTTTACCAAAATGGTTTTTTACAATAGAAGAAACAAAAATTGGAGCCGTTTCTGCTTTTAGAATATTTTCACCCAAATATCTAATTTCAATATTATTTTTCTTAATAGAGTCTAATTCTTTTNNTGAGAAACCTGACTCTGGTCCTGTAATAGTTGTTATAGAAGAGNTNGAGCCCAACTCTTCGAAAGAAAAGTATCTTTCTGCATCCGTATCAAATACATATTTGTTGTTGTCATCTTCAATCAAATTAATAGCCTCATCTAAGTTTTTGGTATGAATAATTTGTGGCAAGAAATTATTTCCGCACTGTTTGCAAACATTAATAATTATATCTTTAGATTTTTGAATTATCTTTGCTAAATCCTTTTTCGCAATGCTTTGATCGCAAAGTTCAGGTTTATAGATTATGAATTTATTTACTCCAATTTCAGATAATTTTTGAACCATATAATTAAAATTATTTGTTTTAATGAATGGAATTACATTTGTTAGGGTTCGATGTGGTTCATTATCTTTATTAACTTCAGAAATTCTTTCCAGCTCACACTTGTTATTATTTAATAAAACTATTTCACACGATGCTGAGCTACCGTTTCCATCAAATACTTCAACAACTCTTCCCTCTTTTAAACGAAGAGCTTTAATTAAGTGATGCGACTGTATATTATCTAAGGCGAATTTCGTGTTAGGTCCTGATACAGATTTACAATATACTCTATGAATTCTCATATTATTATTATAGCTATTGAGAATTGATAAATGGCATCTATTGAAGTTATATTTATAAGGCATGCTGAGGCTTCTAGTTCTTGGGGCGATCATCATGATCCTGGTCTAAGCGATACTGGTGTAGCTCAATCAAAAAAATTAATTAATAGGCCTGAACTTAAACAGCTTGATGACTATTCTTTTATTTCAAGTCCAAAACTAAGAGCAGTAGAAACAGCAAGACCACTGGCAAAAAAATTTAAAAAAGAGCTAATAATAGAAAATATATTCACAGAAATACCATCACCAAATATTGAGCCTGAGAATAAACAAGAATGGTTAAAGAATATCCTTCAAATGAATAAGAGTGATTTGCCAGAGAATATTGCTAAGTGGAAAGATAATATAATTTCTAAAACAATAACATTCTCAGAAGATAGTGTTGTTTTTACTCATTTTATGGTGATAAATGCATTATTAAGTGAGTTAAATTCAGAAACCAAGCTCTTATATTTTTATCCTGACTACACTTCAATTGTAAAAATAACTATTGAAGATGGAGAATTCAAAAATTTCTCAATTGATAAAGATAAAAAAACATTTATTAATCTTTAAAAAACTATTGAGCAATTTTTAAACAACTGTAAACTTAATCTTCTTTACANAAAATAAATNNTTTTGAAAAATAACAANAAATCNTTTGATANCTACNCTAAAAAACCTCTNAAAGATGANGTTAGAAAAGCNATGNNNAGATATTTNAANCAGCTTGATCAAAAAAATACTCCAATTGATGTATACCAACTTGTTTTGAATGAAGTTGAGCCACCTCTTTTGAGATCAGTTATGCAATTTTCGAATAATAATCAATCAAAAGCNGCAAANATTTTAGGAATAAACAGAACAACTCTTAGAACAAAACTCAAAAAATATAAAATCGAGTAGCAATGAATATTGTTAATCCAAAAACAGCCCTGATAAGTTTATCTGATAAAACAAATCTCGAAGAAATTGTATCTTTTTTGATAAAAAAAGATGTGAAGATTCTTTCAACTGGNGGAACTTATAAAGCAATNAAAGAAATTACGGATAAGGTTATAGAAGTTTCTGAGTTTACTGGATTTGAAGAAATGATGGATGGAAGAGTTAAAACTCTTCATCCAAAGATTCATGCNGGCATTTTGGCTAGAAGAGAATCTGATATGAAGGTGCTTGAAGAGAGAGGATATGAAACCATTGATTTAGTAATTGTTAATTTATATCCATTTACAGAAACTATAAAAAAAGGTTCTTCTTTTGAGGATGCGATAGAAAATATCGATATAGGTGGTCCTACAATGATCCGAGCTGCTGCTAAAAATTTTAAAGATGTCGTCGTAGTATGCAATCCAAATGACTATAGTCATATTATTAGGGAGTGGNATGAAAATGATGGCATTTCATATGAAACTCGTAAGAATCTCTCTCAAAAAGTATTTGCCTTAATGACAAATTACAATAAATCGATATCTGATTACCTCAAAGGAGANNNTNAAGATATNCATTCCTATAATTTCTCAAGTAATGCTAATCTTAGGTATGGTGAAAANCCACATCAAAATGCAACCCTTTTTACTTTTGATAATTTAAAAAACAAAAATATTGCTAATGCTGAAATTATTCAAGGAAAAGAGCTTTCATATAATAATATCGTAGATGCTGATGCTGCTTGGGAATGTGTTAGAGAATTTAGTAATCCTGCTTGTGTTATTGTAAAGCATGCCAATCCATGTGGTGTTGCTGAGGCAAAATCAATCAATGAAGCTTATGACCTTTCTTTTAAAACAGATCCAACCTCTGCGTTTGGAGGAATCATTGCTTTCAATAAAAAATTAGATAAAGAAACAGCAAAAGAAATAAATCAAAGACAATTTGTTGAATTGGTAATAGCTCCAGATTATGAAAAGGATGCGATTAAAGAGTTTTCTTCTAAAAAAAATATAAGAGTCCTTAGAGTTGATTTAGATCAAGATAATCCTTATCCAGGAACAATTAAGAAAGTCTCTGGAGGTATTTTGATCCAAGATGATGATACAAAAAAGTTAGATNCNAANGAACTTANATGTGTTACNNANAGAAAACCCTCAGACGACGAGCTTGATGATCTTTTATTTGCATGGAAAGTGGCTAAATTTGTAAAAAGTAATGCCATCGTTTATGTAAAGAACAAACAAACTATCGGTATAGGGGCTGGTCAAATGAGCAGAGTNATNAGTGCAGAAATTGCCAACTTAAAAGCCAAAGAAGAGGGATTNGAAGTNAAAAATGCTGTAATGGCATCGGATGCATTTTTCCCATTTAGAGATGGAATAGATAAAGCAGCNTCAAGTGGAATTGCNGCAATTATTCAACCAGGCGGGTCTATAAAAGATGAAGAAGTAATNGCTGCAGCAAATGAACACAACATTGCAATGATGTTTACTGGAATGAGGCATTTTCGACACTAATGAAAGTTCTGATAATTGGTTCAGGTGGAAGAGAACATGCTTTGGCCTGGAAATGTGCTCAAGATGATATCGTNAAACATGTTTTTGTCTGTCCTGGTAACGCAGGAACCNATCTAGANGATAAAGTAAGCAATGTTGAACTTAACTTAAATGAATTTAGCTCAATAGAAAAATTTTGTTTAGAAGAAAAGGTAGAGCTTGTCATTATTGGTCCAGAACAACCACTTGTTGATGGTTTGACTGATTTTTTACAGAGTAAAAATATTAAAACTTTCGGTCCATCTAAAAATGCAGCTCAATTAGAGGGTTCAAAAACCTTTTCTAAAGATTTCTTCGTAAAGTACAACATTCCAACAGCCAAATACAAATCGTTCGACAACTTTGAAAGCTCATTAGAATATCTAAATGAGATTTCTTTTCCAACAGTCGTTAAAGCTGACGGTTTGGCAGCTGGTAAGGGCGTAATAATTTGTCAAAACTCTGAAGAAGCAATAAAAGCACTTGATAGCATTTTTAATGATAAGGCCTTTGGAACTGCTGGTAATCGAGTAGTAATCGAAGAATTTTTAGAAGGTGAGGAAGCATCATTTATTGCTGTAGTAAGTAAAGATAAGATAATTCCTTTNGCAACAAGNCAAGATCATAAGGCTGNAGGNGATGGTGATGTNGGTTTAAATACNGGNGGAATGGGTGCTTATTCNCCAGCACCAATAGTNACTGAAGAAATTCATAAAAAGATTCTTAATGAGGTTATGTATCCCACTATGAATGGTTTAATTAATGAAGGTTCNCCTTATTTAGGATTTCTTTATGCNGGGCTGATGATTAAAGATAATGAGATTAAGGTTCTTGAATTTAATTGCAGATTTGGTGATCCAGAAACTCAACCTATTTTATTAAGGCTTAATTCGAGTTTGGTTGAACTTTGCAAAGCAGCTATTGATGATGAATTGGATACATATTCAATTCAATGGACTGAAAAACATTCATGTGGAGTTGTAATTGCCTCTGAAGGCTATCCTGAAGACTATGAATCCAATAAAAAAGTTTCTATAAAAGAAAATAACATCAAAGATTCAAAGTTGTTTCATGCAGGAACAAAATATGAAAATGAAATGGTACTTACAAGTGGAGGTAGGGTTTTTTGTGCAACAGCACTAGGGAGCGATTTGAAAGATGCACAAAAAAACGCATATAATCTCGTAAATAATGTCGAATTTGACGGTGCATTTTTCAGAAAAGACATTGGATTCAAAGGAATTAAATGAGCATTTTAAATAATATNGTNAATGAGCTTGATATAGCTTTAAGNACTCTATCAGANAAAAAAACTGGAACTGANAGAGAGTANCCNCCTGCNCCAAAAGAAAAAAATACTGAAGAGCTTTCAAAAAAAGAAAAAGATTTATCTATTCAAATGATGAGGATAAATCATGCTGGAGAAGTTGCTGCACAAGCACTNTATCGTGGACAGGCTTTTGTATGCAAAGATCCAAAAATAAAAGAACATTTAATTCATGCTGGTGAAGAAGAAACAGATCATTTAGTTTGGTGTAAAAAAAGACTGGATGAGCTTGATGGTAATAGTTCAATATTGAATCCCCTTTGGTATGCTGGATCNTTTGCNATTGGAGCNATTTTNGGTTCTATGGGAGAAAANACAAGTCTTGGATTTGTTGAAGAAACAGAAAAACAGGTAGTTATACATCTTCAAAAACACTTAGATAAAATTTCAGAGAAAGATAAAGAGACTATTGAAATATTNAAGACCATGCAAGCTGATGAAGATCTTCATGCCGGGCAAGCAAATGAGTCAGGCGCAGAAGAATTAGAATCGCCTACAAAAAAAGTAATGGAAGTCACTGCAAAGNTGATGACTTCTACAAGTGCTTACATCTAATAATATCTAAATGAATCAATCCACATCAGTAAACCAAGACAAAAACATGAGAAAGGTTGCCCTAACCGCTCTAGCTGGGACCAGTATTGAGTGGTATGACTTCTTTCTCTATGGTGCTGCAGCAGCTTTAATATTTCCAACTGCTTTTTTTGGAGAAATACCTGAAACAACAGCTTTGATTCTTTCTTTATTAACATTTGCTGCGGGTTTTATAGCAAGGCCAATAGGTGGAATAATTTTTGGTCACTTCGGTGATAGGGTTGGAAGAAAAAAAACTCTTATTGCAGCTTTGATGTTAATGGGCATATCTTCAACTTTAATAGGATTATTACCAACCTATGCAATGATTGGAGTTACGGCCCCTATTCTCCTTACACTTCTAAGATTTGCTCAAGGTCTTGCAATTGGCGGTCAATGGGGAGGAGCGATGTTGTTGGTTACCGAGAGTGCTCCCTCAAATCAAAGAGGATACTATGGTGCCTTTGCACAGGCTGGCGCTCCAATTGGTGTAATCTTAGCCAACTTAGCGTTAATTGTTACAAGCGCNCTAGTGTCTGAAGAATTTTTTAATACNTGGGGATGGAGAATACCTTTCNTAGCAAGTGCTGTTCTNATTCTNATAAGCATGTATATACANCTTAATCTTGAAGATACTAAAGCTTTTAAAGCACTAGCAACAAATTCAGATAATAGCTCAAATGAAAAAGTAAAAAGTTCTCCTGTCGTTGANGCAATAAGAAGATATCCAAAAAGAATCATGCTTGCTGCAGGTGCTTTTTTATCAGTTCAAGTAACCTTCTACATTTTGATTGCATTTATGCTTGCTTATGGAGTTTCAAGTGCAAATATGGAAAGAGATGACATGTTAACTGCAGTTCTTATTGGCTGTGCCATTATGGTACCGCTTCAATTTATGTTCTCATCATATTCTGATAGAAACGGTAGAAAAGGAATATTTATGCTAGGAGCAATCCTTTCTGGGATTTGGGCTTTTGCAATTTTTCCATTAGTTGATACTGGAAATTTTTGGTTAATAGTCCTCGCATTAACCTTTGGACTTATTTTTTTAGCAATGATGTATGGCCCTCAGGCAGCTTTTTTTACCGAGCTTTTTAGTACTGAAGTAAGATATTCTGGTGCGACATTGGGGTATCAGTTTGGAGCAATCGTGGGAGGAGCTTTTGCTCCGACGATAGCGGTTAAGTTATGGTCTGATTTCGATATTTTTTGGGTATCTGTTTACATTGCATTTGCAGCATTCTTGACGCTAATTTCTGTTATGGCATTAACAGAAACATATCAATCAAACCTTGACGATTAATATCAAATCTTCAGGACTTCCACTTAATATTACAACCCATTGACGGAAACTGTTCATCTGAAATAGGTTTATTATTTTGTAAATTATTAATTGCCGTCCTTAAATCTTTGCCTGATGGAACTTGGTCAGAGCCAGGAGATGATTCATCTAACCTTCCCCGATATACGAGTTTTTGATTTGAATCAAAAAGATAAAATTCAGGCGTACACTCAGCTTTATATTTTCTTGCTATTTCTTGCGTTTCATCAAACAGATATGGAAATGATAAGTCTAAAGAGTTCCACATTTCTTTCATTTTGTGAGGGTTATCTTGGGGATGACTAACAATGTCATTAGAACTTATAGCTATCATATTAATACTTTCAGCATAATCCTCTTCAAGTCGAATAATCTCATCATGATAATGAATGACATATGGACAATGATTGCAAATAAACATTATTAATGAAGGTTTATCTCTATCAATTGAGTCTGACGAAAAATGTTTATTAGATACTGAGTTTAGTAAATCAAACTCAATAAGATCGGTTTGAAGTTCAAGCATGCTCGAGTACGTTAAAGCCATATTAATATTATAGACTCATTTGCTGCCACTTAATTGGAACGCCCTCTAGCTTATATCTATTTGATTCTTCTCGTAATTTTTCGTACTCAGTTTTTGAAGAGTAAACAGTAACTATCAAAGCATTTTCTTTATTAGCAGTTATTCTTAAAACCCTTCCCATTCTTTGAATTCTTTGCCTTTTAGATGATGAGGCACTGAGAATCATTGCCCCATCTGCCTCAGGCATATCAAAGCCCTCATCTAATGCAGTACAACTTACCAAGACATTTAATTTGCCTGACTTAAAAGCCTCAAGATTTTCTTGTCTTTCATCGTCTTTAAGATCTGTATTATAAATACCTGACTTAAATCCTTTCTTATTNATAATTTTGTTGAAGTCTTTCGCCTGCTTCTTATTTTCAGTNAAAACAATCCANCTATCTCTTTTATATTTTTGAATAAGCTCAACNCCATATGGGATCCTATTCTTAGAATTTTTTACAAGCCTAGCTCTATTAAAAATTANCATTTTCAATGGATAATCGTTCATATCTTGCCCACCAATAGTAGCTGCCCTTCTTTGAATACTCTTTGTAAATTTTTTATATTTTTCTTCTTCTTCTGGTAATAAGGCTGCATAACCATATAGAAGTTTAAAATTTACAATTACCTCATCTTCTCTTGCATCTATGTAATCGTAATCAAAGATGATATCTCCAAGTATCTTTTTAATAATGATATANAAATTGTCATCATAGTCTCTCTCAGGAGTTGCTGATAATCCAAGTGTGGCATTCCAATTATTTGAGAGCATTTCTCCTCTTTTTTCTGTTCCAATTTTATGGCATTCATCAACTATTAATAACGTGTTTTGATAATTTACTTCTTCAATAATATTTTTTAATGAATCGATAGTTGTAATGCATATCTTTTTAAGTCCATTGGTTTGCTCTCCTCCTCCATTAAGTGAAATTTCTTTTGATTTAAATTCTTGTGAAAGACTTTCATACCACTGATCTAAAAGAGCTATTGAGGGGACTACAATTAGAATATNCTTTTTAGGATCATCTTCTAGATATTGTTTTAAACAATGAATAGCAAAGAACGTTTTTCCTCCACCGGTGACAACTTTAATGATGCCTCTTTTTTTTGCCCACCAAAGCGGGAAAGCCTTTTCTTGCCATTCCCTAAGTTTCAAAAAAATCTCCTTTCATTAAGCTTTCACCAATTAGAAAAACATTAATATTATGTTGTTGAAGGTATTCGATATCTTTTTTACTTTTTATGCCCGATTCAGCAATAAAAATATTTTCTCCTTCAAAAATTTTTTTTAGTTCAACTGAATTATTAATATCGACATCAAAAGTTTTTAAATTTCTATTATTGACTCCAATAATTGCATTAGAGAAATGTTNTACTCTTTGTAATTCCTCCTCATCATGAACCTCAATAATATAATCAAGCTTGAGTCTTTCTGCTATTTCTGAAAAGTTTTTTAATTCTTCGTCATTTAGTATTGAAGCAATGAGTAAAATACAATCTGCTCCAATCAACTTTGACTCATATATTTGATACTCATCAACTATGAAGTCTTTTCTCAGGATTGGAAGACTTGTAATTGCTTTGACATCCATAAGGTACTGAATATTTCCTAAAAAATAATCTTCCTCTGTGAGAATGGAAAGTGCCGAGGCTCCAAAAGATTCATATTCTTTTGATTTTAAGACTGGATCAAAATTTTCACTGATAATGCCTGCGCTTGGAGATGCTTTCTTAATCTCAGCAATAATAGCTTCAGCTTTATTCTGAAGACTTTTCTTAAAATTTGTTTCTTTAAGATTCTCGAAATCTATTTTAGAACTCAATTCTTCAAGCGATAGTCCTTGTTTTTTTTCTTCAAGTTTAGATTTTGTTTTTGCTACTATTTCATCAAGAATATTCATTATTCGTTTGAAACCCTCACATAGTCAGCTAATTTTTGTGCAGCTTGTCCGTTATTCATGCAATCAAATGCCATTTCTACGCCATCACTTATAGAGTTAACTACACTTGCTACATATAAAGCAGCTCCGCTATTTAATGCGATCATGTCTTGCACAGGAGAACTCTCTCCATTAAATGCGCTATTCACAAGTAAAAGACTTTCGTCCGAAGAATTCGCAGCAATTTGATCAAATGAAGATAGGTTTAGTCCGTAATTTTTTGGAGAAATTTTATATTCGCTAATTTTATTGTCTTTTAATTCTGAAACAATGGTTTCTGAACAAATTGAAATCTCATCAAGACCATCATCGCCGTGAACAATCATGACATGTTTCATATCAAGATTTTTTGCAACATTAGAAAACATTCTTACAAGCTTCACATCATAAACTCCTAGGACCTGTTTTTTTGCACTGCATGGATTGGTATGCGGTCCTAACAAATTAAAAATAGTTTTTTCAGCAATTTTTTGTCTAACTGGCATCACGAACTTCATTGCCTCATGATGAAGTGGAGCAAATAAAAATACGAATCCAACTTTATCAAAAATTGATATTAATTTTTCTCTTTCATGATTAATGTTTGCACCTGACTGTGTAAGAAAGTCTGCACTACCAGATTTACTAGAAATTGCTTTATTACCGTGCTTGGTGATTTTAGCTCCTGCAGCTGCAGCAACAAAAGATGAGGCTGTTGAGCAATTAAAAGTATGTAAACCTGTTCCACCTGTTCCACAAGTATCAATATGTGAACCATCACCTATGTCAAATTTTAAAGATTTTTCTTTCATGACTATTGCAGCAGCAGTAACTTCAGTCTCTGATACACCCTTTTCATTTAATCCAATTAGAAAAGATTCAATATCATCATCATCAGACATACCAGACATTATTAAATTAATGGCTTCTTGCATCTCGTTAAGAGTTAGATCTTCTTTATTGTTTATTTTGTTAATAAAGTCTTTCATATTTTCTTAATAAAGTTTTCTATAAGCTTTATGCCATTATTTGTATCAATTGATTCAGGATGAAACTGAACACCATAAATTGGTCTATTAATATGCTCAACCGCCATGATTATCTCATTATCATCACTTAAAGTTGCAGTCACATTAAGTTCGCTAGGTAAAGTTTTCATATCAATTATTAGGCTATGGTATCTGACAACATCATAAGATTTTTCAATTTCACTAAAAAGTAGGCTTCCATCNTGATCGATGCTTGAAGTTTTTCCATGAAAAACTTCTGGTGCCTTAATGATATTTCCACCAAAAGCTGCGCCAATTGCTTGGTGTCCCAAACAAACTCCAAGAATTGGAACTTCTGAAGACTTAATGAGTTCAACTGATATACCTGCTTCTTTTGGAGTGCATGGGCCGGGTGATATTACAATCTTGCTTGGATTATTATCCATAATTTCAGTTACGGACATTTCATCATTCCTTATGACTTTGATGTCTTGTTCAAACTCACCAATATAATGAACTAGGTTATATGTGAAACTATCATAATTATCTATAACAATGATCATGAAATCATCTCCATTGCGTCTAAAAATACTTTAGATTTTTGGACACACTCCTCCCATTCCTTTTCTGGATCTGAATCGGCAACTATTCCTGCTCCAGCTCCAACATGAATTTTATTATCCCTAATTACGGCAGTTCTTATGGCAATCGCAGTATCAATATTACCATTCCAAGATATATAACCTATTGCGCCGCCATATATACCTCTTGAACTTGGCTCAAGCTCATTAATTATTTCCATAGCTCTTATTTTTGGAGCGCCTGAAAGAGTCCCAGCTGGCAAAGTAGCTTTAAGAGCATCAGTAAAATTTAATCCCTTNGATAATTTGCCTACTACNTTTGATACTATATGCATGACATGGGAATATCTTTCGATCACCATTTTTTCAGTNAGTTTCACGCTACCAATTTCAGAAACTCTTCCAACATCATTTCTTCCAAGATCTATAAGCATAAGATGCTCAGCTAACTCTTTTGGATCATTTAATAAATCTTTCTCATTATTTTTATCCTCTTCTTCGTTTGCACCTCTTTTCCTCGTGCCTGCAATTGGTCTGAGAGTAATATTGCTATCTTCTAATCTAACCAATATTTCAGGTGAAGATCCGACCACCTCACACTCATCAAGGTTGAGGTAATACATATATGGTGATGGATTTATCTGTCTTAGGGCTGAATATAATTCAAATGAATCGCCGTTAAAGGATTTATAAAAATCTTGTGCTAGAACAACCTGCATTACATCCAATTATTACACTAAAATTCTGTTGTAATCGTCTTCCAGCATTACAACCAACTAAGAAGTTATGACAAGCAGAAGTGCTGGCAGGTGTAATCGCAATACCGGCATTTTCTCCAGCGATAAAGTTGCCATCATCATCAAGTCCAAATCTGGATGCAGTTAAAGTACCAGATACTCCAACATCATGATGGAACGTCGCAATACCAACAACAACTAAGTTATCAAATGCACCAAGATTTGTTTGAGTTCCAATACCAGTTAGGTTTGAACCATCACCATAGAATGCTCCTGCAGTGACACCACCACCTACATTTATTCCACCAATAGTAAAACGAGTTGATTCTGTTGAACCACCAACAGGAGTTCCACTGTAAAATCTAAGATCTGTAGAATCATAATATATACTTCCACTTCCACCAGCAGTTTGATCGAAAATTAATTTAGGTGACTGTCCACGAAGAACGATTTGTGCACCAGCACCAGTATCATTAATAGCTAATGTAGCAGCACTGTTATTGTATATGCTTGTTAGTTCTGATGTTCCTGTCTTGTTTATTTTTAGAATTGGTGTTGCTGACTTAATTTCAACATCATCCTTGAATGTAGCACCATTAAAGGTTGCTACTCCAACAAAGGTTGAAACACCAGTTACATTTAATTGTTCAAATTTTGAAGTACCAACAACGTGAAGGTCTTCAGATGGACTATCGGTTCCGATACCAACTTTATTATTCTTGATATTAAATCTAACAGCTGCGTTAGTAGAATCATATATTTGAAATTCACCATTAATGTTATATAATCTATAATCAGGATTGTTGTCACTATCATTTAATGCAAGAAATGGTGCTGTGCCTGATATTTGTAAATTACCACCAGTTACACTCGCAGTTCCAGTGGTTATAAAATTACCATTTACATTTAAGGGTGCTTCTACTGTAGTGATTCCATTAGATAATATCTTAAATCTGCTTGAGTCATTTGTAGTGTCTCTAATTTCAAACACACCATTGGCATTTCGAATTGCATAATCTGAATCATCACCAGTATCAGTTAATAAAATTTGAGGAACCGAAGAGGAAATATTTAAATCACTATTAAATGTTGATACACCAGTTACACTTAATGTTCCTGTTGTAGTTCCACCTGAAACTAATACACCTTCTCTTGTGGTTGCTAGTCGCTCATCATTATTCTGATATAACTTTGTAGATCCTGTTGAACCAGGTACTGCAGTTATCATTGTGGCACTATCGCCAGCATTTTTGACCTGTAAGGTACTGGTTAATAATTTTAAACTTCCTGTTCCTTG
>FUFK010047324.1_pt1 | contig 18903 bp, 18 predicted proteins | sample 1021851 | NCBI WGS metagenome assembly FUFK01 (sample SAMEA51879418, study PRJEB19060) | metagenome
TCAGCCATTCTTTTTGCTTGTCTTGTTCTTCCCTCTTCTGAAAAATCCCAATCGTTTGCAGCTTTTCTTACTTCATCTGCATTTAATCTTTTTGCATTCAATAAGGGAGCAAGTTTATCAGCCAATGTAGTTTTCCCTGCGCCTGGAAGTCCCATAATTAATATAATTTTCATTTTTAGGTTTTAACTTTAAATTAAATTACCAGCAACCCACTTATGAAAATGATGTGTNGGATTGTCCATCTTTGGAGAAAAATTACCACCATTATAAGCTGGAGAGTTTCTACCTATTTGCATACTTTGAATTATATCTACATCTTCTTTTTGAATATCTTCCCATTGTTTGTGATTTTTTTGTCTTAGGGATTTATATTTTGTTGAATTTGCTGCTTCATCTCCTACATAATAAATTTCCATATGTTCTATTGTAAACTCATGATTGATTGGCTCTAACCAATAAGCATAATAATGATCTTTGTGAATTCCTAACATTACGTTAGGAAAAAGTGCTACGTACTCAGCTATATTTTCTTTATCTTTCGGCCAGTTAGGGAAACAAGGAAACTTTTCATTTCCTTCAAATCTTGGATTGTAAACAACTGTTCCTTGTCCAGCGAAACGATTTGGCAGTCCTTGAATATGATAGTGATCCTCTAATTTTGAATAAGAATTTAAACCTGGATGTACCCAAGGCAAATGATAGCTCTCACAATAATTTTCAATTGCAAATTTCCAATTACATTTTGCATCTAATTTAAAATAACCATAATCATTTGCATGATGAATTAATTCTCTATCTTTCAAAGGCCAAAATTTTTCCCATCTTTGACTTAAAGGACTAATNTAATCCTCAAATGAAATTTCATTGTTGTTAATATTAATCATAATTAGATCTAACCAAATATATGATCTTATCTCTTTTAAATTACTTTTTGATTTATCAAATTCAGGTGTTTGATGAATATTCATGCCTCCTATATGAGGTGTAGCAANTAATTTTCCNTCTAAGTCATATGACCATGAATGATATGAGCACCTCATAACATTTCTAATTTTGCCAGCTTCTTTAACTAATTTAACTCCTCTATGACTACAAATATTATGAAAAACTTTTATTTCTTTATTTTTTGTTCTAACAATAAGCAAAGGTATTCCAAGTAAATCAATTGGTTTCACATCNCCTNCATCTGGAATNGAACTTCCTACTCCTATTACNATCCACTTATCTTCAAATAATTTTTTTCTTTCAATTAAAGTATATTCTTTACTGATGTAACATTCATTTGGTAAACCATGAGCTTCACTAATTGGTTTCGATACAANATCTAACTTTTGTTTATCTATAATATTGTAAATTTCTGACATGGCTTACTTTATCACTTGATATAACCCTAACCAAGCATTTACATCTTTACTTGCAATGTAATCTGACTTAAAAAATTTTATTTCTTTCCATTTATTTTGCTGTTTAAGTTGTTCAATTTTTTTATCAAAACCATATTCTTCATGTATTCCCTCATTNATAGTAAAACAGATAAATCCATCATTCTTTGTAATCCTGATAAATTCCTCCAAAGCTGGTGGCTTNACATGTCCAAAAGTAAATGTACCAACNCACATAACAGAGTCATATTCNTCATCTTTTTTATTAATGGGTTTATTCAAGTCTACTTGTTCAAGCTNTTCATAAAGATCATTNGGTACCAATTCTAATAACTTTTTNGAAAGATCTGCCCCATGAAAATTTTTAAAACCATGTTTTTTTAATTCAACACCGACCAATCCAGTACCACAACCAGCATCATAAATTTTTGCATCTTTATTTTTCTGAAATTCTGAAAATACTTTTGTTGTTTCTTTTGGTCCTGTGTAATTCCAATCGACCATATCCTTGTCATATTTATTACCATCACCCCACTCATCGTAATATTTCATTACTTGATCGGTGTCTTTTAACTTATAAATGGGAATTTTATTACCTACGTCTTTTTGCGCCATGATAAAACTTACTTCACTTTTAATAAAAAAACTCCAAAATAATTTTTTTTATCTGTAAAATATTTTAAGACTTTAAAGCCAGATTTATTAACTAATTTAACAAAGTTATTTTTTGAATATTTATGAGAATTTTCAGTATGAATGGTTTCATCTTTAGTAAATTTAATATTCTTTTTATTAATTTTTAACGTGAAATTTTTTTTNGAAATAAGATGCATTTCAATTCTATTTTTTTTTAAATTNTAGAATGCTTTATGTTCAAAATCTTTAGTTTGAAATTTTGAATTACAAATTTTGTTTACTACATTTAATATATTTTTATTAAATTTNGCTGTAACTCCCGATTTATCATTGTAAGCATTTTCAAGAGTNTTCTTATTTTTGATTAAATCNACCCCAATTACTAAATAAGAATTTTTNCCTATGATTTTTGAAAAATTTTTTAATATTTTTTTTGCATTTTTGGGTAAATAATTTCCTATTGTCGATCCTGGAAAAAAACTGACTATTTTTTTTTTATTTTTTAAAATTTTATTTAATCTATTGGTCTGACTAAANTCTGCACATATTGCTGTTACTTTTAAATCTGAGAATTTTTTTGCAATTATTGATGCATTTTCAAACAAATATTCCTTACTAATATCTATAGGNATGTATTCTTTGGGTTCACTTAATGATTTNATAAATTTATTNATTTTTTTATTTGANCCACTNCCAAATTCTACAATTGTTGAATTAATTGGTAATTTCTTTCTTATCTCTTTTTGTAAGTTACCTAGTATTTCTAACTCTTTATTTGTTGGGTAATATTCTTTAAGNTTTGTAATTTTATTAAATAACTTTGAACCTTTTTCATCATAAAAATATTTAGGTAATAAATATTTTTGTTTTTTATTTAATAATCCTTGTAAGATTAATTTTTTATCGTCTTGAATTTGATTGTTTATATTTATTAATTTTAAATTAGTCACTAGATGTCATCAGCTAGTCTGACACCACAAAACTGCCAAGTATCACTTGGGTAAAAGAAATTTCTATAAGATGCTCTAATATGATTAATAGATGTAGAATGNGAGCCACCTTTTAAGACAAACTGATTACACATGAACTTATTATTATATTCTCCTAGATTTCCTTCATAAGGTTTNTATTTTTTNTAAGGTGTGTAATTACTACTTGTCCAAGCCCATAAATTTCCATAAACATCGTCTGCTTTTTCTTCAACTTCATGAAAAATTTTATTTTCTAAAAAATTACCTTTTTTCTCAGATTGTTTTAAGAAGTACTCTAGTTCAAATTCGGTTGGTAATCTTTTATTTTTGTATCTTGCAAAAGCATCNGCTTCATAGAAACTTATATGAGAAACTGGTTTTTCATTATCAATTTTTTTTACACCNTTTAATGTAAAATAATTATTATTATCTATCCAATACATTGGTCTTTCTAATTTATTATTATTTACAAAGTCCCATCCATCAGATAACCAATACTCATGGTTTTTATATCCACCATCATTAATAAATTCTTTCCACTCTCCATTAGTTACAAATGAATGTATTTTAAAAGGATCTAATTGTGTTTCTGATACTGGTAATTCATTATCGTAACAAAAAATATCCTCGTTGTTTCCATATTTAAATTTTTTACTAGTTTCTAATGTNAATTCATTTTNTTCTTTAGCAGATGGTTTATCATCGTTAGAATTATANGTNGGCATCAATGGATTGTTGTAAAAAATATTTTTAATATCCATTAACATTAATTCTTGATGCTGTTGTTCGTGATTTGAGCCTAGTTCAACTAAAAACGATGTCCTGTTATTTTTTGTCCTTTTTAAAAAATCAATAATATTTTCAGTTACATAATGTCTATATTTTACAACATCTTTTAAGATGGGTCTATTTAGTGAACCTCTCTTATTTCNAGGATTGTACTCACCTACAGAATTATAATANGAATTAAATATNTAATTATAATCTTTGTTNAAAGGTTTGTAACTTTCATCCAATTCNGACAAGATGAATTTTTCGAAGAACCATGTGGTGTGACCAAGATGCCACTTAAGAGGACTAACATTTTTGCTGGGCTGTATGACCATNTCCTCAGCCTCTAAGTTNTCGCACAGGGATAGAGTTTGTTGTCTTGTTTTGGAGAATAATTCTGTAATTTGAGATAATTTATTTTCCATGNCTAAATTTAATTAAATTTTCAGATCATGACAATGGGTTACAATGTGTTCNGNTNTTTAATATTTTTATAGACACGGAATNTAAAATAATNNAGAATTTACTTATGAATTTTTCTTTAGAAATAGGTCCTAAAACTGATTTAAGCACGTTNCCNAAGGTAANAGATGTTTATGTTACAATGCTACCTGGAGGTGATTATAAAGAGACCGCTCAACAGTCTGGAGAGTTAGTTAAAGAGGGATTTAATCCAGTTCCTCACTTCCCAGCAAGGTCAATAAATGATGAAAATCAGCTGAAAGATTATGTTTCTAGATGTAAAGATTTGGGTGTTAAGCAGGTCTTGGTGATAGGTGGAAGTCGTGACCCGATCGGAAAATTTGATAGCTCATATCAAATGTTAGAGACAGGGTTTTTTGATGGNATCAAGATTGGAATTGCTGGACATCCCGAGGGGAGTCCTGATATATCCGACTCTGATTTAGAAAAAGCTATGATAGATAAAAAGCCTTATGCTGATTATATAGTTACACAGTGGCTAATGGATACTCAGCCTATTATAGATTTTATCTCAAAACAAACAATACCAGTTCATGTTGGAATAACTGGGCCAATGAAAATATCTAGCTTAATTAAATTTGCTAATATTGTAGGGGCAAAAAATTCCATTAACTTTCTTAAATCTAATTTTAGTAAGGCGTTAGATTTATTGAAACCTAAAGACCCTAATGATTTAATTGGGAAAGTTAAATCGCATACTGATTATTTCCACATTTATACATTCGGCGGCTTGAAGGAAACTAACAAGTGGTTGAAGGAGAATAACTATGTCTAATGAATTTGACTATAGTAAACTAAGACATACAACATCAGTAGATCAGTCTGATAGAAAAGTACCATACAATTTAAGGCAAAGCGGACCTACTAAAGTTGAGATGCTAATATCAACAAGAGTAAGGAAATCTCCATACTGGCATTTATCTATGAAAGCAGGATGTTGGAGAGCAACTGTTTATAACAGAATTTATCATCCAAGAGGTTATGTTAAACCTGAAGATGGTGGTGCAATGGTTGAGTACGAAGCAATTAAAAACCATGTAACAATGTGGAATGTTGCAGTTGAAAGACAAATACAAGTTAAAGGACCAGATGCAGAAAAATTTGTTGATTATGTAATTACAAGAGATGCTACAAAAATTTCTCCAATGAGAGGAAGATATGTAATTTTGTGTAATNCNTATGGAGGAGTATTAAATGATCCTATTCTTTTAAGAATNTCTAAAGATGAATTTTGGTTTAGTTTATCAGATAGTGATATNGGATTATATCTGCAAGGAGTAAATGCAGATGAAAGGTTTAATGTTCAAATTAATGAAATAGATGCTTGTCCTGTACAAATTCAAGGTCCTAAAGCAAAAGCTTTNATGAAAGATCTTTGTGGAAGTGAAGTTGATATTGATAACATGCCTTTTTATGGATTGGCNTCTGCAAAAGTTGGTGGAAGAAGTTGTATAATTTCTCAAACAGGTTTTTCAGGCGAGTCTGGATTTGAAATATATTTAAGNGAAGCNACTTTATATGCCGAAGATATGTGGAATGCTGTTCTTGAAGCAGGTAAAAAACATAACTTAATGGTAATTGCTCCTGCACACCATAGAAGGATACAAGCTGGAATTCTTTCATGGGGACAAGATATGGATCATGAGCATAATCCATTTCAATGTAATCTTGGATATCAAGTTTCTTTATCTGGTAAAGGTGAATGGAACAAAAAAGCAGATTATATTGGTAAAAAAGCTCTCGAGAAAATGAAAGCTGATTTAAAAGCAGGTCATAAACCTTACAAACTTCAATTAGTTGGACTTGAATTAGGAGGAAAACCTATTGAAGAATATGCTCCAGATTTTTGGTTAATTTCAGAAAACGGCAGTGAGCCTGTAGGATTTATAACTTCTCCATGGTATCACCCAGAAAAGGGGAAAAATATTGCTATGGGATATGTTCCATTTGATGGCACGCTAAATGCAAATGGTTTTCCAAGAGGTAAGGTTGGATCGAAATTTAAAGTCCATCTACCAGAAAAATATTCTGATAAACCTGGGGAACCAGTTGATGCAGTTGTAGTTGATATTCCATTTACAGAATCTTACAACGCAAATACAAGAGAAGTAGTCAGTAAGTGATAAAAATTTTTTTAGGGGGAATTTAATTCCCCCTAAATATGACGAAAACCTTTTTCATAGTTGTTTGCATTATAATCGCTATTGCTCTAATAATATTCCCATTAATCGTTTCATATAAGGCGCAAAAAAAAAATAAAGATAATTAATGTTTGCTCAGTTTTTAGATATTGTTTTTAAATCGTTAAAGCTTGATAAAACTCTTTATAGAACTCCAAGATATTATGGAGAAGCTGGAATTTATTTTGCAATTCTNATNATGATTTTAGATGGGGTTGCTGGTGCTATTGCAGCGAACACAATTGTTAAAACGTCTGTTGGTATATCTGGTTTAACAGCATTATTAACTTGGCTGGTATGGGCAATTTTTATATTTGTAATTGGAGTTAAAATTTTTCCTGATAAAGATAGAAAAATTCCATTTAAAAGAGTCCTTATAGCCGTTGGGTACGCACATGCTCCAGGACTAATAAGATTTTTTGCTGTCACGCCAGAATTAGTGCTTTTAATTATTTTTCTTACCCAATTTTGGATTTTTGCTTCATTAATCATTGCAACACGACATATTTTAAATTTAAAATCAAATTTAAAAGCATTTGGAATTGTATTTTTGTCTTTTTTAATTATTTCTTTTTTGACAATTTCTTTCGTAATGACAAAAATTAATTCGTTACCTATTAGTACGAATATTTAAAGTGGAAATAAAGTTTTTGATGTTCTGCAGGAGTTACAAAGTTTATATCCTGTGAGTATTAAATTTTGAGTTACTGTCTCATCTTCTTTTTTACATTCATCACAAATATCATTTAATTCATTTTTATCTGATTTGTCCGATTTATATTCAAAGTTATCAGTCATTATCTGTTAATCCTGCTCCTGCAGTTTTTTGTTTTAATTCATCTGTTTCTTCAACAAATGTGTTTTCAGATAATTTTGTTAATTCTTTCCAATCTTCTTCGGAAAAATTATTCTTGTTTTCTAAGAATTGGATTTTAATTACATCNGCTTTTTCTACAACCTCACTACTTAAATAATTTGAATAAATTGATTGATTGAAATTTAATAAAAATTCTTTTTGATCTATCTTTAAAAAAATTCTCTTTCCTGTTATTTCCGAAGATCTGCTGACAAACGGCAAAAATATCAATGGGTAAGCCATTTTTTCAATTTCTATATCATTTAGTTCTTGGATAGAGATAGATTGATCAAAAAAACTTAATCCAAGTTTAATNGGACAGTAAAAGTTTTGAGGTCTGTTGCTTTTGTTAAAAGATTGGCAATTTTCAAACTTCTCATTATTAAAAATCTTAAAATATTGGTTTATGTGTTTTATTCCTGGTAAACCAAATAACTCNAGTTGNTTNATGTTNTTTCCTATTTCTTCTGCAACTCCCCANGAGAAACCTTTNGCTTTNGTTGAACGTTTAACAATNGTNTCAATTTCACTATAACTTCTCATTAATTACTTTAGTTATATATCCAATATTGATTAAATGAATTAAGTTCATTTGGTANTGGAGCTCCTTGAAACATACAAATCCTTAACCATTTGTCAGATCTTGGATCAAACTTTACNGCCCCAAAAAAAGATAGTTTAAGTCTTAACATATCAATAGGAACTAATTTTGAGCCNATGGTGTTATCTTGAATTTCAGAATATGGATATTTCTCTGTTATAAACACTCTTCTTACAATATGTCTTAAATCATTGTTCTGTACTAGAAAATTGCCAATCTTTAAGCTGTTTTTTAATGTAAAAATAGTTTCATAAAGTTTTTTAATATCTCTAGCAATAGCTGTAGGCTGCTCAAGTTCTGAGCCATTATCTTCAAACCGATCTCCAATCCTAGGTTCTTCTTTATTTTTTGAAATGAACCAAAATTTTTTATTGTTTTCATTTTTTGAAAAATCAATTTTTAAAATATCTGAATAATTTTTTTCAATTATTTCTCTTAGGTCATTTATAGTTCTGTCTACAGGTATATTAAAACTACTATCCTCGTCTGAACTCATTTGAGAAATCAAAGGATCGGTTATTTTATTATATGGTTCCATCATTATAGAAACCAAATACTCAACTCCTTCTTCGGATAAATTTTCCTCCGCCCAATTGTATAATTTGTCGAATATATAAAAATTTGATTTATGAATATTGTCTTTCAAATAATTGATTAAATTTTGTAAATCATTAATTAAATTCTCAATTTTCTTCTTTTGATATTCACTATCAGTATTCCATGAAGTTACATTTTTTAAAGATTTTGTTAAACAGTTGTAAAAAATTTTAAACTCTTCTTCTGATACTTTTTCTATTTCTCTTATTTTTTTTAAAGCTGTTTCTTTAGCTAGAATCCAATTATTTAACAATGAAGGGTGGTTTACAATAAATGGTGCCATTCCCAATCCAGTTGAATTACCAATTCCTAAATTTCTGCAAATATCCAAGTNCAGTTCTACAGCATCTTTAGGATTTTTATGTTTTGCTATATGATTNACTTGATCGAAAGTGAATTGTCTTACAAGATAAACCAACATCATTTCCAATCTAAAAGGACCATTTATTTCATCTCTATTTTTAATTCTAAACCTGTCTGCTAATCCAAATTTTCCTGAGCCATATACTGCGGTTGTTCTGTACAAATATCCAACTTTTGAAAGCTCATTGGTATTTGGCTGGATACCTTTTGATAAACAATCAACCACATAATTAAATGCTCTAACTGATCTATTTGCTCTTGAAAGAGTTAGTTCTTTATAAGAAAGTCTACCAACTTCTTGTTTAGGTACATTTTGTGAGAGTCTATCTATATCAAGTTTTGAGGGAATGCCGTCGTACAAAGCAAATGCAGCATCCCATTTGGTTGCAATTACTCTATCAGATCTTTCCTCATCTTTAAGCTCATTAGCAAAACAAACTAAAGAATATGTTTTTTTATCTTTTGAAAATGAATAAATAGCAACTCCATATCCCCTATCATTCAAGTCAAACAAATCTCTGTTATATTTCCAATCTTTAAACTCATTTAAAAATGATCTTAGAAAAGATAATTTAGATTGATGAAACGATCCAAGCCTAGAAAGTTTCATTACAATTTTAGGATCTCTTAGTGGAACTTGCATTAATTAATTCCTTTATAAAAATTAAACCAGTTATTGCCAAGTATCTTATTTATCTCTTCTTCGTGAAAACCTTTATTTTTTAGTTCTGTGTTTATATTATTAAATCCTCTTGCATCCAAAAACCAATCTGGTTGTTTTGGAAAACCAGGTTTATCTTTACTGCCTTCACCAAAATTTTTTGATTTTGACCAAGTTCCATTTCTCATCCACTCAACTACACTGTCTGGTTGGTTCAAACATAAGTCTGATCCTATTCCAACATTATCAATACCCATAATTTCAACTGTTCTTGCAACCATTTCACAAAAACTTTCTATTTTACAATTCGTTCCATCTTTTAAATGGTGAGCATACAATGATAAACCTAACATTCCTCCACTATCAGATAAAACTTTTAATAATTCTGTAGATTTATTTCTTTTAGCTTCAAACCAAAAAGTNGGATTTGCATGAGTGATNGCAATTGGTTTTTGNCTAATTTCAATTGCATCAAGTGTACTTTTCTCTGCTGAATGAGACATGTCAACAACGATACCTACTCTATTCATTTCTTTAATAGCCTCTTTTCCAAAATTAGTAACNCCNCTATCATTTTTTTCATAACATCCAGTNGCTAATAATGATTGGTTGTTATAAGTTAATTGCATAAATCGACAACCTTGTGAGTGTACTTTTTCTATAAGACCTATNTCATCTTCAATTGGTGAACAATTTTGAAATCCAAAAAAAATTGCNGTTTTGTTTTCTTCTTTTGCTTTTGTAATATCNTTGTAGTTNTTGCCTAGAAATATAAGATCTTTATTTTCTTCAAAATGTTTATTCCATTCTTGTATTCTTTGTTGTAATTCATCATAGTCTTCATGATAAACTAACGTTACGTGNACNGCATTTAATCCAGCTTTATTATTTATTTCAAAGATTTCTCTAGACCATTTACAATACTGAAGATTATCAATTCGATAATTCATATTTGGTATACACTATTATTATTATTATGATTGTCACTAACTTAAACTGTCCTTAGCTAAAAATTGCAATTTAAGGGAAATATCTGTAAATTGATATTGGTTTCATGAAATACAAAAAAAAATCACATAAAGTATCAATTGTAATGGGCAGTCAGTCTGATTACAAAACAATGAAGAATTGTGAAAAAGTTCTTAAGATTTTAAAAGTTAATTATGAGACAAATATCGTCTCTGCACACAGAACACCTGATAGACTTTATANCTATGCAAAGAAAGCAGAAAATAANAATATTTCTATTATTATTGCTGGNGCNGGAGGATCAGCACATTTGCCTGGTATGATTGCTGCAATAACTAGAATTCCAGTCATAGGTGTTCCNATTGAAAGTAAAAAGTTAAAAGGTTTAGATAGCCTACTATCAATTGCTCAAATGCCAAAAGGAATTCCTGTTGGTACAGTTGCTATTGGAGAAGATGGTGCAATCAATGCTGGTTTATATGCTGCTTCAATTATAGCTACGTATGATAACAATGTAAAAAAAACACTTTTAAATTGGCGAAAAAAACAAACATCAAAAGTAAAAAAAAAACCAAAGTAATTAATGTCTAAACCTGATCTAGGAATAATAGGTGGAGGACAATTAGGAAGTCTATTAGCATCTGCAGCAAAAAAACTTAATATTAAAACGGTTATTTTATCAGATGATAAAGATGCTCCCGCAATCAATTTTGCAGATGAATTTATTTATGGAGATTACAAAGACATGAATATTATCAATAACTTTTTAGAAAAAGTTGATCTTGTTACTTATGAGTTTGAAAATATCCCATATGATATATTGAAAAAAATTAATGAAACCAAATCTGTATTACCAAGCCCCGAAATAAATAAATTAATTCAAAATAGAATGACTGAAAAAGAGTTTTTGAATAAAAACAATATAACTACAACACAGTTTGTAAGTATTAACGATTTAGATGATATAAAAATAAACGATAGATTAATACCTGGTTTATTGAAAACTTGCACACTTGGTTATGATGGAAAAGGCCAATATAAAATAAATAATGTAAATGATTTAAATAAAGATTTTGATTTTTCAAAAGGCTACATTTTAGAAAAGATAGTAAATTTAAAAAAAGAAATTTCAGTAGTGGTTACAAGATTTGGTCACCAAAAATATGAAATTTATGATCCAATCGAAAATTATCATGAAGACCAGATTTTAAAACACTCCAAAATTCCTGCTGATATAAATGATGAAATTAAAAATAAAGCATTGGACTGGGCAAAAACAGTAGCTGAAGAGCTTGATTATATTGGTACTATGTGCGTAGAATTCTTTATAGATAAAAATAATAATTTATATGCTAATGAAGTTGCGCCAAGAGTACATAATTCTGGACACCTAACTATAAATTCACACAACATTAGCCAATTTGAAAATCATATCAGAGCTGTATGTGGACTTGAAAAATTAGAAACAAAAAAAATTTATAATGCAAAAATGATTAATTTGATTGGTGAGGATATAATAGAATATAAAAATAAAAAATTTGAAGAAAATGAATTTTTTTATGATTATTTAAAAAAAGAAGTTAAAGCTAAAAGAAAAATGGGACACTTAACAACTATAGAAAAATAGTTTAAGAAATTGTTTGTATCAAAGAAATATTATTGTTNGTAGGTTTATTAACTTCCTTTGAAACTTCATGAAAGTTTAATTTTGTTTTTTTACACTCTTTAAGAAAACTCGATCCTGTTANTTCAAGATTTAAATATCTATTAACATCATTTTCATTAATTATAACAGGNTGTCTATGATGTATTTCTTTAATATTTTCATCTGCATCCTCGGTTATTAAACAAAATTGATCATTGTCATAAATAGCCGCTAAATACATAAGCTTTTTATCCTCTCTTAAAAAATAATAAGGTGTTTTATTTTCNTTTTCTCTTTTCCACTCATAAAAACCATCTGCTACAGCTACACATCTATGTAGTCGAATTAATTTTTTGAAAGACACTTTTTCATCTATAGTTTCTAGTCTTGCATTTATTAAAGGTTTAAAATCTTTTTTCTTAGCCCAGCTAGGTACTACTCCCCACTTTAAATTTTCTAGAGTATTTCCATTATTGTATTTTTTAATTACAGGTAATTTTTGAAATGGATGTGCATTATAATTTTCATTATCTTCAACTTGTATAGCTGACTTAACAAGTTTTTTTGTTTTTGTAACGGGGCTAGTTATTACGTATCTTCCACACATATTTAATTTTCTTGGTTTAATCTAAATTTAGATTATATGTTTTTCNAAACTATGAAATCAATAGAAAATAATTTTGATGATCCGCAAGTAAATGAGTTGCTAACTAAGCATTTTATTGAATTGAGATCAGTTTCTCCTGAGGGGAGTTCGCATGTATTAGATATACCTGGATTAAAGGATCCAAGTATAAAATTCTGGAGTTTGTGGGAAAATAATGAATTAATTGGTTGTGGAGCTTTAAAATTATTTGATGAAACGCATGGAGAATTTAAATCTATAAGAGTTTCAGATAAATTTAGAAATAAAAAATATGGTGGAAAAATAATTTCACATCTTATTGAAAAATCTAAACAAATAGGAATTACTAAACTAAGTGTCGAAACTGGTGCAGGTGATTTTTTTGCACCTGCTAGAAAACTTTTTAAAAGTTTTGGTTTCAAAGAGTGTGGGCCTTTTGCGCACTATAAAGATGATCCTAATTCATGCTATTATTCAGTAGATATTTGAGGAGTTTAGTTTGGAAACTGATAAATCGAGACCATTTGTATTATATGTTGCCGAAATCATTTATCAAAAGATATATGAAATCAAAATTAAGAACCCTAATTTAACTAATATTCAAGCTTTTGAAATATTTATTGCATCAGATGATTATAATGAAATTAGTTCAGGAAATTTTCATGATAAGTGGTTTAAAGAACTTGAGAGCAATGACTACGTAGATAAATCTACAAAAAAAAAGATTAATCAAGAAACTATAAGACTTTTACAAATACAAAAAGATACTATGATTAAACAATTAATGAAAATCCCAAAATTATATTATGCAAAAAGTCACTTTCCTTTGGAATTATCTCAAAGAGCATTTGATCATTTGTGGAGAGTTTGTGAAAGTTATGAACTTTGGTGTAAAGAAACTAAACAAAATGGATTAATATTATTAAATTTAACAGAATAATTTATGAGTAATAAAATTTTGAGATTTATAGATAGTACTTTAATAGATTTAGGAAGACAGTTTAAGTGGACCTATCTACCACCATTGATGATTTATCTTGCTGCTGGTATTTCAGGACTAACAGGTATTGTTGGAACTTTTTTTGTTAAAGACTATCTAAACTTATCTGCTGCTTTTCTTGCTGGACTGGGTTTTTGGGCTGGAATTCCATGGGCATTGAAGATGCCTTTAGGTCATCTTGTTGATCTAATCTGGAATAAAAAAAATTACATGGTTTTTGTTGGAGCATCCTTAATCTCATTAAGTTTAATTATAATGTACGGTTTAATAATTCATACTGAATGGATGTCCTCAATTCTTTCAGTAGAAACATGGTTTGTGATCAGTGTTTTGCTTGCTCCGATTGGTTATGTTGTGCAAGATGTTGTAGCCGATGCTATGACTGTAGAAGCAGTTCCTTTAGTTGATGATAGTGGAAATAAATTTTCAAGAGATGAAATCAAACTTATGCATACAACAATGCAAACTCTTGGAAGATTTGCAATAATTGGTGGAACTGTTTTAGTTGCTTTAGCTAACGTTATCCTCTTTAAAGGAGTAGACGATCTTGAACAAGCAGATAAGATAAGTTTATACGGTTCAATTTATATATATGCTTTAATTATACCAATTGTATCCGTTCTTGGAATATTTCTCGCTTCATATTTAAAAAATCAAAAGAAAAGAAAACTTATTGAACAAGGTCTTGAGGGTGACCAAGATTATGCTCCTTCAGAGAAAACTGAAGTAAACTGGTGGATATTAGGTGGAAGTTTAGTTTTTGTTATTTTCACTTTAGGTATTGGATCATTCAAAGTGCCATTTGCTCAAGAAATTGTTTTTGTAGGTTCAATGGCAATTATTCTATTTTTAATGAATAAATTAGTTAAAGAACTTCCTCAGGATTTAAGACTTACTGTTGTAGGGACAGCAATAATAATTTTTATTTTTAGAGCAATGCCAGGACCTGGTCCAGGTTTATCTTGGTTTGAAATTGATGTACTTGAATTCAATGAACAATTTTTTTCAGTGTTATCACTTATTGCTTCAGTTTTAACCCTTGTAGGGATTATCTTATTAAGACCATTTATGGCAAACAACTCAATAGCTAAAATAATAGTGATTTTATCCATTGCAGGTGCAATTTTATTTTTACCAAGTGTTGGTATGTATTATGGATTTCACAATTGGACATCATCAATTACTAATGGAGTTGTTGATGCCAAGTTTATTGCAATATTAAATACTGCACTTGAGTCACCTTTGGGACAAGTCTCAATGATACCTTTGCTTGCATGGATTGCTAAAAATGCTCCGTCGCACTTAAAAGCAACTTTCTTTGCAGTATTCGCATCTTTTACAAATCTTGCTTTATCAGCAAGTGCTTTAGGGACTAAATATTTAAATGAAATTTATGTTATTACTAGAGAAGTAAAAGATAAGGTAACAAACGCTATTCTTACCACTGCCGATTATTCAGATCTAGGTATTTTGTTGATAACAGTAACACTAATAACTTTAATAATTCCAATTGTGTTTGTGGTTATAATTCAAAAGACTAAATTTAAAACTTCAGAATAATTTTTATTCAGCTTTATAGCCAAATTCTAAACAAGCATCAGTTATTGAATGATAAAGAGATTCTCCAAAACTTCTTAAAGCAAATATTCTTACTTTTCTTGGATTTGAACTAATAAAATCAATAGTTATTGTGATTGCATGAAAAGCAGAATTAGAACATTTTCCTTCATCAAGACCATCTAAATTTAACGGACAACCCTTTTTCAATACTTCATCTACCAAAGAACCTTCTAATTCAAGTATTGTTCTTGAATGAGATAGATCAGTTAATGCAAAATCATCATGACTTAGGTTTTCTAAAATAGATTTTTCTATTTCTTTATTCGTTGAAACGACCAACCAATTATCAGGTCCCATCCATAAAATTCTTGTATTAGTATTTGAAGATACCAAGAGTGTCTCAGGTAAATTTAAATTATCTATTTTTATTTTATCAATACTAATTGAAGATTTTTTATATTTAACAATTTGATAAATCAAAACATCNTTGATTTCTCTAATATTTATTAGCTCATCTTTACTATCGTGATTGCCAAACAATCCATGTTTATGAATATTTTCTAGTGCAGAAACATTTTTCATGATCTAACTCTTTTTCCTTCAGGGTCAACATAATGTGAAGATATAACTTCTACTTCAATTGATTTATTTTTTAATGGTGATACCGCAAAAAACTTTTTACCTATCATATTTTTTCCATCTTTCATNATTGCNAGAGAAAATGGATTATTATTTTCTACACTCCAACAAGAAGAAGAAACGTGACCAAGTTTAGGGTTTGGTAATTTTGCATTCTGATCTTGNACNATATGAGATCCTTCAGGAATACTAGACTTTCTATCAATTGGAATAAGTCCAACAATTTTTTGTCTGCTCTCAACATTAAATGCTTCTCTNCCTAAAGAATTTTTGCCNATAAAATCTTTTTTCTTTGAAACTAATCCATTTAATGAAACATCTGATGGNATTGTTCGNCCATCTAATTCTGGNCCTGCAACGTGTCCCATTTCNATTCTTAATGTTGANAAAGCTTCAGTTCCNTAAGGCTGATTTCCAAANTCTTTTCCTACTTCCATCATTTTCTCCCACATGAACATNCCATGATCTGATTTGACATTAATCTCATATGCAAGCTCNCCAGAAAATGAAATTCTAAAAATTCTTGATGGAACACCAAAAAATTCTGNTTCTTTATAGCCCATAAAAGGCAAAGCTTCATTTGATACGTCTAAGTCCGGATATAATTTTGATAACATNTCTCTAGATTTAGGTCCAGCAATTGCAGCCCCTGCCCATTGCTCAGTTGTAGAGACAACATTTACATTTAATTCTGGCCAAACAATTTGAAGATAATATTCTAAGTGAGATAAAACATTTGCAGCTTGTGCAGTTGTTGTTGTCATATGATAATGATTTTCTGAAATTCTTGTTGTTGTTCCATCGTCCATGACAATTCCATCTTCTCTAAGCATCAATCCATATCTTGCTTTTCCAACAGGTAATTTCATCCAAGCATTTGTATAAACTCTATTTAAAAATTCTGCTGCGTCTGGACCTTTAATATCAATTTTTCCTAATGTAGTTACATCGCATATACCAACATTCTCTCTAACATTTTTTGCCTCTCTCTTTGAAGCTTCAAATAAAGTTTCACTTCCTAGCTTATAATATCGAGGTCTTTTCCAAGCACCTGCATCAACAAATACAGCATTATTTTTCTCATGCCATTCATGCATTGGGGTTTTTCTAGTCGGCATATATTCCATACCTACTTCACGACCAACTATTGTCCCGATTGTAATTGGTGTGAAAGGTGGTCTAAATGTTGTGTGTCCCACTTCAGGAACTATTTTATTTTCTATATTAGATACCAACTGAAGACCATTTAAATTACTTGTACGGCCTTGATCTGTTGCCATTCCAAGAGTTGTNTATCTTTTGACNTGCTCTATTGATCTGTANCCTTCTCTTAGTGCGATTTCTATATCAGANACAGATACATCATTTTGAAAGTCAACAAATCTTTTTGGATTTTCATTNTTAGGTAACGGCATACACCAAAATTTATCATGAGCTCCGTATTTCTTTTCATTTACATTTGGAATTGAGATTTCTNTTTTAGTCTCTGTAATTTTTGCGGAAAGATTTGAACCATTTTCAAAACCATGTTTTAAACTTTCTTCTAATGTAAATGATCCATTTGCTGCACCGACTGATGTTTCCTGTTGTTTTTTCTTATCTGGAATAAATGCATCAATTTTTTCTTCATACTTAAGTTTATTTCCTGATTGTGATGCTAAATGAACAGATGGTGTCCAAAATCCAGATACACAAATACAATCACAATCTACAGTTTCTATTTTCTCAAAAGAATTTTTATCTTTATTCAGTTTGCCAATTTTTGCAGATTTAACTTTTTTGTANCCATTAGCAACAATAACACCNTGAGAAAATCTTATATCAATTCCCTTTGATTTAGCTTCATCAATTAATTCTGATGAATGTTCTTCTCTTGTATCTAATATAATTGGTTCAACATTATTTTTTTTGAACTCTAAAGCTGTTTCATATGCACTATCGTTATTTGTGAATATTAAAGGTTTCTTTCCAACCAATACTCCATAGACTTTCATATATTCTTTTGCAGCTGCTGATAAAAAAATTCCTGGAGTATCATTGTTGCCGAACACAATTGGTCTTTCAATTGAACCAGTTGATAAAATTGTTTCTTTGGCTCTAATATACCAAAGTCTTTGTCTTGGGGTGAATTTTGATTTTTTCTCTAAATGATCACTAACTCTCTCAAACATTACCAGCATGTTATGATCATAGTAACCAAAAACTTGAGATCTATTTTTTACAGTGACATTAGGCATAGATTTTAATTCAGTAATTATTTTTTCNGCCCAATCTTTTCCTGANAANTTATCGATGCTTACNTCATCNGTTAAAAGTGTTCCTCCAAATCTTGGTTTATCCTCAGCTAAAATTACTTTTGCTCCATTTTTTGCAGCAGCATAAGCNCTTGCTAATCCAGAGGGTCCAGATCCAGTAACNAATAAATCNCAATACTCAAATTTATGTTCATATCGTTCTTTATCTTTTTCTATNGAAGCAACCCCTANTCCTGCGGCTTTTCTAATGAAAGGTTCGTAAATTTTATACCAGAANCTTTTAGGCCACATAAATGTTTTGTAATAAAACCCNGCAGGGAAAAACATTTTTAAAAAATTATTAATTGCACCNANATCAAAATTNACTGATGGCCAACANTTTTGGCTNGTNGCNGANAAACCTTCAACGAGTTCCATTTCTGTTGCATTAACATTTGGCTCTGAATGACCATTGAATTCTACTTGAAGCTTTGCGTTTGGTTCCTCTACTCCTGCTCCAAAAAAACCTCTTGGTCTATGATATTTAAAACTTCTACCAACTAAATGTATTCCATTTGCAATCAAAGCAGATGCAATTGTATCTCCCTCATATCCAAATAATTTTTTTCCGTTAAAAGTAAAAGATATTTTTTTGTTTCGATTAATTAATCCCTCTTTATTTAATCTAAATGGTTGGCTCATCTTATTTCTTCTGTGACTTTTGCTGTTT
>FUFK010760589.1_pt1 | contig 18903 bp, 20 predicted proteins | sample 1021851 | NCBI WGS metagenome assembly FUFK01 (sample SAMEA51879418, study PRJEB19060) | metagenome
GCGCCGGCGGAGCGTGAGGAAATGCTTGCGCGGGCAACGCAGGTCCTGGCCGAACCGGCGTTTGCGGAAGTGTTCGGACCCCGCGCATTGGCCGAAGTGCCCTTGGCCGCGACGGTCGAGGGGCAAGTGGTCATGGGAACCGCGGATCGCCTGCTGGTCACGGCCGACACGGTGACAGTGGTCGACTTCAAGACCGCCCGGCGTCCGCCCCTGTCTCCCGAGGCCATTCCCGACGCCACGCTCAAGCAGATGGCCGCCTATGTCGCGGCGCTCGAGACGATCTATCCCGGGCGCAGGGTCGAGGCGGCGGTGCTCTATACCCAGACGCCGCAATTGTTCGCCTTGCCGGCTGCGCGGCTGGCTGCCTACAAGACCGCGTTTGCGGCGCCGCAGGAAAGTTTTGCCCTGCCGCCCGTTGAGTAACCGCCTTGGCCGCCCACATCAGTTGCCACACGCTTTACAGGAGATTCCCATGGCCACCACCGCCGTTACCGACGCCAGCTTCCAGTCCGACGTGCTCGAAAGCGACAAGCCCGTGCTGGTCGATTTCTGGGCCGACTGGTGCGGCCCGTGCAAGATGATCGCACCCGCACTTGAAGAACTGAGCGAAGAGCTGGGCGACAAGGTGACCATCGCCAAGATGGACATCATGGAAAATCCCGATGTGCCGGGTTCGATGGGCGTCCAGTCGATCCCCTATCTGGTGCTGTTCAAGAATGGCGAACAGGCCGCGCAGATGCGCGGTGCAGCACCGAAAGGCCAGCTCAAGCAGTGGCTTGAAGGCGAACTTTAATCCATTTTCGCATATAGATCGGCAAGCTCGTCCCACAGGGCCGGGTTTGCCGCACCCAGCAGGCCCGTGCGGCCCACCTCGTCGACGCGATAGGGTGAGCCATCGGGCCGCGCTGCTTTGCCCCCCGCTTCATTGAGCCACAACACGCCTGCCGCATGGTCCCAGGCGAGCGTGCGTTCGAAGATCGAAACATCGTTCGTGCCCAGCGCCAGCCGCGGATATTGCTCCGCCGCGCAATAGGGAATGTCGACGAGTTCGTACGCCGGGGCGATATGACGGCGCGTGGCGTCGCGGCGCTGCTCCTCCATGAAGATCAGCGAAATCGCCGCAATCGGTGGTGACTGTCCTGTGGGACGCGATGCCACCCGCTCGCCGTCGATCATGGCGCCGGCACCGCGGTGGGCGCTGCAGAAGCGGCCCGTCAGGCAATCGTAGATCCAGCCAGACTGGGCGACGCCGCCATCCGCGCGGGCGATGATGATGCCGAAGGGCGGTTTGCCGGCAGCGAAATTGCGCGTGCCATCGACGGGATCGACAATCCAGCAGGGCCGGTCGAGCCGCTCGAGGATCGCCGGGTCCGCATGCGCGGTCTCTTCCCCAACGAACGCGAGCGAGGCATCGATCGCGGCCAGGCCTTCGCGCAGCAGCGCCTCGCTGTCCTTGTCGGCAATCGTCACCGGGTCGTTGCCGCCCTTGTCCTCGACTTCGCCCGCCGCGAGATTGCGATAGCGCGGCAGGATGGCGCGTTCGGAAACCCGGCGCATGAGATCGAGGATCTGGTCGTCGAGCGCGGTCACGAGCGATAGTCCGCATTGATCGAGATGTAGCCATGCGTCAGGTCGCAGGTCCACACGGTCGCGCGCCCGTCGCCGACGCCGAGATCGACATCCATGCGAATGTCCTCGCCTGCCAGATGGGCGGCCACGGGAGCTTCGTCATACTCGGCCAGCGGCTGTCCGTCGCGCGCGGCCCAGATACCGCCGAAGCCGATCGACAGACGGTCGCGGTCTGCCGGTTCGCCGGCCTTGCCGACCGCCATGACCACGCGGCCCCAATTGGCATCGCCGCCCGCTATCGCCGTTTTGACCAGCGGCGAATTGGCAATGGCAAGCCCGACGCGCCGGGCGCTGTCGTCGCTTGCCGCACCGGCAATCGCTATTTCGATGAATTTCTGCGCACCTTCACCATCGCGGACCACCAATTGCGCGAGGTCGCGGCACACCTGGAGAAGCGCGGCGTAGAAGGCGTCCGCCCCCGCATCGCTCCACGACGCAAGCGGGGTATTCCCGGCCTTGCCGGTGGCGAACAGCAGCACGGTGTCGCTGGTCGACGTGTCTCCGTCGACGGTGATGCACGAATAGGTTGCCGCATTCGCCCGGCCGAGCATTTCCTGCAGGAATTCGGGCGCCACCGCCGCATCGGTAAATACATAGCCGAGCATCGTTGCCATGTCGGGGGCGATCATGCCGCTGCCCTTGACGATCCCCGCCAGCGCGGCGCGGGTGTCGCCCAGCATCGCATGCGCGCCCGCGCCCTTGGTAAAGGTATCGGTCGTCCCGATCGCGCGTGCGGCGTCTTCCCAGCTGCATGGCTCGGCGGAGAGAACGGCCTCGACGCCCGCGCGTGCCCGGTCCTTCGGCAGTGGCACGCCGATGACGCCGGTGGAGGATACGAACACGGTTTCGGCGGAGCAGCCCAGCGCTGTGGAGACCTGTTGCACGATCTGATCGACCGCCTCGCGGCCGCGGTAGCCGGTGAAGGCGTTCGAATTGCCGGCATTGACGATCAATGCGCGCGCATGGCCCTGGCGCACCTGTTCGCGGCCCAACTCGACCTCGCTCGAGGCGCAGGAGGATTGGGTGAAGACGCCGGCTACGGTGGTCCCTTCGGCCAGTTCGGCGAAGGTCAGATCGGCGCGGTCCCACTCCTTGTACCGGGCGCAGGCGACGCGCAGCGTGACGCCGCCGATCTGCGGCAGTTCGGGGAAGGGGCGGGCGAGGGGTGAGCGGGCAAGATCCATTGGCGCTCGTTAGGCGCAGAGCGGGGCGGGGTAAACGGTCAAGCGGGGTGGACGCGCATAGCCACACGTCCTATCTGACCGCTGCAATGCTTCGTCGCATCCTTACCCTGCTCGCGCTTCTTACCGGCCTCGCCGCCGCGGGCGCACCTGCGCATGCGCAGGCCTATGACGGGGTTTCCGGAGTCGAACTGACCGCCGGTACCGACCGCTGCATCCAGCACGAGGCCCGCGAAGGCGCATCGATCGCCGGCCAGGCGCGTGTCCTGCGGCCCGCCGCGCAGCCGGCCGAGTGCGTCCGGACCGTCGCGGTGATGATCCCCGCGGTCCACATCGGTATCGACCGCTCCTACGAATAGGCGCCCCGCGCCCGTTTGCTGCCGTATTCCTGCCCGCCGCGCACCGCGCGTGCGGGCCTCCCATCCATAAGTTCACGCGGAAGGCTCGAAGGCCCCAACATGTTCAACTCCATCATGAAATCCGTCTTTGGCTCGGCCAATGACCGCTACGTCAAATCGCTCGGCAAGATCGTCGATCGAATCAACGCGCTGGAGCCGCAGATGCAGGCGCTCAGCGACGCCGAACTCGCCGCGCAGACCGACAAGTTCCGGGCGCTCCTGGCCGAGGGCAAGACGCTCGACGACATCCTTCCCGAAGCCTTCGCCACGGTGCGGGAGGCATCGGTCCGCGTGCTCGGCATGCGCCATTTCGATGTCCAGATGGTCGGCGGCATCGTCCTGCACCGCGGCGAAATTGCCGAGATGCGTACGGGCGAGGGCAAGACGCTGGTCGCCACACTGGCGACCTATCTCAATGCGATCGAGGGCAAGGGCGTGCACGTCGTCACGGTGAACGACTACCTCGCCGCGCGCGACTCCGAATGGATGGGCCGCCTGCACAAGTTCCTCGGCCTGACGGTTGGGGTGATCGTGCCCAACATCAGCGAGCAGCAGCGGCGCGATGCGTATAATTCGGATATCACCTATTCGACCAACAACGAGCTCGGCTTCGATTACCTGCGCGACAACATGAAGCACGAACGCGGGCAAATGGTGCAGCGGCCGTTCAATTTCGCGATCGTCGATGAAGTCGATTCGATCCTGATCGACGAGGCGCGTACCCCGCTGATCATTTCGGGACCGACTGAGGACAAGTCGGACCTCTACCTTTCGATCGACGAGGTGGTGAAGACCTTCCCCGAGGACTGGTACGAAAAGGACGAAAAGCAGCGCAACATCCAGCTGACCGAGGATGGCACCGAACAGCTCGAGAAGTTGCTGATCGAACGCGGCCTGCTCGAGACCGAGAACCTCTACGACGTCGAGAACACGCAGGTGGTTCACCACGTCGACCAGGCGCTGCGCGCGGTGCACATGTTCAAGCGTGATACCGATTACATCGTGAAGGACGACAAGGTCGTCATCATCGATGAGTTCACCGGCCGCATGATGGAAGGCCGGCGCTGGTCGAACGGCCTGCACCAGGCGGTCGAGGCCAAGGAAGGCGTGAAGATCGAGCCGGAGAACCAGACGCTGGCGTCGATCACCTTCCAGAACTATTTCCGCATGTATCCCAAGCTGTCGGGCATGACCGGCACCGCGGCGACCGAAGCGGCTGAATTCTGGGACATCTACAAGATGAACGTGGTCGAGATCCCGACCAACGTCCCCGTTTCGCGCATCGACGAGGATGACGAGTTCTACAAGAACACGCAGGACAAGTTCAAAGCCATCGCCAAGGCGATTGCCGAGAAGAACGCCATCGGCCAGCCGGTCCTGGTCGGCACGGTGTCGATCGAAAAGTCGGAAATGCTCAGCGAATTCCTCCGACAGGAAGGCGTCGAGCACGAGGTCCTCAATGCACGCCAGCACGAACGCGAAGCGCATATCGTGGCGCAGGCGGGGCGCATCGGCGCGGTGACCATCGCCACCAACATGGCGGGCCGCGGGACCGACATCCAGCTCGGCGGCAATGTCGATTTCCGGATCGACGACGAGCTGAGCGAACTGGAGGACGGGCCCAAGAAGGACCTCGAAATCGATCGGATCAAGGCCGAGGTCGCTGCCGAGCGGCAGCAGGTGCTCGAAGCGGGCGGATTGTTCGTGCTGGGCACCGAACGCCATGAAAGCCGCCGGATCGACAACCAGCTGCGCGGCCGTTCGGGCCGTCAGGGCGACCCCGGGCTGAGCCGGTTCTACCTGTGCCTCGAAGACGACCTGCTGCGCATCTTTGGCCCGGATACGTTGTTCTCCAAGATGATGAATTCGAATCTCGAAGACGGCGAAGCGATCGGTTCGAAATGGCTGTCGAAGGCGATCGAGACCGCACAGAAGAAGGTCGAGGCGCGCAATTACGAGATCCGCAAGCAGGTGGTGCAGTATGACGATGTCATGAACGATCAGCGCAAGGTGATCTATGAACAGCGCGCGGAGATCATGGACAGCGAGGCGGTCGACGATGTGGTCGTCGACATGCGCCAGGATGCAGTCAATGCGATCGTGACCGAAGCCTGCCCGCCGGGCTCCTATCCCGAACAATGGGATATCGAAGGGCTCAAGGCGCGCGTCCACGACGTCCTCGCCATAGATGCGCCGATCGAACAATGGGTCGAGGAAGACCAGGTCGAGCCCGAGATGATCGAGGAACGGCTGGTGGCGGAAGCCGACCGCATCATGGAAAACAAGATCGCTGCGGCCGACCCTGCGCTGTGGCGGCGGATCGAGAAGAGCGTGCTGCTGCAGGAACTCGACGGGCAGTGGAAGGATCACCTCGCCACGCTCGACGCGCTGCGGCAGGTCGTCGGCTTGCGCGCCCATGCGCAGAAGCAGCCGCTGAACGAATACAAGCAGGAAGCGTTCAGCCTGTTCGAATCCATGCTCGAGAAACTGCGCGAGACGGTGACCAACAAGCTCATCCGCCTCGAACTGGCCGAGCCCACGCCGATGCCGGCAGTCAATCTTCCCGACCTGCCCGATTTCCTCACCGGACATATCGACCCGCTGACCGGGCTCGACGACTCGAACGATGGTGACGGGTCGGCTGGGCGCGAAGCCTTGTTCGGCGCGCTGGCCGGCAGTTCACGCGCAGCCGTGGGGCCGGGCGGCTCGGCGGGCGAAAATCCCTATGCCGACATGGAAATCAGCCGCAATGCGCCTTGCCCCTGCGGTTCGGGCAACAAGTACAAGCATTGCCACGGTGCCATCGGCACCGGCGCGAGGGCGTGAACCTGCAGCCCCGCTGCTAGCTGCGGCGGGGCTGACGGACCATCGGCACCAGCGGGGGAGAACCCGGCTCGGGGTGGATCGGATCGCCGAGCGGCGCAAACCCGCAGGCGGAATAGAACCCGGTGTTTGCCGGGTTCGAATTCTCGAGATAGGCGGGCAGGCCCTGCCGGTCGCACGCGTCGAGCACGGGTTGGATGAGCGTGCGCCCCAACCCCTTGCCGCGCGCCGTCTCGCGCACGCCGATGCTGAAGAGATAGGCGTGCGGGAAATCGGGATGGCGGCTATCCATCGCGGCCCCGGTCCGGATCCCGCGCCGTACCGCCCGCGGACCGCAATGCCATAGCGTGGGGAAGACGAAGGCGGCGTAATCGGGCAGCGAAAACCCGGCATCGCCGCCCGGCAGCATCCACATGCATGCGCCTTCGTGGCCCGCCGTGTAGCAATAGCCGCGCGGGACGTAGATCCGCCGCGCCTGCAGATGAAACAGATTGGCGATCCCGGCGAACGCGCCGAACAGCCAAAGATTGAACGGATCGTAGCGGAAGGCATCGGCGGTGATCGCACCGACCCGCTGCGCGTCGCCCGCCCGGGCGCGTTCAAGCCCGCCCGTCAGCGTGATGTCGTCCGGTCGCATAGTGGCCTGTTCCCTCCGCCTCGACGCTAGCCCGGGCGGCACCCAGCGTCTAGGCGGAGGCATGGCCGCGCTCGCACTTGCCTTCTTCGTTACCGCCCTGTTGTACGCCAGCGTCGGGTTCGGCGGCGGATCGACCTATACCGCGCTGCTGGCCTTGGCCGAGGTCGATTACCGGTTGCTGCCGCTGCTGTCCCTCGCGTGCAATCTGGTGGTGGTGACGGGCAGCTCGGTACGCTTCGGCCGGGCGGGCGTCACTCCCTGGCGCGGCGCGATCCTGCTGACCGGGCTGGCCGCACCGGCCGCCTTCATCGGCGGCCTGACCCCTATCGGCGAGGCCGGCTTTCTCGCCTTGCTCGGGGGGAGCCTTGTTTTCACCGCGCTCTCGATGTTGCTGCCTGTCGCTGGCGGCGATCCCGCCCGGCCGACGCGATTTGCGCGGTGGATGCCGCTGGTGGCCGTTCCGCTCGGCTATCTGGCAGGGCTGGTGGGCATCGGCGGGGGCATTTTCCTCGCTCCGTTGCTGCATCTGGTGCGCTGGAACGACGCGCGCGCCATCGCCGCAACCGCGAGCCTGTTCATTCTCGTCAATTCGCTGTTCGGGCTGGCGGGCCAGGTCGTCAAGAACGGTTCAGGGCGTCTGGGCGCAGCGGTGGAGCTGGGATTGCCCCTACTCGTCGCGGTCGCCGTCGCTGGTCAGGTCGGCAGCCTGCTGGCGCTCAAATACCTTCCGCAGCGCTGGATCCGCTGGGGCACAGCTGCGCTCACCGCCTGGGTGGGCGGGCGCTTGCTGTTGAATTTGTGAGAAAAGTGGCTCCCCGAGTTGGATTGCAACTCTTGTCTTCCGGTGAATCTCGTTGTGTTTGAAACGCCCTAGATTCTGATGCTTACGGGGGTGCAATGTCTTTGGACGTGCATTGACGCCTCTCTCTATCCAGCGCATAACGTGGGAAATTGTGTGGGAGCGCTGGCCCGTGGGCAAACTGACTATCAAGCAAGTCGAGAACGCCAAGCCTGGGCGCCATGGCGATGGGGACGGGCTTTATCTGCTAGTTTCGCCAAGAGGCTCGAAGTCTTGGGTGCTGCGTGTCCAAGCGAATGGCACCAGGAAAGACGTCGGGCTCGGATCGCTTGCCGCCTATAGTCTTGCTGAAGCGAGGGACCGCGCACGAGAATTGCGCAAGGTCGCCAAGCAGGGGCGAGATCCAATTGCTGAGCGCGACAAGGAAAGCAACGCGCCGCCAACCTTCAAAGGAGCTGCTGACGCCTGTTACAAGGCCAAGCGTCCCGGCTGGTCGGAAAAGACCGCTGCTGCCTTCCTCTCATCTCTTTCGATGCACATACACCCTAAGATCGGAAAACTTAGGGTTGATAGCATAACCGAGCGCGATGTTGCGGCGGCACTATCGCCTGTTTGGCACACGAAACCCGCACTCGCGAAGAAGCTGCGGCACAGGATCGGACTTATTCTGGATTTCTCTAAGGCGAGCGGCTGGCGGAGCGAAGCGGCACCTCGTCAAAGCCTGTCGGCGCTCCTGTCCAAGCAGCAGGAGGGCGGCAACTTCGCTTCGATGCCTTATGAGGAACTGCCCGCTTTTGTTTCGACGGTAGACGGCAAGACGGAGACGATCGGGCGGCTGGCGCTGCTGTTCACGATCCTAACCGCTGCTCGCAATGGCGAGGTAAGGGATGCCTTGTGGTCGCAAATCGACTTTGAGGCTGCCGAATGGCGGCGTCCGGCCTCCATGATGCGAAAGAACGGTGAGGCCCACACGGTCACTTTATCGCCCGAAGCTCTGGCTATTCTGGAGCGTGCGAAGAAGTGGCGCACTTCAGCCAATGACTGCCACGTGTTTCCGGGGAAGGGCGGCAAGCGCCTATCGGATATGACGATTGGCAAAGAGTTGCTTTCTCTGCCTTACGTCGTTCATGGTTTTCGCTCTACATTCCGCACATGGGCTGCCGAGCGTATGCCCACGATCCCGGAAGCGGTTGCAGAAGCGGCCTTAGCGCACCGCATCCCCGACAAGGTGGTTAGGGCTTACAACCGCGCGAAGTTCTTAGAGATGCGGCGAACCCTGCTTGACGGATGGGGCCGCTATGCGTCGGGCAATTCAGCAGATGTGGTGCAATTGCCGCTGTCGCTGCGATCCGCCTAAACGAGTCGGCCCCGCGCGAGTTATCCCCGAACAATTGAAGAACAGCGTAGCCTGCCGAGTCTCGTCCGCCTATGATTCTAGGCGTACACACAGGAGCGCAGCCGCATGGATAAGCCGTCAAATTCCACAATGCAACAGAAAGCTTCGCAGGAAGCGAACTTTTCGAGTGGCATGAAATCAATCGCAGCGTTCTGCGCTGATAACGATTGCAGCCGGGCTTTCGTTTACAACGAACATCGCGCTGGAAGGTTACCCTTCACCAAACTGGGCAGGGCAACCCGGATCAAATTGGAAGACGAGAAGGCGTGGCGGGAAAGCCTGCCTGTCGTTGGGGCTGCGGCTTGATCCGCACCTCAAAACCGAAAGGCCGCCCCTGTGCGAGGGACGGCCTAAATATCCGTGTTGAAGCGGACGGCGTATGCAAGGGCATTATAGCGGAACCTTCCGTAAACTACAACCGCCCTGTTCGTCGGCTTCCTCACGGTTTCTACGTGAAGGAAAAACACCATGACGACACTACCGGATTACCCTCCAGAGTTTGATTTCGTTCTCTTTGATGGGGCGCTTGATCGCCTGAGCGTCACTAAGGGGGAAGCCCTCGCTATCGCGTCGGGCCATGCGCGCTCTCACTGCTGGATGCGTCCAGTGACAGGGGGTGCAGCATGATTGCCTTTGAAGATCGCCGCAACGCTGCGCTTGAAATTTTGCGCTGCGAAGCCCGCCTCACGCGAAAGGCCGGATCGTTTTTAGGCCAATGCGTCGTTGACGCGTCTCCGCTCACTGACAAGCAAGTCGAGTGGTTTGGTCAGCTCGCATCTCGCGCGGGTGTCGAAGTGGGGGGCCTTGGCCATGAAGCCTAGGGACGAACAAACCAGCAACAATCGCTATCCGCATACTCCAGGGCATCGCAGGGGAGCGCCGGAAACCTCGCGTCTTGCTGCCGAGTCCATGGGATCTAGTGCCAAGACAATCCGCGCCAAGGTGCTGGCAGTGGTCGCTTCGAGTGGCGCAGCGGGTGTCATCGGCGATGATGTGGCAAACGCCCTCGACCTGCACGTTACGCAGGTTCGTTCGCGTCTAAGCGAATTGGTCGCTGGCAAGAAGGTGGCCGATAGCAAGAAGCGCCGCAAGGGTGCGTCGGGCCGTTCGGGTTGCGTTTGGGTCCTGCCCGAATTTGCGCCAGCCGATAACGACAACGACACTCAAGACGGGGCTGCTTAGATGGAGCGCGGCAAGGTCATTTTGTCGCTGGGAGAGGACGGCGTTTATAGCGTCGTCCTCGATCCTCCCGACGCTGGCGGGCTGCATCCTACCGTGCAGTCCTTTTCTGATATTCGCGAAGCGCGCGGGGCATGGGGCGGACTGCGCCTCTGCCTCGGTCGCCACAAGATTGATTTGACGGGGGAGGGGTAACGATGGGCAAACCGAAAAGGGGCGCGCGGCCAAACGCTAAGGGTCGCAACTCCGGCTCGCGTCGTTTCGTGCAACTCGAACACGCATTGCTAGAGAGCGCCGCTTATTCAAGCTTGACCGGCAACGCGCGCAGCCTGCTGGTCGAGCTGATGATGCTATTCAATGGTCGCAACAATGGGTCGCTGTATTTGTCGGTCCGTGACGCTGCTGCACGCATTGGTGTCGCAGACCTTGGAGCGGTCGGTAGGGCGTTTGACGATCTTTGCGAAGCCGGCTTCATCGAATGCGCCAAAGGATCGTCTTTCACGTCGAAAGCTGGCGAGCAATCGCGGGCGAGGTGTTGGCGCCTGACAATGCACTCTTGGCCGGAGTCTCCGCAAAAAAGCAGAAGGGCCCCAACGAGCGATTGGCGGGACTATACGCCTCCTTCGGGTAAAGCCGCAAAGCGCGCCGACAAACGGTTGCGGGCGCTTGCCAATTACAAGAAACGGGATGCTGCGGGCAATTTTCCGGTTCGGGATTCCAGAACGGTGGAGGACCAATCCCCCGAAATGGGCTATTCTTCCGTTCAGGATTCCGGAACACTCAAAGGGCAGAAGGTCGCAATTTCGCCGTTTCTGCATGTTCGGGATTCCCGCACACATATACATACTACCAGGGGTAGGTGCTGGGCGACTGGTCTCGATTGGACCAAAGCACGTCGAGAAACCATCGTGGCGCTGATTGGGCCTGAACGATTGGCCGCCTAGCAGCTTACCCTCATAGGCCCTCAACTTTGACCTTCGATAGAAGCTGTCCCGCAATGACGATTTGCTAGGCAAAATTAGTCTTGATCTACGGGGAACATAAAAAGGCCCGCCACCTTGAAGGAGGGGCGGGCCTATGCGTGGAAGCCGTGCCGCTGTTCAGTGCATCAGCTGTTGAGCGTCGCTGACCAATCCCTCGGTCACTTCGTGGTTGCGCGTCCACTGGAACGCCTCTGCGTCGTAATATGCCTGCATTTTATAGGCGTAGGCCTTAGCGTCCGGCGCGGGGGTCGAAAGTAAAGCGAGCGCGGCATCGAAGTGCGCATCCGCCAGCTCGTCAATTTTGGCCTCATGGGCAGCGTTCTCGGGGGTGCCCATTTCAAGGTTGCGTTCGACGGATTGATACTCGTCCAGCCGCGCTTTCGCGGTTTCATAGTTCGAGACCAGTTGCCCCCAACTCGTATCAGGGGCGGTACGGTTGCGGATAATCGCTTTCACCTGTTCGGCTCCGTTGCGGGTCTTCAGTTCCCACATCGCTAGGCGTGATGCATCCGTGTCGGCGGAAAGAAAGTGGATCTCGTCGTCACGCTCGATCCAGCCGCCGCCACTCGCCTCGTAGTTGGTGAGCCAGCGCACGGGGTCGAACGTGGGCGAGGGGTTCTTGTCGAGGTTGCACAGGGAGGCGAAAAACGCGGTCACCATTTCGGACGACGGTAAGCTGTCCTCGTCGCTCCAGATAATTTCCGCGATGGCCCGAAGTTCGCTTATGCTGGAAGCTTGGAAGGAAAGCGCTCGACGCTCAGCCGCAACGAGCAGATCGATCGCCGCCTGTTCGTCATTGGCGGTTGCGACGGCAGCACGTCGGCTGCGATAGTTGTCGATTGCCGATGCAAACTCGCCGCGCATGGCTTGAGGCATGCTCGCCCCTTCTAAGCTGTCGAGGACGCTCCGCATCGAATTGGTTTTCGGGCGTTCTGTGGTAATTGCATTCATAGTCCATCCCCACTCATTTGGGTTTGCGATTAGACCTAGTCGGAGAGAGCCACCCCTTCGGCTAGGTCGCTTTCGGCAAGATGCCTTGGCGGGGACTTTGCTAAGCATAATCTACAATTGCGTCAATAGAGAATGTGTAATATGCTTCACCGCATGAACGCCAAACAGTGCAAGATGGCCCGCGATGGGTTGGGTAAGACGGGGCGGGAGTTGGCCGAAATGTCGGGCGTGCCTTACGCCACCCTCGCCCGCTTCGAGGCTGGTGCGAACATCCGTGAGGATACGCGCCAGACTATCGAGGCGACGCTGATCGAAATGGGGGCCGAGTTTTCCTATGGCGCTGATCGTTTCGGGGTGACAGTGCCGGAATGAAGGCCTCAAACGCCCTGCTTGATGCTGCCACACTGCGGGAGCGCTTGCGTTTCGCGAATAGCTTCACGCGCCTCCCAAGGCTCTTAGATCTGGCCGATCAAAGTGTGGAGGCAGACTGGTTGCGCGTACTGGGTGAGGAATGGAGTGTGTGCGACAATTTTGGCCAAATGCTGGGTAGGCTCATCGACCACTCACCTTTTGGCGACGTCGTAGATTGGCCATTTGGGTACCGTTCCCTACTGATGAACGAAGCCGAAACCGCTGCGCTTGCCGATCTACCGGAGAAATTCACCATCTGGCGGGGCTGCTACCAATTAAACCAAAGGGGCCTAAGCTGGTCACTTGATCGTGACTTGGCGTCCCGATTTCCGACCCTTCACCGCTACCGGCAGGATGGGCAACCTCTGCTGATCGAGGCGGTGTTGCAGCGAGAGGAAGTTATCGCGCTCAAATTGGACCGTAGCGAGGCCGAAGTTGTGGCCTGGTGCCCTGAAGTGGTGAGGGTCTCAGCATTAGGTTGAGTACAGTGATTCTTATTCTGCCTCACCAGCTGCATAACTCTTAGGCCGTTCCATCATGTATGGATTTTCGAGTTTGCAAGTGTAAGAACATAACAATGATGAACCTTAAACAATTTATCGGTTCAGTGTGGCTCGTTGCTTGCGTGGCTTTGTGGCTGTATATTGGTTTTTTCACGCCAACGGTTGAGATTGGGGAGGGCTGGCGGAACTGGACTGTTGCGAGAATGCTGGCGGACAGTCGGTTCGGATTGACATTCCTGCCGATTGTCTTGGCTATTCCTGGCGCAGCGCTTTGGGACGTAGAGGCCGAAACGATTGAAGCTTTAACAAAAATTCGAGGCGGAGTTGGGGGCGATATGCGAAACAAGGTTGTCGTTTTGTCGTTGGTGGTGGCGTCCTGCAATCAACCGGAGGCTGAGGCGAGCCAAGTCTATAATCCTCCTTACGCGCCTCTTCTTATGATTGATGATCTCAAAAGTAGTGACGCTGCTTTAGGAGAGCGAATCGATAGTTTGGCTGCGCACCACGCTCCCGCCACCCTGAAGCTATCCGATGGTGGATTTGCATATGCGTCTACCTCGTTAGGGCCTGCCCCGGTGCAATGGTTGGATGCTTCTGCGAGGGGAAGCGGTGCAAGTTTGGACTTCAAAGTCGGAAACGTCTCTACCGCTGACTGGAACAGGTTCAGTGTTTCGATTTTCGTCCGAGACTCTGATGGAAGGTTGATAGCCTCGACCAATTCTCAGTTCAGCAAAACAGTGCCCTCTGAGAGTTGGGGTGGATTCTCCGTACAGGTAGACGACATAGCACCGTCTTCGATCTCCAGCGTCGATGTCGTCGGAATAAATATCGAGAACCTGGGACTTCTTCCCGACGAATAGTCCATTTAATCAGCTATCATAACCCGGCCCAATCCGCTCGGGTCTCTGGCCGCAACGCTGGCAGCGTAAGCGAGTTGCCACTCCCTCCATGCTGTAGCTCGTCCAGCCGCGTCGCATGATCTGCGTTAAAATCGCGCGCGGATCGAGCATGACCACGCGACCGCAGCGGCAATCGATCCTCACTCTGTAATGGTGCCGGGCGTAGTCCGCGAGGGAATCAAGGCGCTTGCTGCTCAAGCTTTCGTGATTATCGCGGATTGTTCCGGCTGTCGAACAATACGAGAACAAAGGTTGACTTTCTTCCCAAACTGTGCTAGTTCAAGCGCGTCATTTGAGTTTGCAAGATTGCATCGTCGGGAGACTGAGGCAAAGCGGGGGCAGACTATCGGAATCTAAGACCCCCGCCACACCTCCCGACTTCGAGACAGAAAGACGGGGGAATAATGGCTACAANCNCATCTTCTTNAGTTCCCAACAGCGCCCGCCTGCGCATGTATGGGGCCGGGGTTCGGCTTTCCCCCCGTCGGTCGGACCTCGGCAACCTTTCGCGCACGGTTTCGCTATGACTGTGCCCNTCNGTGAAAACCCGTTTGCCNTGGCGAAGCGCGCTGCCGTNGGTGACCTGGAGGCGCAGCGACAGCTCGCGGGTGAGGCGGTTTCGCGCCTCGCNTCTCAGGACNTATGCGGCTTCTACGAAGGCCTTGCCTACGCCCGCCTCGCGGCGGCTCAGGGGGATGGAAGCGATACGGGCTTAGTCATCCAACTGCTGGCCCTTGCTGCCGANNTGCTTGATCCAGCCGCCAGTGATGCCCGCGCAGATTTGGGNGGGCAGGTGCTGGCGTATGCGCAAGCCACCGCTGGCCACGCAAAAGGCGCTGCGGGCGAGAGATTCCACGCGCTNTACGAAGACGCAATGGACACTGCCGATGCCGAGACAATGGCGGCGGCTAGTTATTATGTGGACCTGCTGCGGCAGTCCGAAAAGCAGGGGGCGCAGTAATGCTCGGGGCAACTAATCAGAACTACACATCGATGCCGGAGGCTGTGCGCCTACCTCATCGCCGCAAGAAGCTATTCGGCTCGCCCGTTAGGGGCGCTGCTGCGTTGGCGCATGAAGACGATGGCACCTTGGCCCATAAGGGTATGCCGATGATCGAAAGCCCCAAGGGCACTGCCATGCGGGAAGCTGGGATGATGCCCGGTNCCGTNTCAGGNTTCGGCGGNGGCACGTTCAACCNAGACGGTTCGCAGGCCACTCCNGTNGAGCAANGCGGCTGGTCGGTTGGCCCCGATGNTGAAACTACGGGNGCTGGCATCTCCATGCGCTCGGCTCCTCCGCTGGGCTCTCAACAGAGCGGTCCGCTAGGTGCCTCGATGCGCCAGCCGTTCGATTATGACGCGGCCCGCAAGGCTCTTGTGGGCGAAGCGCCCCAAGTGAAAGATTGGCAGAAGGTTCTAGCCGTCGTGGCGGATGGCATTGCCGCGTACCAAGGGCGTACGCCGATGGCTGTGCAGGGTATAGCTCAACAGCAATCCGACTTCGCAGAACGCCNACGGNATGCAGCCGAGCAANTGGCNAAGTGGCAGTATCAGGACCACGCTCGCCAGAGCGAAGCCGACTTGCGTGCGGCTAACCCNTTCACGATTGGCCGGGATCGCGTTGGTTATGATCCNGCGACCGGACAGACGCGCGTTCTCTATGATGGNCCGGAAGANTTCGAGCTNTACGCTGCAGAGCTTGGCTTGGAAGAGGGNACNCCCGAATATTTCCAGGCTGTCGANGATTACGTTCTGCGCAGTTCGGGACCGTCCGCGCATGGCCGCGATATGGAATTGGACGACTACCGCACGGCGAACGATAGCAAGCTGGAGAGCCAGCGTCATGGCAATCGTCGGGCAATGGAAATCCTCCGCCAAGGCAACCGTCGTGGGATGGTCGATTATCGCAACGCCAATCCGCCTNCGTCGCGTAGTTCTCGTAGCACGGCACGGCCCACTGCGACCGATGGCAAGGGCAACAAGATGGAGTGGAATGGCAAGGCATGGGTTAAGGTCAATTGACGCTCCCTCCGCCTCCCTCCGGTTTTTCATTAGACGANGCGAAGAGTCCTAAGCCTCGCAAGGGGCTGTTTCGTGGCGGTGGCAAGTCCACCTCGGGCAAGGCTCCGCCTCCACCTGAAGGGTTCGTTCTAGACGCGCCGCAAGCGACCGATGGCGACACGGTGCGCAGCGGTGACGCANGGGTGCGAGTGNTCGGCGTGGATGCGCCGGAACTGCGCCAACAGGGTTGGGATAGGGAGGGCCACGCAATCCCTATTGGAGAGCGATCGCGCGCGTTCCTGCAAGACACGTTGAACGGCGGCACGGCAACGGTCGGCCCTTCGTTCGGAGCATCGTGGGGGCGTCGGGTTGCTCCGGTCGAAGTAGGCCAGACCGATGCGGGCTTGATGAGCCTCCGCTACGGGCACGGCTTCGCTGCTCCCGACTACCTGCTTGAAGATCCCAAAAGGCGCTCTGACTACGTGCGGGCGGAGAGCCGCGCTCGGACAAACCGCCTTGGAGTGCATGGGGTCTANACTCAATCGCCCGCGGANTATCGGGACNCGCCGGTNAGCTCGCCCGCGACGAAAGAGGTCGCGCAATTCTGGGATACGCCAACTCCTCTCCAGCCGCTCGCCCCTGCCGTGCGNGATGGCTATNCNGATCTTCTNCGCTCGGGTTCGGCGGAAGANATCAACGCGTTCCTCACGGCTAACGGCTATGAGACTTCCCGCCCGGATGATCTGCGTAAGTGGGTNGCTCGTCGGGATGCTGGCGAGAANGTCGATTACGCGATCTCGCAGGAATCGCCNCCCCCGATGATGATTGACCTCGGGGACGGGGCAACGGGTGCGTTTATGCGCAAGGCTGGCTCCGGCTTCCTTGCTGGCGGCCTTGATGAAGTCGGCGCGGTGGTGGATGCCCTCGGCGGGACGGAAGGGCGTGAGAACGTCTGGAACAGCGACCGCCGCTTTGCAGATATTTGGGCGAACAACCAGCACCAGAACGCGGGTATTCTCTCTTACGATCAAACCAACCATCCGATTGCCTCGACCACGGGCGAAGTGACAGGCGCTCTCGCCTCGGGCTTTGCTATTCCCTACGGCCAAGGCGCTCGCACTGTGCCGCAGCTTGCCANGGTCGGCGGTGTTTATGGCGCTGCTGAAGGNTTCCTAGGGACAGANGGCAACACGGCCCAGCGGTTGAAGGGGGCTGCGATTGGCGCTCCTATTGGCGCTCTGGCCGCCCCGGCTCTGGGCAAGGCTGTCGAGTATGGTGCGCCCTTTGCTGCCAAGGCTTACCGCGCTGTCGCTGGCCGCAACGGTGAAAGGACCGCCGGCGCTACTAGCGGAACTGCGGACGCATATGGGNNCGAGGCTGCTCTGGATGCTGCTCGCGCTGGCAGTGNCGTTCCGCCCCCGCCTCCGGGCTTCGCCCTCGATATGCCAGCCGCGCAGCCGATGGCCGATGTTGCGGGGGATAGCCTGTCGCTTGGACCTCCGGCCAACGCCTTCGCCAACGCTCGCCGCCTTCTCGATCCTACAACGCGGGCTGAATTGCTCGCCTCGGCCTCGACCATCCAGCCGCGCGACGTGCTGCCTATGCCGCGAAACTTCGTTGACGGGCCACAGGAAGCGGCAGAGATTGACGCGGGCCGCTTCGTGGAAGCTCGCCTACCCAATGAGCGGGACGCGCTTTCTAGGCAGACTGTGCGCAGCTACAACGGCGCTGACGTTCCCAAGGTCGGCCCCGTCGATATGGTCGAATGGATCCGCCTTAATGGCGGCCTTCGCGACCAAGGCGGGGAACTGGCGTTCATGGGCATTACGTCCAACGCNGCCCGNCGCGGNATGGATTTNGTNGGNCANGAAACCCGCTTNGGCCCGATGCTNAATGANGAGGGNATGTCGNTNGATGATGCGGCNTTGCGGGCATGGGAAGCNGGCTANTTCCCNGANCANANGGANCGNCCNGANGTTAACACNTTCCTNGATGCCCTGCGNGACACATACGAGGGCAACACNGGGCGTCGGTTCCGTGCNGACGATATGGCNGAGGTGGAAGGCTTTTACGGCCTCCAGGGCGAACGCTTCGACCTTGAGCAGCAGCGCCACGATGTTGGCGGACCAGTCTATGCTGATCGCTCGGGTGTGGGCGATGATGCCGCGCCCTTCCCTCCCGTGGAAGCCTATGAGGAATGGCCTAGCGAGGCGATTGGCCGCGTGGGTAACATTGACGTTACGAAGCTCGATAGCCCCCAAGACATCCGCCGCGCCCTGCAAGCAACGGACAACGCTTTAGGCGGTTTCGATGCGGCCAAGCGNGGCAGGATCACGCAGGCCGAAACTGAGCGGCTGGCGGGNGAATTGAACATGACGCCCGAACAGCTTTTGTCGCGTCGCAAGGGGCAGGCGTTCAACGCGGAAGAGGCTCTAGCTGCGCGCCAGATTTTGGCGAAGTCGGGCAATGAGTTGGTTAATGCTGCAAAGCGCATACAGCGCATGGACGATCCCGGCGAAGAGGCGCTTTACCAGTTCCGGCAAGCGTGGATGCGTCACGTTGCTATTCAGGAACAGGTGTCGGGTATGACGGCGGAAGCTGGCCGCGCCCTGCAACAGTTCCGGCAAGCTGCCGATGCTCGCGCGGTTCGCACTGACGTTCTCGGCGCGATGGTCCGCGCTGGCGGTGGCAGGGCTGGCCTTCAGGATGCGGCTAACGTGCTGCTCGATGCGGTGGAGATGGGGCCGGGCAAGTTCAACGCCTTCGCTGCTAAGGCTGCTAAGCCAAAGTGGCGCGAGAAGATCGGCGAGCTTTATATCAACTTCCTGCTGTCGAACCCTCCGACGCACGTTGTAAACATGGTGTCGAACAGCCTGACGGCCATGTTGCAGATTCCCGAATATGCCACGGGCGCAGCAATCGGCGCTCTGCGTAACGCGGCGACGCGTGGCAAGGTCGAGGATCGCATTCTGGCAAGCGAGGTGGGCGCTAGGTCGATTGGCCTGCTGCAAGGGACAAAAGAGGGCGTGAGCCTGTTCGCCAAAGCCCTGCGAAGTGGCGATGCTGACGATTTCGTGTCCAAGGTGGAGGGCGACGAATATAAGGCAATCTCG
>FUFK010060863.1_pt1 | contig 18893 bp, 34 predicted proteins | sample 1021851 | NCBI WGS metagenome assembly FUFK01 (sample SAMEA51879418, study PRJEB19060) | metagenome
TAAGTAATCTTAATACTACTCGTTGACAATTTATATCTTTACATTGACAGATTGTGTAAGCATCTTGTGTTGTAAATGCCTTTGCGTTTTTAGTCCAATGAAAGTTTAAAAGTCTTGTGTATATTCCTAATTGCTCATTTGTTAAATGTACTGTTTCTGCAATAAACGTATCTGTAAATAGTTGCATAGCATGAAACTTAGTTACTACCTTTTCCGACATAAAATAATTGCTCCTTTTCTAGTTGTTCTATTTTAACATTTGTTTCTTCGAGTAATTGTTTTTCTGTACCGAACTTTTTCTCGAAAACCGATTTATTCAAATGTATTGACTCATTACCCATGTTGTGATGACTTGGACACAATGGGATTGTATCTTCGTGATTAGGTCTTAACGATAAACCTGTCTTGTTTCTTATATGATGTATTACAGGTTCATTTCTACCACAGGCGATACAACCTATTTGACGTAACGTATCAAATCTCTTTTTATCTTTTTTCTTCATACAAAATTATTAATTTCTTGCCATCAAAATAATATCCATTTACTTTTCTCTTACGAGATTTTTTCTTGGATTTTTTCGGCATGTTTTTTAATCGCCTCACACTCAGAACTTATATCCTTTAATTTATTATCAGATGTGTTTTGTATATCTTCTGTTTCTACAAGTTCACCTAATCTAATCATTTTTAATAATCTTTTAAATGCTCTTCTAACATGCACGTCAGTCATATCAGACACATACATCCATTGATTTTTTGATCTTGAAAAATATCGTTCTTCTGTTTTACTATCTATTATTACTTCATCATCTTTAGTGCTCATCTGTTTCCTTAAATGTTATTTTTACTTCGCATATTGAAGTTCCACCATGATGTTCTATACCATCTTCCATATCATCAAGCAATCGCCAAAAACATTTTGATACCATACCCTCATCTGATTTTGCCTCAAATTTTACTTTACCTTTTTTATCTATTTTTTTTATTTCATATTTATCTATATAAATCATATTAGCCTTTCTTGATTAGGGTTTGGTGGTGTCCAAGGTTTCCAATCAAAATCAATTAATTTATATTCTTTACCATTAAACTTTGATGTAAAACTTTGCTTAGTTATTTGCCTTGCTTTTTTAAGGTTAGCATAAGGTATAATCATAAATTCTTTGCCATGTGTAATGCCTAAAGAATCTTTATTTCTTAATGCTTTTTTATAAATGTAATCTCTTACACTTACTTTACCACAAAAGATTTTATCAACTGTTACTTTTATCATTTTCTATTACCTGAAAGTTAGGTCTGTAATTATTGTAAAAATACAAAACATTTATTCTTAATTTTTCTGCAATTTTACCAAGTCTTTCAGCAGACACTCCGTTCAGTCCTTTCTCATATTTTTGGATTTGTTGAAAAGTTACTCCAATGCTATTGCCAAGATTTGTTTGTGTTAAACCAAGTTGCAATCTTCTTGATCTAATTTTTTTGCCACAAGCACAATTAAATGACTCTTCCATTTTTACTCCTATTATGTTGATTGTTTGTTGGTGGCGAGAAATCGGTTAAAAAACTCGCCACTCTAACTAGAAAGGGAGGAATTTTCAAATAAAGAAAAAAGCCCTCATTGATTCGAATAACCGATTTTACCATACGAATCAATTATAAAATAGGTTGTGTTAAAAAAAAGCCTTATTATTTGCCTGATAGTGTGTTTTTTGCCTAAATAATTGTTTTTGCTTTTTTCGTCAAATTTGGCATAGTACGAATCAAAGACTAGTTTAAAATCGGTTATCGTCTCTAAACATATAAAAACTCGATTCAGTGCCAAGATGGGTAATTCTAAGTTTTGCCTTGAAGTTTGTAGTCGGTTCGCCTTGCAATGCTACATCGGTTTCTTAAGTCTTGGAAAGCCACGCAGAGTGATGGTTCAGACCTACTTTGTAGAACGTATGTAGCCGAAACAAATATTATTTGTCTAGCTATCGTGTCTGATAGCTACTGATGAGGCAGACCCTCAATAACTCTAACTAGAAAGAGGTTACCATGAAAAAAGGTAATGATGTAAAAAAAGTGGTTGAGCAACTAAAGTTTGACGCAGAACTAAAGGACGATTTTATTGTTCCTTTAAAGTCAATAGAAATAGATGCTGGAAACCCATACCCACAAATGTTTTTCACTCATAAAGAAAAAGGTGATACAGTTGCTGATGGTATTGAGACGCAAATGACTGACCATTCGGTTAGTCAACTATGCCACAAACTAGAAATCGGTACAAGCTATATAAGAAAGTGCCTACCATTTCCAGAGTTGGTGGAAACAAATCTAAATCATTGGATTAAAAATACAAAAAACAAAAATCTAATGATTAGAACAACAAGTGGTACTACAAGAGCAGTGCTATCTGATCGTTATAAAAGAATAGATAACGAACTTGTAGCAAACAAAACTTTGTCGATGCTTATCGATATGAAAGCAGAACTAAAGTATTGTAGCTATAATGGTGATCAATTAAATCTTACTGCAACTTTACCAAAGTTAAAAGGTGAAGTACAGAAAGATGACTTGGTTACTGGTGGTGTTACTATTACTAACTGTGAAGTAGGAACTAGTTCNTTAAAGGTTCAACCCTTTGTGTATAGACTAGTTTGTACAAATGGTATGGTTGTTCCTGAATATCTTGGAACATTCCTTGCTAAGCACGTTGGTAAAAAATTAGAAACACCTGATGCCGACGAACAAGGTACTATCGTTATTGATCGTATGCTTGAAAACATGAAAGCATTAACAGACCCTAAAGTATTTCAAGATATTTTAGGCGATATGCGATATGCTCAAGCACAACACGTTCAGTCAAACGAGATAGTAAAACTTGCTAAAACTAATAGTTTATCTGACTGGGAAAGAGCAGAGATATTCGCAAGACTTGATAAAGTCTATGGCGATGTTTTTACTACTGACAGATATGCTTTAGGTAATGCAATAACTAACCTTGCNAATAGTGACGATGTTACAGATGACAGAGCAAGATTCCTACAAGAACTNGGTGGAACTGTTATGTTTTGGAACACTCCTAACTATGCAAGAAACTAATAACAAATATTGGTGGGGTGGCAACACCTCACCAAAGAAAGGTAACTATGTTAATAGGAAATAAGACTCCTAAAGATTGGTTTAAACTTATTGAGAGATATGAAAACCACATTATAGTATTTTTTGTAGGTTTTTTATTAGGGTTCTTGATATGACTTTTAAATTGAAAGATTGGAGTACAAGACGAGTAGATGCTATAAATAGACTTTCTAAAAAAAGAGGTTATCCTTGTAGTGACAACAATCCTTTTTTTGATGAATATATAGCAATACAAAATAGTAAAGCTAAAACTAAAAAAGAGTACAAGGAAGAGAGGAGGAAAAATGCGATTGTTGATCGTTTTGAGTCTGTTATTCGTAAGTGCTTGTAGCTATAAACCTATCATTGATACTGGTGGTAGATCAGGCACTTTCTCTATTGATCGAGCAAATAAGATTACTGACGATACAAATTTGTGTCATCAGGAAATTGAAAAGCATGTCAACTTTGTAGAAAATGTATGGCACTGGGCTTGGTCTCTAGAATCAGAAACTAAATACAAAAAAATGATGAAAACGTGCATGACTAAGCGTGGTCATTCTGTTTTGTTTTAGGAGGTTCTGATGGATAAAAGAAAAAAAAATTCTATAATGTTGAATGGTTTGACTAATGAATACTATAATGCAAGTCAAAATTATGGTGTTCAAAAAATGCCTTTAGAAAAGGTTGTTAAACTATTTAATGAAGTTATAGGAATTAAGCTGAAGAAAATTCGGCTTGATAAAGGTATAACTGCAGAGGCAGTTGTACACGACACTGATGCTTTTAATACAATAAATGGTTTGTACAAATTTGAAAAAGGCATCATATCAGTCTATAAATTAATGGTTCTTTGTAACTATTACGATGTTAAGATTGATACAATTTTACAAACCCTAACAAGAAAGGAGGTCAAATGCAAAAATTCCCATTAAAATATGAGGACATTGATTTGTATTTTGATCCTGTAAAGCACGTTTATAAAGTAAATGGTAAAAATGTGCGATCTGTGACTGGTGTAACAAGCGAGGGTGTACCTAAAAAGGCATTAACCGATTGGTTAGTTTCTACACCTATGGCAGAGGCTAAGTCACAACTAAACAAACTATTAGACGAGGGTGCAAAACTTGATCGAGTTACACTTGAAAGAGTATTCCTTGAATCTTCTAAAAAGACAGAGAAGATAAAGGTTGATGCTGGTCTAGTAGGAACTGTCGTTCATGGTCTTGTCGAAGACTATCTGAAAGGCAAAGAAATCCCAGAACAAACTGACAAGAAAGTAATAGCTTGTTGGAATAACTTTTTAAAGTGGTGGGATAAACAAGAGTACACACCAGTTGAAATCGAGAAAAAGATATACTCGAAAAACTTTAACTATGCTGGTACTCTTGACCTTGTTGTAAAAGACAAGGAAGGAAAACTAGTTTTGATTGATATTAAAACTAGTAATAGTGTATCGTTTGATTATCACTTGCAATTAAACGCATACAAATTCGCTTATGAAGAAGAAACAAAGAGTCCTATTAGTTCAGCACTAATAGTACGTCTGCCAAAGCAAGGTGGCAAGATTGAAGTTGTTGATGGTGTCATAAGTAAATCAATGTTTGATGCTTTTTTAAGTGCTAAGTATATGGCACATGCTTTAAAAGAGTATGCAAACTTAACATAAGGAGAATCTGATGGCATATAATAGACCACAGTACAATACCTATCCTAAAAAGAACTATGCAAGTTCTTCAACAGATAGTAAAGGTGGAAGTGCAAAATTGCTTTCCACTAAGAAAGATGGTTGTATTCTAGTTGTAACACTAGATAACCAAAACCTAGTGTTAAAAGGTTTTTGGAACAATCAGTTAAATGGTTGGAAGTTATATTCTTACTACGATAAGACTAAAACTAATCCACAATTTAACAAACCAAAGTATGAACAACACGGCAATGGTGAGCCAGTTCATATTCAGCAGTGGAAGAAAAGTCCAGCACCAGACCCAACGGACTTTAATCCTGCGGAGTTAGATGATGAACTCCAAGGTAACTAAAAATACTGAACAAGGTGATGTGCCTTGGACTCTTGACGATTTTGAGAGAAATAAACCAAAGGCATTTAATCCTGACGAGATCAGTAGCTTTTTAAATTATCTTGATAGAGAACGAGATAAAGCTGAAGTTAAATTTGATAGTTATAAAGATCAAGTTAACGAGCAGTTTGATTATGTAGTTTTAGAAAAGCTAGATAAAAACAAAGTCTCTATTGCACAAGCTAAAGCACAAGCCACACAAGATAAAAGGTACTTAGATGTAAAAGAAGAATACAGAAAAGTAAAACTTAATCATTTGTATTGGAAGTCTTTAGCTAAAAATGGCTGGAGTCATTGTGATAACTTGAAACAGTTAGCCATAAATGATATAGCTATATCAAAACTAACTAAGTAATAGTTTTATGGTGAGGCGAGAAATCGCCTCATCAACTAATGCCAAGTAATCTCATACTGACTTAAATCGTCTCTTTCAGTAATTTTCTTAAACGTCCATTCGTGATGTACATGATCAATCCCCTCACTATCTTTAATAGCTTGTACGGTACTGCTAACTTTTGGAAAGTTAGGATACATATCTATAAAATTTAATACGATGTATTGTCCTAAAGGGTGTCCTTTAGTTTCAACTTGTACTTCTAAAAATGTAATGACTGCATCTATCATTACTCATAGTACTACTTTCTTTTGATAATGTCAGCACCTTTAAGACCATAAATCGCACTGACTACACCTATGAATAATGCTTGATACCAAAATGGCATGTTGTTAAATTTTTCAAAAAACAAATCTACTTTAACCATAATGTCAGGGTCATCTGAAAAGATTGACCATATTAATAACATCACTGGAGCCGAGACAAGTAATAATACAAATTCGTCTTTCCAGCCCTGTTGATTATCTTTTATAACTGCTTGTTTGTATTCGATCTCACCTTTAGCCATTTTTTCGTAGTGTAGTCTTTGTGCTTGTGATTCAAGCATTTTACTTTCTCTACGATTCTGATAAATCTTTGCACCTAATTTTAATCCACTTGTAACTACATTAAACCACATCTTTATCTACATAGTCTTTTAGCATTGTTAAACAATGTATCGCCTTATCTATGTCCTCTTTTCTTGCTTTTTTATCTTTGTTTTTTATTAAACATCTTGTTGCATATTTAATTACTTTTGTTTGACAAGCATTGAGATTGTTTTGCATACAATAGTCAATAGGTTGGATTTTTAGCTTTTTGTACCAATCACCAGCCACTTGCTCGGATAATGATGAAATCTGCGTCTGAGAGCCTCTATGGGCTTTTAAAAGGGTCTTTTTTAGCTTGTTTATACTCATACTATCTTTTTAATCCAATCACCTTTATCATTTAATACCATAGGCAACAATCTTGGAATACCATCTAAAATTATGCCACATCCAAGTATAAACCTAGTCCTAAAGTTTTTTGCATAATTCATACTTAAACTTTTTTGATTGATAAGGCAACCCACATTCATAGCAAAAAATAGGTTATCAGGATTAGCCCAATATGAAACTACAAACTTGGTATGATAGTGTCCTTGTACTGCTGACATACCCATTGTTTGTGATACCTTTAATACGTCTGCACTTCTGCCGTGTGTAAAAAAACATCTTTGACCATTTGACATAGTAAGTGTTAAATCATCTACCCATTTCCATTTCTTTGTACCAAGAAACTCGCCATACTCTCTTAAAAATTCTCTACTCATACCATACTTGATTGCTCGTCTATAAACTAGACTACTATGATTAGAGTCAACTTCTGTAACTTGTGGGTAAATAGATTCCAATTCTTTTACATACTTTCTAGCCATTGTAAGTTCGTGTCCAGCAGAGGCTAAATCAGGGTCATGTGTATGCATACTGATAGCATGAAAATCTAATAGGTCACCTATGTTTATAACTCTATCAGGTTTAAATTCTTTTTTTATTTCTGCTAAAAATTTAATTGCATCCTTGTGTTGATAAGGCAAATGCATGTCAGAAATTACTAAGATACGTTTGTTCATACAAGGATTACTTGTACAACTATTTAGTGATAATGTAAAGAAATTGCGAGATGACTGCAAAACCTATTGCACCTAGTCCATAGAGAACTCGGTCAATATCTTTTTGCATGTGTTTAAGATGGTTGTTTTGAATTGTGTCAATTTTTTGATTGATCAATTTTATTTTACCATCAAGTTCTATAAACTTTTCATTTGTTGTTTTTGGTTTGCTCATCTTCTTCTTCTTCGTTTTCTTCTCAAGTCAGTATCATGTTTTCTACTGCCTCGCAAGAAACTATTGACTCTTCCCATAGACCATGCTGCCATAGATGTTCTTGGTCTTGAGCCAGATGATAGGTATGCACCTTGTCCTCGACGATAAACTTTTACTAATTGTCCGTATGTAATACTTTTTCTTTTCTTTGCTTTGTTTCTTAAAATTGTTCTAACTCTTGCTGATAAAGGTCTTGCCATTATTTTACTCTCGCTCTAAACATTGATCTTGGTATTCTGCCACCTGATTTATAGATTGCAGACATTCTTTTGATAAGACTTGCCCTCGCTGATCTTTTACTACCTGTAAGACCTGAAAGGTACTTTTTAGGCACACCTGTTTTTTTATCTTTTGGTACGGTTCTTCTTCTTTTTTTTCTTCTTTTTGACATATCTCTTTCTCATTGGTCTTTTGTTTATCATTTCTCTAAGAGTAATTGATGTTGTATATCCTGTACTCATTTACCAGTTCTCATTGCGATTCTGTGTGCTTGTGCAAATGTTCGACCTTTTTTCATAGCACTAGCCATCTGTCTCATGTGTTTCATACTATGATGTCTTGCGTGTTTTCTCATAGTTCTTTTCTGTCTAGTTGATAATCCTTTTATGACACTTCTTATAGAACTAGCTTTAACCATAGACTATTTTCTTTTCTTTTTTTTCTTTTTCTTTTTCTTTTTTTTCATTCCATGTCCATAATGATACGGCATATTATTCAACCACCTTTCCACCTGACCATTTCATTTCAGGTAATCCATTTGTATATTTCTTTCCATCAAAAGTCAAAACTTGTTTACGATTTGAACCCTCACTAAAACTACAATGCACCCAACCTTTTTGATCATCGTTAGGACAATAGTACTCTAATATAAGTTGATCGAAGTCGCAGTTGTTCTCAATGAAATATGCAACTTTTATATTTGGTACACCAATCACTTCAAAATCGACTGCCTCACCTTTGGTGTGCTGACTAGTTTTTTTACTACCAATAGCCTCACAAAGTTCTGGACTACGATAGCCTGATGTTACGATTACTGGCTTGTCATACTTTACTCTAACTTTTTCAAGTACGGCATAACAAACGTCAGTCAAATTTTTTATTTCACCTGAACCAGCTTTATTCTTGATACCCATACGAGTAGCAGTCATGCTTTTTTCAAACTCCTCGAGTTTAAAATGTTTTGAAAGTTGCATTATTCTGGTTTAGTTGGAAACTTTTTGTTTTTAGCTTTAGTAAGAGTATCAACACCATTTGTAATATCTCTTAAATCTTGACGATACTTTTTCATATCATCAGACATTACAACATCAGACAAAGCAAAGTAATCAGTTTCTTGTAATAGATTATTTCTTCTGTTTCTTAATGAAACCATTTCTCTATCATAAGCACCATCACTCCATGCTTTTTCTTCTGCATCTCTAGCTGACTCTTCTTGTGCTGTAAGTTGCACTCTCTCACCATTTACCATTTTATATCTTGGCATATATCTCTCCTTTGTTGTTATTTACTATCATAATTATTTATAAAACTCCATACATATCTATCGTGCCTGAAAAATTACCTGAAAGTAATTTAAACTGAATAGCATCTATTGCTGATGTTGTATTGAAATATCCAGCAACATATTGTTCTATTGAAAAATCACTTTGTTCATAAAATTGGACACGAGACATAAAATGTTTGACATGAGAGGTATCGCTTGGGTCAAAGATATGTAAGAATCCTGATGCAGATTCATCACTTCCATTTCCTATACCACCAGCTAAATTTTGAAAACCTGTGTCTTGTGCTAGGTCATAGCTAGTTATGTAGCTAAGACTTGTGGAGCTACCACCCTCATTGTGATATGCGACAAAAACTGACGATGTTTTTGTAACATTATAATTTGAACCACTATCAATAGAACCATTGAAAGTTAAAGTTGAATCATTAGTACCAACATTTATATTGTTAAAAATAAATATGTATTCTTTATAAGTGCTGTTAATATTTGATGTTATACTTACACTTGATGACGAACTTGCCGTTGACCTTGATATAAAAACTAAATTACCAAGTCCTGTTATGCTTCCTACTGCTGTTGCATCTTTTACTGCTCTGTTATTTAATTTAATTATACTCATTATGATTTACTCAATCCATACATTTTGATGATTCCGCTATCTATGTTTCCACTTCTATACAAAAATCTAACACCATCAATAGCACTTGTTGTGTTGCAATATCCAGCAATATAATTATCTCCAACTGCATCCCAACTCATATGTGCCATATTTCTTATAATGAAATGTTTAGCAAATGTTGTAGAAGCTGGTGAAAATAAATACATTTCACCTGATATAGCTTCATCAGCAGCAGCACCAGCAGTTGATTGATCTGATAATTTTTGATCTCCTGTTGATTGTGCTAAATCATTTCCTGTTTTATAAGTCAAACCTGTTTCAGCATCGCTTTCAGAATGATATGCGTAAAAAAATGTTGTTGTCTTTGTTGCATCAAAATTTGACCCGCCATCTCTAAAATTTATATTTAATTCGTTACCTGAGCCATCTGTTGCTGGGTGTAAGTTTATAAATTTAAATAAATAGGTATCATAAGTGCTGTTAATGTTAGAAGTGAAATCTGATGACGATACTCCTGATGTAATTGTGTTTGTTGTAATTAAATTTAAACCACCAGCAGGTAAGCTACCTAAAGCAGTTACACTTGAAATTGAATTGTTGTTGTATTTAACTAACTCCATATAATTTTATAACTCCACTATCTATGTTGCCTGAACTCATTTTAAACTGAATAGCATTTACTGCACTTGTAGTATTTATATACCCAGCTTGTCGTCTTTGATTTGATCTATCATCTGCCATATATTCATTAAATGTATTAATAAAATGCTTAGCAAAAGTGTTGTTGCTGGGGTCGAATAAATGGAAAAATCCCGAACCACTTTGATCGTTGTCATTTCCAATTGTATCTGCAATTGTTAAAAAACTTGTTGTGTTTGCACCACCATCAAATGTGGTAGAATATCCCAAAGAAGTTGAACCACCAGATTCGTTTTGAAAAGCAAAAAAAGAAGTTTGAGTTGTTGCTACTCCATAAGAAGAACCACCATTTGTACTAGCTTGAAATGTAAATTGAACATCATCAGTAGCTGGGTGTATGTTAATAAATTTAAAAATATATTCTTTGTAAGTTGAGTCCAATCCGCTTGTAAAATCTATTGTTGAACTGCTACTAGCTGTTTGAGTAGATATTAAATTTAATCCACCACCTGATATTGAAGCTGGTAAAGCTGTGATTGCTGATAAGGAATTGTTGTTAGCAAATTTAAGAGACATTTGTTACTCCTAACTTATTCCATAAAGTTTGAAAATACCCTCTTCAACATTCCCTGAACTAAAATAAAATCTAAGTCCATCTATTGCTCCATTATCTTCAACTCTTCCAGCACCTTGAATATGAGCAAGACTATCACCATCAATGTGATAAGTAATATCGTATTGGCAATATGTTTCTACTCCTGTGTTAGATGGGTCAAAAAGTAATATTCTGCCATTTAAAGTTGCTTTTGTTGTGCCACTACTTGCACCTGTAAAGTCGTGATATGCAGTTGCCGTATTTAATTGTATTTGTGCAGCATTTGCACTACTCACAAAAGTATCAGTACCATTAGATCCTGTTCTGTGAAAAGCATAATCATAAATTGAAGCGTCCTCTATAGAACTAGATTTAAAAAATCTCATTCTAAATTCTACATCATTAGTTACAGGGTGTGCATTTATAATATCAATCATATATCTTTTATAGGTGCTGTTTATGTTTGAAGTTATATCAAGATTTGCTACATTACTTGCAGTAGTTGTTGATAAAAGAGTATGAGAGCCACTAGGTGCATCAACAAAACTTAAAACTCCTGATGAGTTTGTTTGTAAAATTTTATCTGTCGCTGGAGAAGTTGCTGGGAAAGTCAAAGTATAAGATTGACCTGACGAGTGGCTGGGACTTTTCAGTTTGATTCCGTGTGAGTTCTGCGAGCAGTTTAATTGTAAAGTTCCGTCAGTTGTTCCATCACCTTTAATTTGTAATCCAGCCGCAGATGAAGTTGATACAAAGTTTGCTTTAGCATCTGTAACTGTCGCATCACTTGGTACTCCTAAATCTAAAACATTACCAAGTAGAATAATAAAATCTATAACGTCACCTGTTGCTAGGTTTGATGCAAAAGTAATTGTTGAACCTGAAATAGTAAATGATGAGTTTGGTTTTTGTAATACACCATTTAAAGATACAAGCATATGATTTGCAGATTCAGGTGATACGTTTGCAGATGATACTTGCATTGTATAAGATGCTTGACCATTGACTACACTTATTGCGTCACAAACTTGAAAGTTACCTGATATTGGGGGGTTTCCTATATATGCCATTAAACTATCCCATAAAGTTGAATTGTTCCTGAACTTATATTACCTGTGTTCATATAAAATCTTACTCCTGTTATTGCGGCAGTAGAATTGTGATAAGAACCAAAAAATCTATGTTGGCACATTGCGTGTTCTGATCTCCAACCTTGACCTAATCCCCATATAAATTTATGAATTGCTGTGTCTGCTGGATTTGATAACCAAATATCAAAGTCAAAACTTTCAGTTGAAGCATTACCTTGACCATTATTATTTTGAATTAATAAATAGTTTGCACTTTGAGTTTCTTGCGTACCATTATCAAAAGTTGTTCCATTTGTTCTCGTGTCTGTATTAACATATTCATATTCAGAATCTGTTTGGTAGCTTCCGCCAATTTTAAGTCTACCTAACAAATAAGCATCGTCAGTAGCACAAAATAGTTTAGAAAGTTTAAAATAATATTTTGAATATGTGCTATCAATGTTAGCTTCAATATCTACTTGTGCAGCATTTGATATATTCGTTGTGCTTAATAAAGTATGTTGTCCACCACCTTTAATATAAGAGTAGTCCATTCTTTTAAGTGTTCCAGCATCTGAAATTAATAACTCATCTGTATCTGCTGGTTCTGCACCTAAAGCAGAAAATCCTGAAATTGCTGTATCACCTATTTTATCTGCTGTTACTACATCATCAGCTAGGTCGCTTGATGTAACAACTTTCGGTGCTGGTTGTTGTCCGATATAAGGCACTTAAAACTCCTATGTTATTTCTAAAATACTTAATGTTGCATCTATCTTTGCAGATACAGAACAATCAATTTTAAGTACGTCTGTTGCTTGTAATACTACTTTTCCACCTGATAATAATTCTAGTGAAGAACCTGCTGGTATAGTTACATCTTTAACTACAAAAACTGTTTCGTTAGTTTCTGTGTCTGATGTATCAGATTCTATTTTAACACTAGCTGTTACAGATGCTGAGTGAACATTACAAAGTAACAAGCCAATTACTACTGTTGTTGTAGATGATTTTCCTGTGTACAAAGTTAGAGGTGTTCCAGCACTTGCTGGCATTGCTCCATTAGTTTTTACTTTAAATGTATTTGCCATATTTTTATCCTAAAGCTATTGCAAGTGGTAATGCATTTGGATCGGTTTCAGAAATTGTTCCTGTAACTGACATCGTACTACTCACTGCGTTTGTTGACGTATTAATACTAAATAATTCTATATTATCAGAGCCATCATTTATTTTTACTTTTAATGTACCTGATGTTCCATTATCAACCCACATTGTTCCAGTGGCTACTGATCCTGGAGCAGAACTACCTACGTGCATTGTATTTATTGCTGCTAAAATATTATTGAGTTCAGTTCTAAAACTTGCGAATCCTTGGTTTGCTAATACTACATCTGATACTTGTGCCATAATTTATTATACTCCTTTAACTCGTTGATTTCAACCCATGTCCTACAACTTGATAATCAAAAGTTCTGCTTATACCTGTATTACTACTATTATAAAACCTAATTGTAAAGGCAGTTTTTGACTTACTTGTAATTTGATAATAATCGCCTGTTTGTAAGCCCTGTGCCGATATTCCAATAGAGGGTGTAGCAAAAAAAGAATTTACAAAGGTTATCGTTGTTCCTGATGCATCTGATACTACATCTTGACCAGCCTCTGTTCTTTTTTCCATATTAACTAGTGCTTGTAGTGTATGAACTTTTGCACGAACTTTATTGTCATCACTCGTTATTTTACATTTGAATTTAAAAAATCTACCTTTAATAGTGCTTTGTTGTGCAATCTTCTGAAATGTAGTTATGTTGTCTAAACTAGTATTATCTGAACCTACTGAAACTTCTGCTCCACATTGTATTTCTGGACTACCATCAAAAGGTGCTTTAGCATCTTCAAAATTTGTTGCCCCTCTTCCTGAATCAAATAAATCGTATTCGTCCTCAGAACTCATACCTATTCCAGCACCAAGAGTTGTGTCATATATTGCGTCTAAAGATAATGTGTTTGAAAAAGTGTACTCGCCAGATGATTTAACATTGCCGTTAAAATTAGTAGGATTTGATGTAGAGTCTGTGCCACCTAGATCAAAATTACCCTCAGCAGAATCTATATTTCCTACTAAGCTATCTGTTTGTGTAATCGTGTCTAGTATCAATACTTTTCTACCAGCATTGTCTGTTGATATTGCTACACTACTATCTCTTGTTCCATTAAAATCTGCCATTATTCGTTCAAAGTAAATACATTAGTAAAATTTGCTAAAGATGAAACATTAGTAGATACGATAGATGCGTTCGCAGAACTATTACCTAGTTTATCAACTGCCTTAATACAATAAGAGCCTACTTTTGCATTCAAAGTTACTGCATTAGATTTTCTTCTAACTACTTTTGCTATTGGTGTACTTTCATTCCAAGTAGCACCACTTGTAACATCTTGAAATCTTATTTCATACCAACTTATATCTAAGTCTGCTACTGGTGTCCATGTTAATTCTAATTGATTTGAACCTACCATTGATACAGATAAATCTTCTATATCTGCTGGTGTATCTGTTGCACCAACTACTGTATGTGTGGCTGATGTAAAAGTAGAACTTACACCAAAGGCATTTATAGCTTTTACTCTTACAGAATAATTCTCACCATCTATTACGTTTAAAAATTCATGACGTAATTCTGTACCACTTGATATGATTTTAAAATTAGACTCAGATGTTTTTTTTGCCTCGACTTGATAGTATTGTACAAACGAATCAGGACTTGCACCTATAACGATATTCAATCTTGTTAAAACAACTCCGTCTGCATACTCGATCATTTCATCAGACAAAGTCACTGAGGCTGGTGGTTGTATAGTAAATGGTGATGGTAAATTTGTACTAGGAGTTGATGAAACTTGTGTTTTACTAGCATAAGTATAATGAGAATCTTGATGTTCTACTAACATTAATTTTACAGTAAAATCTTCATTAAAAGTCATATTCATAACTCTAAATGCTTTAGCAGAAAAACCTAAAGAACTATGTGTAATATTTACAATATCACCAATGGCTAGTTCGTAAGCATTAAAACTTACTGTAATATCTAATGCTAATGCCTCTCTTGATCTTCTTAATATTATTTCTGCCATTTCTTCTGCTTGATAAGTATTTGTAATTGTAGGAAAATCAAACCTACCCTCTAACAAAAAACCACCATCAGCAGTTTTCATTGTTGCGTGTCGGTCAGCACTTGTTAAACCTGAATCATCTATTGGTGGAAACTGTGCTTGATCTACTTGAAAGTTACGATCAGGATTGACGTAAGATACAATAACCCTATTGTATTTATTATTTTTATCTGGACTCGCTAAATTATAACCACCAATAATATCATCTTCATCTAAAGTTATCGATGCACTTCCAGTTGTTTCTACTATTAAATTATATTTACCACCAACAAATGGTAAAAAGCCTCTACATGCTCCTAACAAGTCTCTAACATTTTCTATTACTTTTCTTGATGTATCTAAAACAACATTAGTATCAAATATATTTATTTGTGATGCTCCACTAAATGGTGTTACTTGTGTTACACAAACTTGAGACGCATCATAAAAACTTTGTAAATCTATATCAGTAGTAGCTATACCTTTTCCATATCTTTCATTTCTTAAATAATCTAATAAACAAAATGCTGGGTTAGTAGAAAAACTAGCAGTTTGTTCTGATAAATTTGATGCAAGTGTTACTACTTTTTTGCCTTGTACTTTTGCTTGGACTCTTGGTATGCCACTATAAATATCTTGATTCCATTTAAATTTTAATGCAAGGTAAGCAACACCTGACAACTTATGATTAGAACCCCAGCTAGATAACTCTGATAATAAACTAGATGCACTCTGCCCATCAGTACCAAAGTGTGGCTCAATCGTTAAATGAGAAACACCATCTTTATAAAAATTTCCATCTGAACTTGCTACTGTTCTTTGCACGTTATCTGCCATAGCACCTGTAAAAGTTACAACTCTATCATCTACTCTGATTTCTGTTATGCCATTAATTTCACCCTCACATAAAACTAAAGCAATATATAAATGCGTATTATCAGTACCACTAGTCTCAATAAAGCATCTAGTACCACCGATGAGTCTTTCACCATAAACTACTGGAATTGTAGCATCATTAGATTGTTTATTTATTAAAATACCTTTTTCAAAGTTATCAAATTCTGTATCACCAAAATCAGGATTGTCTTGCTTTCTTAATAAACTTCCAAATAACCACGTTGCGGCAATAGCTAAAATTGCAAGTTTAGGATTCATTTTAAATAATGACGTAACTATTCTTACTGGTTTTGCTACTGCTTTAAAAAAACTACCTACACTAAAACCCATTATGATCTACCCCATTTTAAATCTAATACAGTTTGACTAGAAAAATCAAACCCTACATCTGTACTAAAAAATCTTTGTTGTGAACTGTTATTTGTTTTTCTTCCACTAACTTTATTAAAATCAGACCAATGTGAAACAACAGATAAATTTACTAAAGATTCTGTATCTGTTTCTGAAATACTAAAAGTATCTATTTGTCCTTTGTATAGTAAAAATGGGTCTGCAATTAAAGATTCATTACTATCTAACAATCCTCTAAATACCGTTACTGAATCATTAACTACGTTTTCGTTTAGACATGTAGATATAAAGGTTTGATCTGCACCTGATAAAGTAATATTTAAACTAGATTTTGTTAAATCAGTTTCTTCAGAAAAAGTTGGTATGCTCATAAGAAAACTAGATGAACTATAAGTTACACTAGAACCTGATACAGAACTTGTTANATCGAACGCATTATCAGTTATNTTTANAGGTGTTGCAAAACCTATGGTAATCAAATGTACAGGTCTTATGTTATTTGTCGCTAGTTCGTTCTTTACTGCTGTCGTTAAGCCTCTCGTCATATTCCTCGTAACTTGTTCGTTTTATTTTCTCACTATCTTTTACCATAATCATTGACCAATTTGCATTAGGATGAGAATGTTTTTTTAAGTCATTTGTTTTGGTGTCTATCTCAGACTCATCAACTATCTTTTCCATTACAAAATCGGCATTACACCAATGCTTTACTAAATATCTCTTTCCCATTAGATTGATTCTTCTACATCTAACTCAAACTTATATAAAACATTACCATCTTTGTCAGCACCTACACCACCGAACTCTTGCAAATCATTTGTAAGATGAACTGTAAAAGGCACGTTATTATAAGTTACCACAGAATCATCTGCTAATGCTGTTATCAATNGTGGTTCGATTGTGACTGTTGCTGAATTACTTGAACTTGTTACATCAGAAACAATCATATAAACTTTTGTATGCGAGGCAAATTTAATCAAGTCTCCCGCCTTAAATCTGCCTGCACCATCACCAGCAAAGCCGTCCATAGCTATTGTGTTATCACCTACTGCGTGTACACCATTAACCAAAACTGTACCTGTTTCGGAGCCTCTCGTACTTTTTACCTCAGGGGGTATGATAGTAAAATTTTCTTTACTACCTCTTTGCTGAATTACGAATGCCATTAATTCACCATAGACGTCTGATCTTTTTGCAACAATTATTTCTGCTGTAAATCCAAATCTCTGTGTACCTATTTGTCTTGTTAATTTTTTGCCTGAAACTGATTTTGATATAAGAGTATCGATTTGTGACTGAATACCAAGTGTTTGAAAGTTTGCGTTTGATATTGGAAAAGCACCACTCATACTAAATTACCTCTACCTTTTTCATTTACTGCATTGTTTATAATTGCAGTTATTGTTCCTCTATTTTGTACTAATGCTTCATCAAAACCTTTTGAATCAATAGTATTAANTGTAAAATTTACATTTACGTTTCCTGTTCCTGTTCCTCTTGATGCTTGTGTAATTTGACCTTGTGAATTAGGTATAAATAATTCTGGACCTGTCTCTCCAACTACAACGGGTCTGTTTTTAGCAACACCACCACCTTTTGACATAAATCCTAAAAAGCCTAAAGGATTACCAGACATTAATTGTGTTGTTCCTTTAATCTTTTTTTGTTTTTCCATTTCATCAGTTTGTTTTACCATTTCATCTGTTTTAGCTTTTTGTATCATTAAATCTGCTGTGTTGATTCCAAAAATACTTAACAAACTTCTTTTTTGTTTTTGAGATTCTATTACACCTTTTGAAATTAAAAAGTTTCTTATTGTTTCTTGTAATACTAATTGAATAGTAAATGCTAATATATCTACTAATAATTTTTGTGCTAATTCTTTTAAACTTATATTTAAATCTTTACCAAGAACTACTGCCTCAGCCAATGCTCTTGAAAATCCTTTAATACCGCTTAATAAAAGTTTACTTACTGTATTGTTAATAGACTCAAAATCTTTTTTAATTTGTTCATTTAAAATACCAGCGACTTGCTGAAAGTTTAACCCTATTTGTTTAGCTTGATCTTTCACTCCTGTTGCTACACTTAATAATTCATCTAATTGTTTTTTTGATATAACTATATTTTTTTCTACTTTCTCTAAAAATTTTGCAACTGCCTCAGAATTTTTACCCCATGCCTCTGTATCTTTACTAGCACCAAATAAGTTTTCACTAATTTTTTCTAGATCGACACCAAGCATTTTTATAATTGCACTAATTGCGGCAACTAAAATCTTACCTCGTCTGCCTAACATTAAGAAACCAATGATACCTAATTCTCTAACTCCTGCAGGTAAAGCTTTTACTAGATCAATTAAACCACCAATACCAGCACCTATAATTTTAAACACTAATTGTAAAGAATCTAATAATCTTGCAACACCAAGTATAGCTTGTTTGGTAAAATTAATTAATGCCTCACTTACGTTTGCTGAAAACTTGTTTAATGTTGCTGAGTTTTCTTCTATTGATCTATTGATAACTACTAAGGCATTTTTTATAAAATCAAAGAATCCAGCACGATTTGTTTCTAATTGAAACTTAAATAGTTTATCTGATAACATTGATAATGTACCAGTAAAAGTAGTAGCTAATAC
>FUFK010051491.1_pt1 | contig 18891 bp, 17 predicted proteins | sample 1021851 | NCBI WGS metagenome assembly FUFK01 (sample SAMEA51879418, study PRJEB19060) | metagenome
CTGCTCAATTTCGTCTAACATCTTCGGACACGATGATGATAATACAAAAGGTCCTTGTTCTGTTACTAAAACATCATCCTCTATTCTAATTCCTATACCTGCGTATCTTTCTGGAATTAATATATCATTTCTCCAAGATCCGAANTACAGGCCCGGTTCAATCGTCAACACCATCCCTGGCTCTAGGAGGAAAGAGGAGTTAGGGTCGCCTTGGCGGCCTCCTCCGACGTCATGGACGTCCAATCCTAGAAAATGTCCTGTACCGTGCATGAAGAAATTTCGTATTTGGCCCTCGAAGACACCGGGTTTTCCCGCTACTCTTCCCAGTGCATCTTCTAGAGTGCAGTTTAGTACTCCAAGTTCTATCAGTCCCTCTGCTATGGTCACACATACTGCCTCATGCATGGAAACCCATGGCATTCCCGGTTGACAAGCCTCTATACCTGCCAGCTCAGCTTTTAGAACAAGGTTGTAAATCTCCCTTTGGGGTTGGGAAAACCTCCCATTTACTGGCCATGTTCTAGTAATATCTGACGCATATCCGCTGACTTCACATCCTGCATCTACCAGGACAAGGTCCCCGGAGCCTATCACTTGGTTGTTATCCTTGTAATGGAGTACAGTTGCATTATCTCCCCCGCCTACTATTGATGGGAAGCTCCATTGGCTCTGTGACGACATGAAGTGTCCTTCGACCATGGCCTGAATCTCCCATTCCCCCATGCCGGGTCGAGAATTGCGCATCGCCTTCTCATGTGCGGAGGACGCGATGGATGCGGCCTCTTGCATGTATTGTATTTCACTTGCTGATTTGACCCTTCTAATTGTGTCAATATAGGGGCGTAAGTCATTGACCTCGGTTTTCTCATCCAGCAATATGTCTATTGAAGAGGATATGCCAGGAATTGTAAAAACTCCAATCCTATCAGAAACCAATTCTTCGATGCAGGAATCTAGCCTTTGTAATGAATCGGTTTGGTCAACTGGCCATGACTTCGCACCATCAACACCTGTACGTATCCCTTCCCATATTTCCTTGGTTGTATCTCTCTCTGGTACAAACAGTGTTGTTACCCACTCTCCGGATGAGTTCGTTGCTAGCAATACGCCCTCATCTTCTTCCCAACCGCAAAGATATAGCATGTATGAATTGGGTCTGAATGGATACGCAACATCATTAGAACGTATTTTTCGATCATTTGTGGGTATGATTGCTAAGCTCGACTTGGGTAATTTAGAGAATACTGATTCCTGTCGACTGAGGTACTCTTCCCTATCGAAATGTAAACTCATACGAATCCCTGTAAATACTGCCTTTTGGTCTTTTCAGGATTAGTTCCACTTAGGAATATCTGAATCATCTGAATTTGATCGTCTGAATAGAGAATATGATAAAAAAATACCAGAAATAATCAGTATTAGTATTGAAAGGGGAGGACTACCGGATTCACTGTCATTCACTACGACAACCGAAATCATAGATGACGCAGAGTCGTCGTCAATTACTTCAATCGATAGGACGAAACTATCCTCATCCACTCCATCGGGCCATGCTATAGTTCTAGAAGACCCCTCATAGGTCGGGACATTGTCAACTCTCCAAACATATCTGAGTCCATCTATATCGTTCGAGGTATCAAAGGAAGACGAAGCATCGACATATATAGAAGAGTCTGGATATAGAGTAACCTGATCATTATCGAAATAATCCTCACCATCGATAGTTAGGCGTGCCGTTGGTGCCATGTTGAGAATTTCCAGCGTAGTAGTCGATTGGCCGATATTACCCGCATTATCAGATACAGATAGTGTAATGTCGTAAACTCCTGAACTGACTAGATCGAGTTCGATTGACCGGTAATTTAGACCACTGAAAACCTGATTTATTTCTTCACCTGAGCCTCCAGTCTTCTTAATTGACCAGGTGTATGTTAGTCCCTGTATTCCCCAGTATTCGTCGAAGGTCGATGAGGCATCTAGGTTTACCGTGTCCGTACCTTCGGGTAGGACTTCGGGAATATTCAATATCACACTTGGAGGGGCGTTATCGATCTTAATACTGATGCAATCGTGGGAATACGTTGAATCTCCAAATTCGGATTGGGCGAATATAATAATGTCGTGCCATCCATTATCGAAATCTACCAGGTCGATCTCGAAACTTAGAGTATCTCCGTCCCACGTGGTTTTGGATACGCTCGGGTGGGGAGTCGAGTTGTAATTAACCGCGTAAAGTGAATCTTCCTCCTCAAAACCACCATAAGTGCATTTTATTGTACTTGAAGGTCGTATTATTGCTGTGAATGCTGGTAAAGTGCCATCTAAAGTTGAGGATAACGCGTCTATGATATATGATTCACTATACCAATATTCCAATCCAGTTCTAAGAATATGTAGGGTTGGAGGAAACGACTCATCGGTAACACCAGGTATTCGAATGAAAATGCTTGCAGACTCTACAAGATGGGTCCCCTTTGAGTCAATTACGCTGACGACCAGGATGCATGAGCATGAGCCTATTGTATCTGGGGAAATGGCGATATCGAATGTCCATTCAGTTACTGGGCCAGAAGTTACGCCTTGCTGAAATTCAGATACCGAGACGTAGTGCCTGGTTGAAGTAGAGTCTAACAACTCCCAACTTGCGGTATGGGGTTCCAATTCATCCATAAATAGGGCGTTGAATATGAATTCATCATCAATTACGGTACCGTCTTCCACATCGATGCTAAGTGTAGCGGGAAAGTCATTCTCTGCCTGGGAACTTAATGCCGGTATACTCGAAGCAAGTAACAGAATGGATAAGACGNCCGAGCCTCGATTGCATGAATTTGGCATGGCTCTCATGCCGCCCGCGTTATGCAACACTATTCAATCTCATGCAATCATGTTTCTATCTGTCGGATATCCTCATTTGCCATGAAAGTTCATCGAGCCATAGTCCTAGTGTATCTCGATCAATATACTCCTTTGCCGTCCTAGCCGAGAGGACGCATTCGCATGCTGCCGATGCCAGCAATGCCGCATCATAGAGGGATAGNCCTGACCCCAGAGCTGCTGCAAGAGATGTTGCGGCTGCATCATGCATTCCAATCTGTTGTTCTGCAGCAGGTGCCATGCATGGTATTAGGATCGATTCAGAATCACGCTGGTACAACTGGACGCCATTAATCCCTCCCAGTACAAGAATTCCTTCCCATGAATACTCAATCAACATTTTCTGGGCCGCTTCCTCTATGTCTAATCCGATTCGGCGTGCTAAAAGTGACATGCCCCTCTTCTCAAAAATCACAACCGATGCGCCGCGGCTCTTTTCCAGGCCTGTTAATTTGGGATCTACTATCACTGGAATCCCGATCTTATTAGCTCTGGAAATTAAGTTAAGAGATTCTTCGATAGTAACGACTCCCTTNTCGTAGTCAGAAATAACCAAGGCACAACTATCCTCTAAATCTTCTATTGCAGAAGAGGCGAGCTGAGAAGAGATTGCATCACCTACGGGTTCGTTAGTACCTCGATCCGCCTGAAGAAGTATTTGCCCTCTATCGAGAAGGCTCTCTCTGCTGCCAAAGAATCGAATCTTAGTAAGAGTCTCCCTTGAAGGAATGATACTTACCTTATCCGTCGAAATATTGAATTCTTTTAGTGTAGAAATTAATTCATGACTCTCCTTCAGAATCATCGCCTAACGCAGTATGGAATGAGACCTTCATTCCAAATGAGGAGAGTCCTATGGCAATATGTGCAGATGCGCCCGGTGACTCCTCCGAATGTGTTATTTTTAGTACGGGAACTGGGGCTGTAGAGTTCAAATTATTTGCAAAACCGTGATGGTATCTATCTAGCATTGTGTCACCAATAAGTGTCACTTTTTGGCCATCTATTGATTTCAAGAGATTTCGCAATGTCTTGAGGCTTTCCTGTCTTCTTTCGTCAGTGTCATCGGTCACATTGTACCCACAGAGTTCCCACGGATGATATTTGGGGATAGCGTCTAATTTGATAGCGTCCCCGTCCGTACATGGAGTGGACCGGGAAATGGTGGGTTTTTGATGGTCCAGCGTATAGCAGATTATGGGAGAAATCGGCCATAGGGGCACTTATCGATGGAGGTGGATTAGCGCTTTCTGATATAGAAGTCATGTTCTCAAGGAATCACAGAGGAGTTTCTTTTCCATCTATTCCAGACGATAATGCCATGTTGGAATGGGTGAATGAAAGACTAATGAATGACCCGGCACTAATACAAGAATACGCGATTCTAGAAGCATTAAGAGTTCCGGGTAACAAAGTTGTACTCCAGCATAACTTCTCTAAATTGGGCATAGATGATTCTAATTCATGGGGTATAAGATGGGCGTCAGATAAGCATCCTTCTAAACACAAACCGGACTCAGAAGTTATTTGGTTCAATTCGAGTGAATTATTGAGTGGTAATTCTGATTTATCTCACTCGTTAGAGTCATTACTTCATTGGTCAAATGAGGTATGTTCGAAGGATAGGATCTCAGAGGTTCTTGTCGTGGATGAGGAAAAGTCTGTAGTCACTTATCGTATATCTGAATCTAATCCAACCGGAGTTCTAATTCCCCCAGAGTTTGATGAATTTCAAAGGATCTCAAATCTAGAATCAATAGATTTAGGAGAAAATGGAGTATTCATTGTTCACGACGATGATTGGGCATTCGATGCTATTGGATTGCCATTACATGGGGGCAGGCAGCTCGAAAATATCGAATACGAAGTTGTACAATCCGTAACAAATCAGGCAACAGAGAGTATGTCGGTATCTTCTAGTATTGTTCTAGATCTCTGGAAAAGAGGTCTGAACACTAGGTCTGGTTTCAAGTACGGGACGAAGTGGAGATGCTACCCCTCAATTGTAGGGGAAGGACACGCTCCTTGGCTAGTGGTAGACCCATCATTAGATAATCCGAAGAACTGGGCTGAGGCCTGTCTCTCATCGAGGTTGGCCTCAGGGGTAAACAAGGATTGGCTTTACCCAATAAACGATGNTGNAAACGGGTGGAGATACCTGCAAATATCCAGGCCACCCTCAGATTCAAGATGGAGTAATCCTATTAGGCACTAATTTTGTTTGTTCTTCCTGTTTCCGGTTGCTATGGATATTGCCATCAGGATGAGAACTGTGGAGATTGCATTGGAGGGAATTGCCAGCCAGTTCAATGGTCCGAAAGGCAGATTTCCTTCGGCAGTCAATTGAAAAGGAACTCTTTGCTCTATATTATCCAAGTCTATAATCACAAGCTCTCCTTTTGCAATCATCCTCGGCTCCAAAAGTCCATCAGGGGTAATTCGCAATTCAATTGCGTCCCCGGGGGCGAAGGTTCCTTTTGTTAGTGGTTCAGCAATTCTTCCAGCGGCCCCTTCGATCGTAATGCTGCTGTATGTTCTGGGGCCTGAACCGAGTGAATCGGGATATAGAGCAATAGTAGATTCTGAGTCCCAAGGTACGGTTGCTTCGATTTCATCTGTTGATAGCCTATGGTTTACCACTATCCAATCTATAGAAACTGTGTTCTTTGGTCGATCTTGGCAACCGATAGTTCCTTCAATTGTCCCCTTGGAAGAAGAAGAGTTTGTTATTTCGATTAGCTGAATCCTTGTAGAGTTACCATTGTGAGAAGGGATGATAACGCCGCCTGTTGATGAGATATCAACTTCCACAGTACATTTCTCGGTCGAAAACAAATCCGCAATGATGGGTTCATCATTTAGAATCACGATAGGGTTTCGAGGCAAGGTTAGTGTAGAGTTCGCATCACCAACGAAATCGAATTCGATGACTGCAGAACTCTCACTAATATCTATGATATTGACTGTCCATTGAACAAGCCTCCCGTGATTGTCCCAAATCTTCTTTCCGGTATGACCGAACCTATCACCAACATCGAAAACATCCCCTGCTGAACCATAGTCTCTAGCCCTCAACAGAGCGTCATCCCCGTCGGCTTCAACAATCTTAACCCATGGTTTTGTCGGGTCGGTATTCACTAGGTTCGAGGTTACATCTCCCAAATTAAGATCCTGTTGCTCTACCAGTATGCCGTGCCCGGGCAACCCTTTGTCGAAGCCAGTATTCGACCGGAGTGTAACCCAGATATACTCTTGCGGGGCTATCTCAATCCTGAGTGGGTTGCCGCCATTAGACAGTGGTTCTAGGGAGAAGCTTGCATCAGAGATTAAATTAGGCTCAATTGGATCTATGGCACCAATTAGCTGGAGTGTGGAAGAAGAAGGTAGTGTTGGCATGGAGCCATCATCTACCCAATTTCCACTGGCCATCACGTCCCAATCACCTAGTCCGTGCCAGTTTCTCGTAGGTGAATCACTATGAACATCGTACAAATCTATGGCACCCATCTGATGTAAAATCTCATGGACTAATACGCCGAGGCCCCCATGTACAGAAGCCATCGTGTAGTGTTCGAATGTATACTCTCCGACCTTAACAGGCTCATAGAAGTATGAGAAGTGGCTCCAAATGCTCGTCGACGGTCCTCCCTCCTCTTGTGGCTGTCCGGAATGTAGAATGAGTAGCCTGTCAATAATGAAATCTCCATCTAAATCCCATTGAGAGATGTCGTGCTTCTGACCCCAATTAGGCTCCGAAAATGTACTAATTATCGCTTCCCTTGCTAATTCTCTAACGCCTCCTGAGTCTGCTCCAGTGTCTCTTTCTGTATCGGAATCGGTCCCCCAGTGAGACTCCGCGTACGGGGATGCCCAAGTATCTCCTACTATAGTCGTCGTTAATTGAGAATCACCGCCGCTGATCTCAGAGATGTATTGTTGTGCTGAATTATCGCCTTCAAATAGATGTCCAAGTTGAGAATTAGGGAAGGGCTTCGCGGGGAAGCTGACTCTTAATACCGGCCAGAATTCTTCTTCTGCAAGTCCGACTAATGGATTCTCATCAGTATTTCTCGTTTCGACGGTGGATGATACTGCTTCATTGACCGATTCAGAATTTATGTATACGAGCGAAGATGATAACAATAGCATTGTGACAGAGAGAATTCGAAAAATACTACTTGGTGTGATTCTGCTCACACCCTCTGGCCGGTAACTAATGATTTCAACTCAATCCTCAGATGTTATCTCGTTGATTCGGCCTTTTTTGCTCAATTAACTGATGATTCTAACCGGCAAGGAGTTTGATACGAAATCTGACAATATCGCTGAAAATATTGCAATTATGATCTTCAGTCCATCAAACTCGATGGGCAAAGAAAGAATTATCACACCTGTTGAAATTGCCAGTAGCCGCTTTCTAAACCTTATTTCACCGTTTTTTATCATGCCATATATTCTCGTTAGAGAAAGAGAAATCGTTGTCACTGACCAGATTACGAGTATCCATGAAAGTGACATACCAAAGGAGAAGATAGAGGAGGCGTCATATCTAACAAGTACGCCATCGGGCCTGCCAGATGCTTCAGATAACTCAAACAGGTTTGGTAAGCCCTGATACCACATTAAGAAAATGATGATTGGGATGATCGTTGTCGTGAGGATAAGTACCGATATCAGCCAATTGCGCTCTGATGGGTATAGTCCCGGCCTAGCGAACCAATATGCCTGTATTGAGATCAATGGCATTAGTGATAACAATCCAAGGAGAATCACAGCAGCCCACCTCAACTGTAGCCATTCGTACGGCCCGTAGATGGACATGTTCTCGTTGTTGGGACCAGTTTCCAGTGGTAATGCACTTATCCAGTGAGTCAACATATTATCTATTGAGAAGGACCAGAAGATGCACATGATGATGAATGCAAATGAGGTTCTTCTAGCTATTGTATTAAGCTCTCTGAGGTGGTCTTGGATGTCCCAGTTAGGGGAGATGTCTGTTAATTCGCTTGTCACAATACATCCTTCGCATCGGGTAAGGTTCTGGCTGCAAGAACCGTTCTATACACGCCATAAGCAGCCCATGCACTAATCAGGAACGCTGTACCGGTGGCGAAGTCTGTGAAATCAACACCCTGGAAAATGATGGGGCTATCGGAACTAGCCCATCTGACGCCTAGGTAGAACGTTAACAAGCAGCCGAACGCCCTACGGAAACCTTGGGGATAAGCGAGTTCGCTTGCTAGGAATTCTGGTCCATCATCATATCTGCGTTCGAGAATCTCCTTTTGAACGACTGCCCCGACGATAAGTGCAGTTAGGCTAGTCCAGTAGAACAGATTACCCTGTGAGAACACCCTTTGGGATATTGCGTCCTGACGTTCCTGCTCGAGTTGCTCTTCTGACACTTCTAGTAGGAATAGCGAGTCATAGGTACCAACAGAGATGGTTCGGGTTTCCAGGGTTGATCCGCTCTCGTCTGTGGTTATAGTGCCGGGTGGGTTGATCGAGAAAGACAGGACGTTCCAGTAATCCATCTCGTCGGGTATCCCCCCTCCATCTACTGAATTTCCGGCTATCCAAAATTGTACTATCCCCATGTCGTCATCGGGAGCGGTCCATGTCAATACCCATGATCCATCAAGATCCGTGTCAGAGTGTGAAACATCATCGGCTCGGCCCTCTGCGTAACGAATCTCTTGGTCTTCCTCCCAGGTGAAGTTACCAACTGAGTCAGAAGAGAGCAGGAAGCCAGCTTGTGTATTTCCTTCACCGCCCGATAGTGTAAGAGAGTCTGCTACCCTGATAGTGAGTTGGTAACTCTCGGATTGTTCGTACATAAGGGGCACACCCGTGACCATTACAACTGCCCTCTCTGATGGTGCGCCGTTGTTATGACAGGAGCAACCGTACTTCACGGTCAACTCATCGTTGGAATTGTAAGCCCCGGGACCATTGCTCATTCCGAGAGCAGGAATTGATACCGCAGCAACTACGATAACGCAAATGAAGGCGCGATTGATGCTCACACGCATGATATCATCATTCCTTTCTCACAGTCGGTGTCAAATAACGGTTGGGGGAGGTAGACCTCATAACTCCTTGATAGAGGAATTCAATTCATTCATCATCTTCTTGCCGTCACCGAAAAGCATCATTGTCTTGTCATCATAGAATAGGTCATTGTCAACTCCTGCATATCCAACGGAAAGACTCCTCTTGATTATTACAACAACTCTTGCCTTATCGGCATCGATGATTGGCATTCCTCCAAGTGGCCCTTCATCTGTACGAGCCACGGGATTAATTGTATCATTTGCGCCTATAACGAGAGCGACGTCAGTTTCAGGGAGTTCAGAGTTGATGTCGTCCATCTCAATGAGTTGTTCGTATGGGACGCTTGCCTCGGCCAATAGCACATTCATGTGTCCTGGCATTCTACCTGCGACTGGATGGATCCCATACGAGACCTCTACACCTTGGGACTCCAGAAGGTCGGCGAACTCCTTGACAGCATGCTGTGCCTGGCTAACCGCCATACCGTAGCCAGGGATAATTACGCACTTGCTTATGCCATCGCAAACCATTGCTACCTCCTCTGGGTCGCTACCAACTTTAGTTCTAGAAACCGATTCACGGGCACTCCCTCCGAATGACTTGAAAAGAACCGCAGTGAGGGTTCTGTTCATCGCTTTGCACATAATGAAAGTCAGGATTAGTCCAGCTGCTCCCACCATAGAGCCAGCAATAATCAGGACATTGTTTCCTATCACAAAACCAGTGAAAGCTGCGGCAATTCCTGACATTGAGTTTAGAAGGCTTACAACAACTGGCATGTCCGCGCCCCCAATTGGGATAACAAATAGTACGCCGAGTAAACAAGACAGGCCGACTAGTGAATAGATGTAGTCGTAATTCTCCGGTTCTTGGATTGTTAATCCAATCAGAGAAACGCAACCAATCAAAATCACGCCCTTGACAAAATTCAGCCATGGAGGGCCCCAAGTAGGGAAACTGACCCATTTCCTCCGACCTCTATCGTCCTTTTTTGTGAGAGGGATGTAGAAGCCTCCCCTGAGTTTCCCCATAGCCATGAGGCTTCCCGTAAGTGTAACCCAACCTACGATTCCGGAAAGTCCTATTGCGATCCATGTGGCGTAAAGCTCTACGCCTGCATCTGGAATATCCCCCTCCTGTAGTCGCTTGAGTATTTCTGAAAGGCCCACGAGTGCAGATGCCCCCCCGCCGAACCCGTTGAATAGGGCGACAAGTTCTGGCATCTCAGTCATCTCAACCGTAGTCGCCATGATGTATCCGATTATGGTACCAAGAACTAGCCCGGCTGCTATCAACTCGAATCCGATAATTCCCTCAGTATACATCTTTACCAGTGTAACAAGAACTGCAAGAAGCATTCCATAAGCGCCAAGACGGTTACCTTGGGGGGCAGTCTTGGGACTAGAAAGACGCTTTATACCAATAATGAAGAGGGCTGCCGACACGAGGTAACCTATGTCCCAGACAACCGAGTCGACCATCAATTGCCACCTCTCTTCTTTCCGGCAATCATCTCGAGCATCTTGTTAGTTACCATGAACCCTCCCACTACGTTGATCGTAGCCATGACCAAAGCGATGAATGCCAACCAGGAGGCACTGCCTGGATTTCCATTGTTGAATTCGACATTCGACAGTATCAACGCACCTACGATAGTGATGCCAGAAATGGCATTGGCCCCAGACATAAGTGGCGTATGTAGAGTAGGGGGGACTTTGCTAATCAACTCGAAACCGAGGAATATTGCTAGTACGAATACAGTAATACTAGCTACCAGAGTAGCGGTTGTGAGCATTACTTAACCACCTCCATGAGTCGGCTCTGTTTGTGGTGAATCTCACCCTGGTGGCACAATAGAACCCCACCCATTCCCGGAACGTAGAACTCGTCGCCTTCCGGTGCACCGACTAGAATGGCGTCATCGAGGTCAATGGAGATTGACTCTTGACTGACAAGTGTGGACAGGAACGTGACCATATTGTTGGAATATAGCATACTTGCAGTAGTTGACAGTTCTCCAGGGAGATTCGTCGTTCCAACAATAGTTACGCCGTTTTCCGTGATGAATACCTCACCCCGCTTAGTCAGCTCACAGTTCCCTCCGACATCAGCATTCATGTCTACTACAACAGATCCTGACTTGAAAGTAGATATTGCAGAAGCCGGAACTGTGATTGGTGCGGGCCTACCAAAAATCCTAGCCGTCGTGATGACTACATCGGCATCTCTGGCCACCTCGCACACGGTATCGTTCACCTTCTGTATAAACTCCGGAGTAAGTGGCTTAGCATAACCAGATTCGTCTTCAAAGTCGTCCATTCCATCAACTTCGATGAAACGGCCCCCTACAGATTCAATCTGTTCTGCAGCAGATTTTCTCACATCCGAAGCATAGACAATGGCCCCTAATCTCTTGGCAGTGGCTATTGCCTGTAGGCCGGCCACACCAGAACCCATGATGACGAACTTGGAAGGCCTGACTGTACCAGCACTGGTAGTCATCATTGGTATCCCCCTTGGAACATGGGCTGCTCCGAGCAAAACAGCCTTGTAACCAGCGAGATTGTCTTGACTGGAATTAACATCCATTGCTTGGGCCCTGGAGAGCCGCCGTGGAATCATGTCCATACTAATTAGGGTGATTTTCTTTTCAATAGCCTGTTTAAGCATGCTAGGATTTCGGAAAGGATCTGAAATGCAGACATATATCTGACCTTCTTTGGCATTTGAAAGGTCAGGAGTTGATATTGAAACTACTATTTCAGATTCAAGGACTGAGGTTTTGTCGGATACTGTGAATCCCGCAGATTGGTATTCATTGTCGCTATAGTGCGATATTACACCGGCCCCAGATTCTACAGTTAATTCGAAACCTAACTTATTCAGTTTCTTGTATGAATTAGGAATCAGTGAAACACGATTCTCACCATCTGGCTCCTTTAGCACGCCAAGTCTCATTTTGTCACCCGATATAGTAAATCGTCCAATTGAGGGATGTTATTGAAGCCGTCGGATAGAAACTTTCTCAAATTAATTAGCCAAAAATAATCAGATATCCTATTCCAAATACTGCAATGTCGCATATAGCGTGCGAGAACCAACAAACCCAAACAGATCTGTATCGGACATAAAGCCAAGACCAAAATATAGCTGCTGATAAAAGTCCGATGCAAGCCATTACTGTTTGCCACCAAAAAAACCCGAAAAAGTGCAGTGCAACAGCATGGTGAAGAGTAAAGAGAGTGGCTGAGAGGACAATTCCTCTGGCCTCGTTTCCGAGAAGTTCTACTGACTTTATTGTCACAAACCACCTGAAAACATACTCTTCAAGTAGACTGTTGAGGAATATCCAATAAATCATACCTGCAAGGTATACTCGGAATTCCGTGAGACCCGTGCTGTCCAGTTCGGAGTTTATCGAATTCGTGTCTAAAGTATCACCGAATATAAGCCACATTACAATGATGATTATGGACATAAGGATTGCTGAAATTCCCCCAACAACCAGCCCATCTCTGGACGGGAGTGACCAAGAAGGGGGGTTTTTCTCTACTATTAGATACCAATATGCAGGTGCCAGAAGGAGCCAAAGCTTGCATATGATGAAAAATATCTGAGAAGCGAACTCATCATCGTTATAGCTTAACGTGAATATTATCGAAATTGTAGGAACGAAGGAAACCAGAGTCAGTGGAATTACGGAATTATGTATACCAGCCACATTTGAAAATATGACCTCTGGTGAATATAGTTGGTCACGGATTTGAACTATTCTTCTCCAAAGTGCTAAGACTGTAATCATTGGCCGGCTGACATGGCAAACGGAGCAAGGAAGGTCGCAGTTATAGGAGCAGGAAATGTAGGGGCAACTTGTGCTTTCGTTCTAGCAGAAAGGAAGGTTGGAGAGGTAGTCCTACTGGATATCTATGAAGGATTTGCCAAGGGCAAGGCACTCGATATGAGCCAAGGAGGAGGGGTACTAAATTACGATGGCCGCGTAACAGGAACGAAGGACTATGCAGGTATTTCTGATTCTGATGTGGTTGTAGTAACTTCTGGATTTCCTAGGCAACCCGGGATGACAAGGGAGGATCTGATTGAAAAGAATGCAGACATAATCTCACAGGTAGGTGAAGGCATAAAGCGGCACGCTCCCAATTCGATTGTTGTGATGGTGACGAATCCTTTGGATCTTATGACCTACCATATGCAGAAAGTAACTGGATTTGAACATTGTAGAGTAGTAGGCCAAGCAGGAATATTGGACAGTGCGAGAATGACGCACTTCATCGCACAGGCTGTAGGATGCAGTAATGAGGATGTGCAGGCAATGGTTCTGGGCGGTCATGGAGATACAATGGTCCCACTTCCAAGATACACAACGGTAAACGGAATCCCAGTGAGTCAGCTGCTAACCGAAGAGGAAGTAGAGGCGATCTGCCAAAGGACGGCCAATGGTGGGGGAGAAATTGTGAAGTTACTGGAGAAGGGCAGTGCATTCTACGCTCCGGGAAGCGCGGCGGGAATAATGGCTGAAGCAATTCTCGAAGATAGGAAAAGGGTTCTCCCATGTAGCACTTACCTCTCGGGAGAATATGGAATGGAGGACATATACATCGGAGTACCAGTAGTTCTCGGCAGAAATGGAGTAGAGAGGATCATAGAGCTCGAACTATCTGAGGAGGAGTTGGATAGTCTACAGGGTTCCGGTTCTTTCTACAAAGAGCAACTTTCTGAAATACTGGGATATTGAGAATACGAGGTCGAAACCATTGACGAAAGAGTATGTCCATCTTGAAAATGATGGAAAGATTCTCCTCGTTGATGAAAATGGGAATGGCCCAAGGATCCCACAAATGGGTAGGATAAAATTCGATAGTTCTGAAACAATAAGACTTCCCACGATAGATGAAGCAGAATCAATGGGTATTACTTGGAATGAAAGAAGAGTTAACAGAATTAGATTAGGAGGGGTAGACTCTACCGTAGTATACGGAATGCCTGAAATCCCATGGCCTGAGAAGTGGGCTTGGAAGGATGCTGTAATCAGTGACAACGCTGTACATCCTGTTGCAAGGGAGTCGGTCTACAGGACAATACACAGGGTTGTCAGTAAAGTTGTAATTACCAATTCCAGAGATGAGGTCCTGTTGGCCAAGGTTTCGAGAGGATTTTTCACTGGTTGTTGGACGCTGCCTGGGGGATTCGTCGACTATGGCGAGCACCCCCGTGAAGCAGCTGTGAGAGAAGCCCTAGAAGAGCTCGGTGTGGTAATTGAAATACCAGACCCGCTGAACAAGCAAGAAAAAAACAAAAATTCTGGAGGAGCAATCATCCAATCAAAAATCTTCAATGATGAAGGGATAAATTGGGTTTCATTTACTTACAAGTGTGAGAATGACTTGCAAGGACAAAAAATATCTCCAAAGGATGACGAAATAGAAGAAGCCAGATGGTTCCCCAAAGAAGAAGCCATCAGAGTAGCAGTTTCGGAATTTGATATTGACGCCATAAATAGGCATTTGCACTAGTTTCACACATAGCCTGAATTAGAAATATGCATGTGGTGGGCCTGCCTGGATTCGAACCAGGGTCTATTGCTCCCAAAGCAACAAGCATAGACCAGACTAACCCACAGGCCCCTTAACTCAAAGCGCACTAGTTGTGGTCATGAACTTTGCTAGACCCATCGCCATGAGTCATTACTGGATCTAATTAAGATTCCCTCCAATTCTGCGCCTCCAATTATGGATTCCCATGATTCTGCATCGAGACCAGCGCTGTCCAATTCTCTTCTAATGGCGTCTATTCGTAAAACTCCCTGTTCATCGGTCGCACTACGCAATGTAACACTGATCCTTTCTCTGATGCTAACGGGACCTTGCTTTCTTTTTTCTTCAATGGCGGACTTGGATTTGAGTCTTGATGACAGCTCCTTTGCGAGTTCTTTTGGAAGATTTGCATCAGAAACGGCATTCGCCAGGGATCTTGAGTCTGAGAACTGTTGTACTATAGTCACTTCATTAGAGCCGCATATTGTACATTTTGCATTATTCCCCTTTTTATGTCCGAAGGAATGACCGCACTTACACCTGACCAGATACCAATCGAGTCCCATATAGGTTGAATTAATCCAAGGTTCATCACCTTGTCGTTACAAAGATAACAAACATCTACGCAGGCCGACACGAAAATATGCCGAGAAGCGTAATAGCGGCTGCGATTTCATGTTCAATCGCGATGATATCAGTAGTAATCATGATACTTGAGGGAACTATAACGCCTGAAGCCTGGGCACTGCTACTAATTACGCCTATTCCTGTTGCCGTATCAATAACCACAAATCATAACTCGGTTGAAGAAGAATCTGATTCTTTGGGAGAGTGGGACGAAGGTAACGAAGAAGAAGCAGATGGCAATGTGGGCGATCCTGCTGATGCTGGTTTCGACGTTCCTGTACTTTGATTAAGAGAGCCGGAGAGTCTCTAGGTTTGCAGGCGCATATGTCTGTACCTTGAACTTCTCGCGAAGACCCATCCTGAAGGCATTGCAGGTCTGGGGATCGCCATGATGGCAGATGATCTTCCTTGGTGTTGGATTTAGAGCCGAAACATAGTCCATAAGTTGGTTCCTATCAGAATGACCGCTGAATCCGTCAATTATCACCATGTTGCAATTAACGTCGAGCATCAGTGTCTGTCCTTTGTCCATCAACGGAACGTGGGAGTGACCCTCCTGTAGCCTCCTTCCAAGGGTTCCAGAGGCCTGATAGCCTACGAAGCATAGGGTGTTTCCGGGCTCTGGTGCCCAGTACTTCAGATACTCGATGATGGGTCCGCCAGTCATCATACCACTGGTAGCTAGAACTATGCAAGGGCTTGGATCAAGGAGGATGGTCTCACGCATCTCCCTAGAGTCGACCTGTCTAAACCAAGAGGAGTTGAAAGGATTCTCATCCCCACCTCTAAGCATGCTTTTCTTGAGCTCCCTATTGAGGAAGTTGGGATGACTTGAATGGATCGCGCTTGCCTCGCTAATCATTCCGTCGAGCCAAACAGTGACAGGTGGCACACGTCCTGACTTGAATAACTCATCAATTGCTAGCATTACCTCTTGTGATCGCCCAACTGCGAAAACGGGGCAGAAGATCTTTCCCTTCCTACTAAGGGTATCGGAAACGAGATCCTGGAGCTCCTGACTAGCTTGGTGCCTTGTGGGCTGTATGCTCTGCGGCCCTCCATATGTAGACTCGATTACGAGTGTGTCAACTTTGGGAAATCTTACCGTAGCCGCATCGAAGAGCCAGGATTTCTCGTACTTTATGTCGCCTGAAAATAAAAGTCTGTGCTCGGACTTTCCCTCGCCTATTTGCATGTAAACGCTAGATGAGCCTAAAATGTGGCCTGCATTTTCCATTGTCATTTTAATGTCTGGAGCGATGTCCGTTTTGTCTCCCCAATTCACATCTACTACGTGCTTGATGCACTCCTGTATGTCGGCCTTGGAATATGGGGGTTCGTTACCCTCTGCTTGTGAGACCTTGATGTAATCAATTTGGAGAAGGGTCATGAGATCTCTCGTCGGGGGCGTGCAATACACGGGTCCCTTGTATCCATACCTGAAAAGAACGGGGAGCATTCCTATGTGATCCACGTGAGCATGGGTGATGACTACGGCATCTAGATTGTCCAGTGGTAGAAGTTCTGGTGCCGAGAAGAACGGCTGAACCTCGCTCTGATTATTGGTAGGTTTTGCTCCAACATCTACCAGGACTTTGGACTCGTTAGTCGTGACCAAGTGCATTGCTCTCCCGACTTCTCGATATGATCCGAGTGCTGAGACTCTAACCCATGACTCCCCTGGTCTCTGAGGACGATATATCCGTGTCCCGAATTTCTTCATCAAGGACTTCCTGTCATCGGCTAACTCTTTGCGGTAACGACGGATGTCGTGCTGGGTTCTGCTCTCTCTGGCAGGAGCACGCTCTACTTTTACAAGCCAGCCTATTTCATCTCTCAATGCGTTAACGTGGGAGCCTTTCGGACCCACGGCCGATGACGGATCATCGCATTCCAGAATAACCTCAGATAGTGCTGGATCAAGCCACGTATTTCTGACCATTGCCTCGGCAGGGATTATCCTATTGACAGCGTCGTGAACTTCCTGCTCGTCAGATAGTATTTCTGGATGGGGCCTAATAACAACCCTACGCTTCACGGTTTTGGCAATTCTTACGGTCAGGCTCTCACCACCTCCTGAGAATTCCTTGGGCTGCTTTGTGATGATTGCGATAGAACCAGCTTCCAGGGTTACTTCGTGATCTATACCATCGGGTATAATCTTGGAAATCTTCTTCTTTATATCGGGCAGAGTCAAGCGCATAATATCCCTCATGTCATGAAACCTAGGCAATTGCTGCTCTAGGTCGGGAATGTAATCAGATAGTCGAAAGGAGAGTAGTCACTTCCTCTTCGGACAGTTGTGTGAATCCAGTTTGGTTGGTGATGTATGCCAAGTCCATTCCATTGCCACTCGCGGCGTCTCTCTGGGCTGATGCTAGAAGTGCCTTAGCAGCTAATGATAGTGCTTGATCCTTGGACATGTCTGTCTTGAATTGGTCTTCGAGAACACCGTACATGTAAGGGCTTCCAGAGCCAGTTGCACAGTATGTGTCTGGAATAGAGCCGCCGGCGGAATCGATACTGTATACGCTAGGGCCTGAGGGATCTACTCCTACTATCAGTAGCTGTACATAGTGTGGCCTTCCAGATAGGATATTGGCAGTGAATGTGGCCGCTCCTTTTACTGTCATAGGCATGTCCCTCTTCAGTTCGAAGAGCTTCAATTCAGCGGCTAGAACACGGGAAAGTGACTGGGCATGGCCAACCAGTCCGGCTGTGGTTAGAGCAATATTATCAGAGATTCGGAAGAGCTTCTGAACAGACTTGTTAGCTATGAAGTGACCCATGGTAGCCCTATGGTCAGCCCCTACGACAACCCCTCCATCATAAGTAATCCCAACGGTACTTGTACCGGTCTTTATCGCGCTAGAAGTCGCATCCATAGTAATCACCGGCGGAGTTGCCAGTAATATTCACTAGAATCGACCCCTTATCAATGCGACGGGAGCCGGCCTTGCCAAATTACAAAAATTTTCGAAATATCCGTGGCTCGTTTTCAGAAGATATCAAGGGTACAAAGTATGTCGGCAAATTGTGCCCGGACATGAAGGGGGCCCCAAGTGGGTAGAGATGCCGAGCGTAGCGGACCAAGGAGTGAGCATCATTGATCCAGGCGAGCCATACCACGATCTGGGTATGAGGTTCCCAGATGCCCCAGTACCTAGGTTAGATGGAGACGTCATTATTCATAGAGCAGTTCTGGAAGATGTTACTGGAATTTCACAACTAATGGATTGGGTGTCTGATGGAGACATTGTAATTGTAGAAATGAGTGACATAATGGAAAAAGAAACAGAATTACACTTATCAGTAAATAAAATTCAGGAATTTATAGAACGTGATATGAACGGACAAGTCGTTAGATTGGGACAGAGAAGATTGTTACTTTTACCACCAAATTTTGATAGTTCAAGAATAAATTAGGAATGATATCATGGAAAGTATCGTTGATCAGCCCTGCCCTCTATGTAATTCGGATGCCGGACTGAAAATGATTGCATTAACCACTGAAATACCCTATTTCGGAGAGCATACTCAAATTACATTAGTGTGTGATAATTGTGGATGGAAGCAAACTGACTTTATTCCTGCAGAAGGAAAAGTTGCCGGAATTTGGAGTATTAAGATTGATTCTGTAGATAAAATGAATACGAGAATCGTTAGGTCTTCTTCTGGAACAATCAGAATCGTAGATTTGGATTTAGAAGTTGAGCCTGGCGCTTCTGCTAGTGGATATATTACAAATATAGAGGGCGTCATCAATAGATTTGAAGATTCT
>FUFK010718262.1_pt1 | contig 18885 bp, 22 predicted proteins | sample 1021851 | NCBI WGS metagenome assembly FUFK01 (sample SAMEA51879418, study PRJEB19060) | metagenome
AAAATGAATCCGGAAAGAGAAATTCCGCTCATTTTCGACACCTGGGAAATGTATCTGCAGGAGGCAGGAATTTGCCAGTCACTCGCCGAAGTTGACTTTCTCGAAGTGCACTCTTTCGGCGCGGCGCCCAAAGCGCCGAACTCATTGGTCGATCCCGAAGGCTATGCCGCCGAGAAGAAGCGGATTCGCGCTGAATACGCCGAGGCCTACGCCCGCTATTGGAAAGAAAAAATGCCCGACAACGGCCTGCCCGTGCGCTTCACCGTCTACTTGGAAGAGCTGCCCGATAAAGATGCCAGCTATGAATTTGGTGCCGTGGGCCTGTTACAAAAGTCGACGGACTAACTCAGAACGAGAGAGATGCTTTGCAACCCGATATAGAAATTGCACGCGAAACTGACCTGCTGCCCATAGAAGACGTGGGGCAGCGCTTGGGGATTGATCGCCAGCACTTGGTGCACTACGGTCGTGATAAAGCAAAAATATCAATGGAGTTCTGTGCGGAAGCGCGCGACAGAAAGGAGGGAAAGCTCGTTCTCGTCTCCGCCATTAATCCAACGCCGGCAGGCGAGGGCAAGACCACGACCAGTATCGGCCTAGCCGACGGCCTCAACCGCATCGGGCAGCGTGCCGTGCTGTGTCTGCGCGAGCCTTCGCTGGGCCCCTGCNNNGGCGNTGANNGGTGGCGCCACCGGCGGCGGCTCACCAGCCGGTTCCGCTCGGCCCAGCAGAATCGTCTCCGGCGAAGGGCCCGCTTCTCGTGGACGGCACCATTTCTTTCGCGCTCTTCACCGATATCAAGCGGGGCGATCGCCGAGGCTTTCGTTTTCGCTTGGACGAAGGCGACCGGATGGCCGTGCAGCTGCTGATCCTGGATAGGCCGCCCAGCAACGAGATCCGCAATGCCCGTCTGCCTCGGGTGACGATCACCGACCCCCNGGGTCGTAAGACGCGGATGGTTATCAACGAACGAACGGAGTTCTACGAGCCGTACGGCGGTACCGATTACCTGTATCTCTCGCGNGTNGANTCCGANGCNGTANCGGGGGAGTACCGGGTCANNGTGTCCGCCAGGTCCAAGCGNGTGGTCGAAACNGTGATCTCCGTCGGCTANCNAGAGGTNCCCGGCGAGGTGCGCTACCCCTGATGTGATCGGGGATGCGGGTCNTNGGNCNGCAGTCGACAGGTCAACCCCGCGCGCCTTTGGCGCTGTGACGTATGCGGATGGGTGGTCGCTCACAGCGCTTTGCAACACTTNCNNGNTGACCAAGCGAGGCTGGATNGGAATGGCGTTGGGTGTCGGGCTTGTGATCTGGGGTCTTTCTCAGATCATTTTTGGGACGTAGTTCTACCGGCGAGGGCGATCAGAGCATCACCCGTGACGCGGTGAGGTACCCATTCTCGGAGCGCTCGGGCTCCCTGCGATTCGTAGAAGCGCCATGAGGACTGCATATTCGGTTCGTCCAGCACCCACCATTCCAGGCGTCCGTACCCGCGCTCGACGCAGATACGTGCGAGGTTCGCCAGTAGTGCTTTGCCGTACCCGGATCCCCGATGCTCTGGTTGAACGAAGAGATCCTCAAGGTAGATGCCGTGCGTACCGAGCCACGTTGAATAGTTCAAGAACCAGAGGCTGAAACCAACCACGCCGTGCTCGGCATCATCGGCGACGTGCGCGAACAGTGCTGGCCGCGGTCCGAAAAGCGCCTCGTGCAGATCAGCCGGGGTCGCCGTGACGGCATCGGGCTCCAGCTCGAACTCCGCAAGGCCCACGATCATGTCGTGAATTGCGGCCACGTCGTCTGGTGTGGCTTCTCGGATCACGCCGTCACGCTACCCAAGGCATGACCTTACGATCGTGCCTCGGCGACCTGCGGACTTAGGCGCAACAATTGTTGATGCCCAACAAATCCAGACCATCAGGGGAATCATCGGTCACTGCGTAGGTCTCCCACTCCAGGCCATCGGGGTCGACGACGTAGATCTTGTCCTGCTCCGCATGGCAGCACACCACGCCATCATCGCGTCGTACGGCGAGACCAGCATCACTCAATGCGACGTCCTGCTCTCCAACATCCTCGGTCGTTTGTACCTCGATGCCGATGTGGTTGAGGGCATTGCCTGAGCCCTCGCCGCGGTCGTCCACCTCGAAAAGCACCAATTTCATGGGCGGATCGGCAATCTCGAAGTTGGCATAACCGGGGCGCCGCTTATGAACGGCGGTCCGAAAGGCTCGGGAGTAAAACTCGACCGCGGTGTCAAGGTCGGAGACGTTCAAAGCCAACTGCACGCGTGCCACGGTGCCCTTTCTCTTGCAGAGGCACCAAGCGTACCAATCGCCTGTCGCCTCTCGATGTGTCTTCTCGTCCACGGGGAGCCATCTCCGAGTCTTGCGGGGACCGGCCGTCAGGTAAGGCGCAGGACGCCCAGCAAGCCCACAGCAATCAAGCCGGCGGCCGCTATCGACAATCGAAACGGCCACAGAGTGAAGGGCGCTCGAAGCGAGAGCACAGCAGCAACGATGGAAACGACGAAGGCGGCAACGCCAACGGGGATTGTCACCCAAAGGGAAGCAAAACCGCCCTGCCAGATCAAGACGGCTGAGGCGACTCCGGTCAAGCCGACCAAAGCAGCGGCAGTAATAACCCGGGGAAGGCGCTGTGGAAGCCCACGGATGCCCTCGGCTTTATCGCTTTCTCTATCTGGCAGAACGTTGGCGAAGTGCGCAGAGACCCCCAAGATTGCACCGACCAGCATCACCCACCAGCCGGGCAACTCGGGCGGCTTCGCGCTCAAGCTCACCAGAGCGGGAAGGGCTGCAAAGCCGGTGGCGTACGGGACGGCCGAGAAGACGGTTGCCTTGAGTCCAGCGTTGTACGCGAATCCTGAGATCAAGAACACCACCTGCCAGAGTCCCACCCGCGGGTTGATGCTCACAGACAACGCAATCGACAGCGTCGTAGCCGTGATCACAATCGCCCATGCCGTTGTTCGAGGTATCGCCCCGGCAACGAGCGGCTTGTCGGCCCGGCCGGCCCGCCGGTCGCGCTCGACGTCGACGATGTCGTTGCTTAAGCCGATAGCAATCTGGTTCAGGAAGACTGCGACCACCACCACGACCGCTTGTGCGGGTGCCACGCCGAAGGCGACTGCCAGCAGCAATGTCAGCAGCGTCACCGCAAAGGTGGGGACCGGGTGGCTCGACCGCAGGACGGCGCCGATCACGACTATTGGGCCAATCGATTGACGACGGCTCCGAACACCCGAGGCGCTGTGCTGGCTAGTGGAACGATCGATTCGCGCAGTGGAGAAGAGGCCAGCGCCACCATCCCACGAGTAAGAAGTCGAAATTCGCGTGTGACCTTTCGCCAACGCTGTGGGTACGAAGCAGGTTGTCCGGCCTGCAGGGCGGCGATGGCCTCTCGACCTTGGGCGAATCCAACCCGTAAGCCCTCACCAGTGATTGCATCGACGTAGCCAGCGGCGTCGCCCACCAGCAGCACCCGGCCGGACTGGGCATGGTGCACGCGGTAGGGAAACGGACCGGCGCCACGCAGGCTGGATGCAGTGGGGACTCCGACGAGTTTTGCGCTGATCCCCGGCACCCGGGCGATCGTTGTGCTCAGGTTGATTCCCCTCGGACCTAGCACCGCGACGCCCACGGTCTCGTCGTCCACCGGTGTGATGTACAGCTCTGCATCGCCGGCGTAGTAGACCTCGATCATCGAAGTCCAGGGGGTGCGTTGGAAGTGCTGCCGTAGTCCGTATCGACGTGCGCGTCGTGAAGGTCGCGCGACGAGGCCCAGTTGGCGAGCAACGGTGGAGTGCAGCCCGTCGCAGCCGAGCACGTAATCTGATGTNACGTCGTCGCCGTCAGCGCACCGCAAGAGCACGCTTGACGAGTCTTGGGTCAGNCCGGTGACTCGGGCGTGNATTCGTTCGATGCCCTGCCGTTCGGTTTGCGCGCGCATTGCGTCGACGAGAACCGTTCGCCGGACGCCCCGCCCAGGGGCGCCTGGGAAGAGATGATCGACTTGCCTTGCCCCTTGGCGGTAGGACACCCCGAGCAAATCACGTCCCGGCGGGTCAAGGTCAAGTTCCCTTAGCAGGGGCATCACCCCGGGCATGAGTCCNTCGCCGCAAGCCTTGTCTCCGTCGTAGTCCCTCGCCTCGACGACGATCGGAGTCATGCCTGCGCGCTTAGCGAAGAGAGCAGCCGCCAGCCCCACCGGGCCTCCGCCGACGATGGCCACGCGGGTTCCCGTCACGCCAATTCCTTGAGTGCTTCGTTCTCGGTGGGGATTCGAAAGCCCAGGAGCAAGACTGCATTGAGAACAGTGAAAGCGAGTGCAGTGATCCAGGCGGTGTGAATCATCGGAAGGGCAATGCCCTCTACCACCACGATCCAGTAATTTGGGTGACGAAGCCACCGGAATCGATACGGACCCTTCCGGTTGCGCGGCGCACCGGGCACCACGATGACGCGTGTATTCCACTGCCAGCCCAGTGTTGAGATGATCCAGTAACGCCCGAGCTGACAGGCGAGGGTGATGATGAGCATCGGGATGCCGAGCCAAACGATGAAGGGTCTGTCGAAAATCCACACTTCCGCGACCGCTCCCACCAAAAGGCCGGTATGCAGCGCGACCATCCACGGGAAGTGATCGCGACCGACTTCCTTGCCACCATTGTCAGTGGCGATTCGCGCGTTGGTCCTTGAGATACGGAGTTCGTAGAGCCGTTCGAGACCGGTGGCNANAACGAACAGTGTGTACAGAATCACCGCCACTCCAATAACACCATTTCGACGCTTACTCCAGGTCCGAGAGCGAAGAGCACTCCGAGATGGCCAGCCGGCTTCGTCGAGTGACGCGCCAGCACGTGTAGCACGGCGCTGGAAGACAGGTTCCCAGAATCTGCGAGCACATCCCAGCTCGTGGCTAGGTCGCCGGGGGCGAGTTCTAGGGAGTCCGTAAAGGCCTGTAACACCCGTGGACCTCCCGGATGAGCAATCCACTCGTTCACGTCGCTCCGTGCGAGTCCATGCTTCGACAAGAGGGCGTCAATGTCATCGGCGAGGTGGCGGTGGATCAGTTCCGGCACCGCTGGGGTCAGCATCAGTCGGAGGCCGAACGTGCCGATGTTCCAGCCAATCGTTTCCAGTGATTCGGGGTAGAGCGCACTACGCGACCCCAAGACGCTGGCGATCGGTTGCTGCGCCCTGTCCGCACCGGCAAAAATGAGTGCCGACGCACCGTCTCCGAACAGTCCGGTACCCACGATGTTCGCCATGGAGGCGTTGTCCCATTGGATCGTGAGGGAGCACAGTTCCAAGGAGACAAGGGCGGCCAATGCACCAGGATCACCGCGAAGTAGATCGTTGACTCGCGCAATCCCAGCGGCGCCTGCTGCACAGCCCAAACCGAAGCTGGGGATTCGTTTCACATCCGATCGAAACCCCAGTGCCTGTGCGAGTTCGACATCCAGNGAGGGCGCGCCGACTCCGGTCACCGTCGTGAAGAAAAGGTAATCAATGTCGGCGGGCTCCACACCAGCATCGTCTAGTGCTTGCCGAGTGGCAGCGAGCGCGAGCGGCAGTCCGTGTTCCCGGAAGAGTTGATTCGCGTGAGTGAAGTCGTTGATTTGTCGGTACGCGTCAAGGTGCATGACCAAGGAGCGGTATTCGACTCCTGTGGCATCGTGAATGCGACGAATAACAGCCGAGGTTTGCTGGTCGCCGCTCAACGCATCGACGAGGGGTTGCGTGATCTCGCCCTGGGAATAGCGGTAGGCCGGGAGCAGCGGGGCTACGGAGAGCAGGTTTGTCACTTGTTGACGCTAGCAGCAGTACCTACTGTCGGCTTGGCGCGAGGAGAAACACCGGATGCGAGCAGAGCAAGTGTCAAGATGCGTTTAGAGAGAAGTCTCCCAAAGTTCAGCCATTCGCTCGGAATAACTAATTAGGCTCGAGGGTGTAAGCCGCTCTCGACCGTTGGAGGAAACCCCATGGCTGTTGTCGTACATTTCTCACCCCCCTCGCTCACTGCTGAGCAATACGACGCCATCTTGGCTCGAGAGCGAGAGTTGGGTGTCCACCCCGTTGACGGTCTCGAGCTCGAAGTGTGCTTCGGGTCTGGGGATCAAATGAAGGTCACCGTGGTCTACGAGTCCATGGAAGCCATGGAGCGTCACGCCAATGGACTGACCCCCATTCTTGAGGACATGCGCCTCGACCCCGGCGAGCCCGAGGTCTTTGAGACACATAACCTCATCCGACGAGGCGAATAGCGCTCAGCGGCGGTGCCGCTGCGCCATGGCGAAACNCATCNCCGCATCGAAGGANGGGATCGGGCNGTCCTGGCGACCGACGGGGGCTTTCGGAGTAGCGTGCCGTCACGCTGCGTTTTTGGCCCCCTCGAGGTCACGTCAGCAATGTGCTCGAGTCAACACCGGAGCGTGGCTACGGTTGATGGAAGGCCTTTGGACCTGTCTGCCGTTCACGGAGACGGCGACGTCAAGAGTGGTCTCGTTAAGCAGTGTCGCCTCACATCGAATGTCGAACGTCATGGCAGACCCCCGCTTCCACGAAGGNAACGGGGGTCTGTGCTGCTGAGATTNACGTTAGGCCGCTTGCTTCGTCTCCCAGGAGCCGTTACCGCAAAGTGCTTATGTCAGCGCNGCCGCNTGACTACGACTGATGGGGGACTTTTGCGACTTATCTGCCGTTCACTGTGACGGCGATGTCAGAACTGGTTCCATCGGGCAGTGTCACCGTCAGCGTCGCGGCGCCCGGGTTGATTCCCTTTGCTGCGGGATAAAATATTTTGTCNTCGTCCTGCTTTCCAGGGAATGGCTTGANGGTGCTGGGGTCGCTGCTGCTGACCGTGGTGGCGAGCGGGTCTCCGACAGTGATGTCGATGAATTGGCCCACCAATATGGTGACGGCGTCCTGCCCCGGTGCCCACGCCACAGAGTTACCCGGGGCCAGAGACTCAGCTTGGGCTATCGGCGCGGGCTCCTCAACTGCAGGTTCTTCGACCGCGGGCTCCTCGACGGGCGCTGCGTCGTCAGATGAGCAGCCCGAGAGGACTCCAATCGACATGAGCGCCACCGCTCCAAATGCCGCGATTGCCTTCTTCACGTGCGCCATGAATCCCACCATTCGTGTTGGACCTGTAAGCGCCCGTATTGAGCGCATTCTCATTGTTTCACGACAAGGAGGGATTTCAACGAGATGAGACAGATTCGCTTCATGAGTCTCACAGTCACTGTCGAACGTCATGGCAGACCCCCGTTCCACGAAGGGAACGGGGGTCTGTGCTGCTGAGATTGACGTTAGGCCGCTTGCTTCGTCTCCCAGAAGATGTCGGCGATCTCGTCGATCTTTCCGAGAAGATCATCAGCGACCGCCGGATCCAGGGAGCCCTTGGTGCCTCCGGCCCCGGCGAGCTTGGTCGCCTGGTTGAACAGCTCGTTCAACTGCGGGTACTTCTCGAAGTGCGGGGGCTTGAAGTAGTCGGTCCACAGCACCCACAGGTGCTCCTTGACCATGTGTGAGCGCTCTTCCTTAATCGAGACAGCGCGCGCACGGAACTCAGGGTCGTCGGAGGCGTGGTACTTCTCCATGCACGCCTTCACGGATTCGGCCTCCAGGCGAGCCTGGGAGGGGTCGTAGACGCCGCAAGGCAAATCGCAGTGCGCATAGGCAGTGGTGCGGGGCTGGAGGGCCCGAAAGATGCTGTTGAGCATGAGACTCCTTCGAGGTGGTGAATGAATGCCTGCTCTGACCCTAGCGCTCGGGAACACACTCGGCACGCGGCAGGATGGCGAGGTGTTCTCGCTCACCACTGTCCGTGTTGTCGGTCCGTCCATGGAGCCAGCAGTGCGAAACGGGCAATGGTGGGTCGTGCGTAGGGGCGTGAAACTTCGGCAGGGGGATGTTGTTCTCTTGCAACACCCGACGCGATCGGATCTGAGCGTGGTGAAGCGCCTGAGTCACCGAGAAGGTATTGGGTGGTGGGTGCTCGGTGACAACCCACGCGAGAGTGATGACAGTCGGCATTTCGGGGTGGTGCCGGACAACTTGATCATCGGGCGGCTGATTTTCCGGTATCGATGAATGCCCGTGCGGCGAGGACGGGAAGCCGCTCCTAGTCTTCGTCGTCGCCCAGGCGAGCGAGCCAGGTGGCCAGCCGTTCGACCGGAACCTCGAAATCGGGGTGCAGGTTGACGAACTCCTGCATGCGATCTCCGAGCCAGTCGAAGGTGACTTCTTCCTCGCCTCGTCGGCTTTGCAGTTCCTCGATACCGCGGTCCGTGAAGTACATGTCCGCTGCTTAGGCGAATGCCTGCTCGACCACGGCCTGCTGCTCGGCCACATGACGCTGGTGCGTGCCAACAGCCGGAGACGATGACGAAGGCCTCGTGACGCCTTCGATCGGGCGATTAACCATGGGTGGAGCGTTCATCGCCACGAAACTCCATGCTCCTTGGTTTGCCGGCTCCTCTTGAACCCACCGGATCTCGGCATTGGGGTATCGGTCGAGAACCTCCGCGAGGCGGAAGGGGAGCGGGTAAAGCCGTTCGAAGCGCAGAATCGCAGTGTTGTGCAATCCATGCTCGTCGCGGTGCGCCGCGAGGTCGTAGTAGATCTTCCCGCTGCACAGCAGAACCTTGGTGATCTCCGGTCCCTCGTGCTCGGGGTCAAGCAAGATCGGCTGGAAGGTTCCGGACGTGAACTCGTCCGTGGTGGAGACCGCCTGCTTGGCGCGCAGGAGCGACTTTGGGGTGAAGATGATCAGCGGTCGAGTCAGACGACTGAACACCTGCCAGCGCAGAAGGTGGAAGTACGACGCCGGGGTGCTCGGCATCGCCACCGTCATGTTGTCCTGAGCGCACATCTGCAAGAAGCGCTCGACCCGCGCACTCGAGTGGTCCGGCCCTTGCCCTTCTTGCCCGTGCGGCAATAGGAGGGTGACGGCAGACCGCTGCGCCCACTTCTGCTCACCGGAAGAGATGAATTCATCGGTGATCGTCTGGGCACCATTGACGAAGTCACCGAACTGCGCCTCCCACATCACCAGGGCATCGGGGCGGGCGACGGAGTATCCGTATTCGAAACCCAGGGCAGCGAACTCGCTGAGGAGTGAGTCGTAAACGTAGAGCTTCGCCCCGTCGCGGTAACACGACTTCAGTGGTTTGTATTGCCACCCTGTTTCGCTATCCACGATGACCATGTGGCGATGCCCGAACGTTCCGCGTCGAGAGTCCTGGCCGGCGAGGCGAACGGTACGACCCTCCATGAGCAGGGAACCAACGGCCAGAGCCTCGGCCATTCCCCAATCGATCGTGTCGTCGGAGACCATTTGCTCGCGACGCTGCAGTTGAGGTGCCAAACGAGGATGCACGTGGAAATCGTCCGGCAGCGTGATCTGTGAGTCGATAACTGTTTCGATCTGCTCCTGACTGATGGCCGTATCAACGTCTGTGAAGGGTGTCTGTGGGGTCAAGTCGAGCTGGCCGGTCTCGATGATGTCCTTCGCGCGGTCGGCGAAATCCTCGGCTTCATCTTCCGAGGTGTCTCTGGTTTCTTGGAAGACACGTTCGAGTTGCTCCTGGAAGTGCTTGAGAGCTTGCTCGGCCTCGTCGATGGTGATGTCGCCACGACCGATGAGCGATTCCGTGTAGTGCTTTCGCACGGAACGCTTGGCGTCGATGATCTTGTACATCCGTGGCTGAGTCAGCGATGGATCGTCTGCCTCGTTGTGGCCGCGCTTGCGGTAACACACCATGTCGATGACCACGTCTTTGTGGAACGCCTGTCGGAAGGCGAAGGCGAGGCTGGCCACGCGAGCAACGGCCTCGGGGTCATCGCCGTTGACGTGGAAGATCGGCGCCTGCACCATGCGGGCGACATCGGTGGAGTACACGCTGGAGCGTCCGTACTTGGGTGACGTTGTGAAGCCCACCTGATTGTTCGCGACGATATGCACCGTGCCGCCGGTCCGGTAGCCCTGCAGTTGCGAAAGTTCGAGTGTTTCGGCGACGACTCCTTGGCCCGCGAACGCGGCATCGCCGTGAATGAGGACAGGGAGAATGTCGTTTCTACGTTCCTTCGGCAGCAGATCCTGCTTGGCTCGCACGATTCCCTCAAGTACCGGATTGACCGCCTCCAGATGCGAGGGGTTGGCCGCGAGGTACACGGACGTGTACGCGCCGTCGGGCGTCAAGAACGATCCGGTGGTGCCGAGGTGGTACTTCACATCGCCCGAGCCCTGGACCGAGTCGTCGCCGTAGTCGCCCTCGAATTCGCGGAAGACCTGCGAGTAGGACTTACCCGCGATGTTCGTCAGAACGTTTAAACGACCGCGATGGGGCATGCCGATGGCGACTTCGAGGATGTCATCGTGCGCCGCGTCGGTGAGGATTTCATCGAGTAGTGGAATGAGGGACTCTGCGCCTTCGAGTGAAAATCGCTTCTGTCCGACGTACTTGGTGTGCAAGAAGGTCTCGAGAGCTTCGGCCTCGTTCAGCTTGTTCAGCATGCGCAGCTGCTCATCGCGGTCGGGCTTCACGTGCGGGATCTCGACTCGTTCCTGGATCCACTGGCGCTGATCGGGATCTTGCAGGTGCATGTACTCGATGCCGACCGTGCGCGTGTAGGCGTCGCGCAGCACGCCAAGAATCTCCCGAAGTTTCATCAGGGCGCGACCGCCGAAGCCTCCGGTGGGGAACTCCCGGTCCAGATCCCACAGGGTCAATCCGTGGCTGAGCACGTCGAGGTCGGGATGCGAACGCTGCTCGTACTCCAGCGGATCGGTGTCGGCCATCAAGTGCCCTCGGACACGGTAGGCGTGGATGATCTCTTGCACCCGGACCGTCTTGTCCAGGTCCGTCTCGTGACTGGCGGAGATGTCGTTGGCCCAGAGAACCGGCTCGTAGGGGATGCGCAAGGAACGGAAGATCTCTCCGTAGAAGTCGTCTTCGCCGAGAAGAAGCTGATGGATACGGCGTAGGAACTCACCCGATTGCGCACCCTGGATGATGCGGTGGTCGTAGGTGCTCGTGAGAGTCATGATCTTCGACACGGCGTTCCGGACGATCGTCTCCGACGATGCGCCCTGCCAGTCCGCCGGGTACTCCATCGCCCCGACCCCGACAATGCACCCCTGTCCTTCCATCAGGCGGGGGATCGAATGGTTGGTGCCGATCGTTCCCGGGTTGGTCAACGAGACCGTGGTGCCAGCGAAGTCCGTCACCTCGAGTTTGCCGCCGCGGGCACGCCGGACCACGTCTTCGTAGGCAGCCCAAAAAGCGGCGAAGTCCATCCGCTGGGCACCCTTGATGTTCGGAACAAGCAACTGCCGGGTGCCATCGTCTTTCGCGAGGTCGATTGCCAAGCCGAGGTTCACGTCCTCGTTGCGGAGTACGGCGGGCTTGCCATCCACCTGAGTGAAGCCGTAACCCATCTCGGGCATCGTTGCCATCGCTCGCACCACCGCGAAGCCGATGACGTGGGTGAGCGACACTTTGCCGCCTCGCCCGCGCGATAGGTGGTTGTTGATCACCACCCGGTTATCCATCAGCAACTTCACCGGCACCGATCGCACGCTGGTGGCGGTGGGCACCGAGAGGCTGGCCTCCATGTTCGTCACCACGCGACCGGCCGCTCCGCGAAGCACCTCTGGTTCAACCACGGACGCATCGGCGCTGTCCTTGGACGGTGGCGTGGCGGCGTCCGGCGGAGGTGTCGACTCGGGCGTTGACGCGGGCGTTGACGCCGGAGTCGATGCAGGCGTCGACGGGGCTGGGGGAGTCGTCGGCGTCGCAGTCGTCGGTGTCGAAGAACTCTGCTCGGGCGCAGCGGGTGCCGGGGCGGCCGCGGCGGCGTGCGGCACGGCCGCGGGTGAGTACTCCACTGGGGCGTAGTCCTCGAAGAAGTCCCACCACGCCGGATCGACGGAGTTCTTGTCCCTTAGGTACTGCTCGTAGATCTCGTCCACCAACCACTCGTTGGGGCCGAAGCGACTGACAAGGGAATTGGGGGGCTCGCTCGCCACGGAGGCGTTCCTCTCACGTGCAGATGAATGTCGTCCTAACAGTAGCCCTCGGCGCATGCGCGAACGCGTCCGGATGCACGTCCCGTCGACAGGCACCACAGTTGCGTTATGAGTTTCCTCGGGTCAGACACGGTGGCGCTGGTGACGGGAGGCAGTCGAGGCCTGGGACTGGCTGCAGCGCGGGGGATTGGCCGCCGGGGCGCCCGCGTCATCGTGCTCGGTCGAGACCNCTCGCGCGTCACTGCTGCCGCAGCAGAACTCGTTGACGACGGTGTGGAGGCAATCCCTGTAGCGGCGGACGTCGCAGACCCGGCATCGCTCGCTCGGGCTGCAGACGCCGTCGCCCATGTCGGACCACCGGATGTCCTTGTGCTTTCTGCCGGAGTGATGGCGGCCAAGATGACACGCACCATCCGCACAAGCCCCGATGAATGGCAACGCGTCATAAGCATCAACCTGGACGGCGCGTTCTACAGCATCGAGACGTTCGCGCAGGATCTTGTGAAGAACCGCTCTGGCAGGGTTATCGCTTTGTCTGCGTGCCTAGGTCGGTTCACCGGGCCCGGAACGAGTGGGGGGTTGGCTCCGTATCGAATTTCGAAGGCGGGGGTGAATGCGTTGGTGCGCAATTTCGCCGCCGAGATGCAATGGGGGCAACGCGGCGTCCTGGTGGACGCCGTGTGCCCGGGGCATTGCCGGACCGACATGGGTGGACCCGACGCTCCGCGATCCGCAGAGGAGGGCGCCGACACGATCGTGTGGCTGGCCGATCGAGACGCGACGGATGATGAAGGCAACGTCGTTCCCACCGGCGTGCTGTGGGAGGACAGGCAGATCGTTCCGTGGTGATGGATCGGCGCTAAGCGCCCTGCCCAATTAGGCGATCATCCCCGGCCTGTTGCCCTTACCCGCGACTCGATCGCCGGCCGATTCCCACGCGGCCAAACCGCCGGCCAGGCTGTAGGCCTCGATGCCCTGCTCCCGCACTCAGCATGTCCATAGCTTCAGACGGCTTGACCGACGGCAAAGTGAAGCGAGAGAACAGACCCATGAGACGAGTCTGTAGGTGACGGTGTCCCCGACCCATTGATATAGGTGGCCGCAAAAGTTGAGAACAGGCACGCCGGGTTCATCTCGAGGGGGGTGGGCAACGTACATTGTCATCGTGACTTCCGTGGGGGGCTCTTTGTCTCGACGCCTGCGCTCAGTGGTCGCTGTAGCTTTGGCTGCCGGCGTGCTCGCTGCGGCATCGCCCGGTGCTGCGGTTGCCGACGAGTCTGCCGACACGGACTCGGTGGAATCAACCTCGTCACCGAGTGCGAGCCCAACCAACGATCCAACCGTCGATCCATCCGCCGATCCTGGCTCGGAGTCCAGTGTGGAGCCGACGCCCGAAGCCGTGACCGACCCATCGGTGGCTCCACCGGATGCCGCTTTGCCGCTTCGGCCCGTGCTGATCGCAGTGACGCCCGCAGATGCCAGCGCGATCGCGACCTACCTGCCTATCGATGACCCCTCGGTGACCGGGTATCAGATCTCGCCGGATGGTTACTTGTGGTTTGACTGTCCCGATCTCAGCGGCACCTGTGGACTCTCGTCGCTCACGAACAATCGGGAGTATCTCGTGTCGCTGAGATCAACGGGACCTACTGGCCAGTCTGCCCCGGCCGGTCCGATCGCGACCATTCCCGCCACCTCCGACTGGGCCAAGCCGAAAGTCCTACCCAAGCCGCGCAAGCGGGTAACGGCGACGTTCGAGGCAGCGGGTAACAGGCTCGGGGTTTCCGGAAACCGGGTCGCATTGGGAGTTGGCACCTTGCCGCGCCTACGATTCAGCACGAACATCCCGAACAAAGCCGCCGTTGAGCGTCACCTGCAGGTGGCTGCTACGTTGCAGAGCGGTCGCACCGTGAATGTCCCTGGATCCTGGGGGTGGATCAGCGACCAAACGGTGGTGTTCCGGCCGAAGAATTACTGGCCGGGGAACTCCACGATTCGGATTACGTCGACGGTGAACGACACCGTGTTGGGCAAGAGTGGCAAGAAATATCTCGTCGGCTCGAAGGCGCTGCGCAAGACGTATGTCTTCCGTACCGACCGATCGCTCATCGCGACCGTCGATGGCGCGAAGAAGACCATGACCGTGCACGTCGATGGCAAGAAGCGGAAGAAATTCAAGGTGTCGCTAGGGAAGTGGGGCTGGGAGACACGCAACGGCGCGAAGGTCATCAGCACCGATAAAGAGNACTACAAGGTCTACCGGAGTGAAAGCTTGGGGCTGGATCCGGAGGTCGAATTCTACGAGCTCCCGTCGAAGTGGAACACCCGGTTGACGCCGTCGGGTGAGTTCCTGCACACCGCCTCGTGGGCATACGGCCGACTCGGCCGTTACAACGGGTCGCACGGCTGCACCAACATGTTCGAGCAGGACGCCAAGTGGATCTTCGACAACACGATCCCCGGCGACGTCGTCAACTACATCAAGACCGGCGGCGACGTTGTGGAACCATGGAATGGTCCTGGTGGACTGTGGAATATTCCGTGGAACCGGTGGTTGAAGAAGTCCGCGCTATCCAATGCCAGCGGCACGGTAGATACGACGAGTGACGATGGCTCTGTCGATGATGTGCGCCCCGACGGCGCATGACCGACCGTTTCCATGACTGACCGATTCAGTGACGCCTGCCGCATCAACCAGGCAGAGCCCGGCGTGTTTTCGTGGGACGTTCCTGCTGGCTGGCTTCAGGGCCGCGGGGCGTGGGGCGGTCTAGTCATCGCTGCATCCGTCAACGCCGTCGAGGTGACGCAGCAGCAAAGCGCCGATCGGCGTATGCGCAGCGTGACGGCCCATATGTTCGGGCCCCTGCCTGCGGGTACGGCCCGCATCGACGTGACGCCCCTTCGCGTCGGATCGGCGATGACGACGTGGAAGGCGAGCGTCACCGGATCTGACGGGACTGCCGCCGCCCACAGTGTGATCATCACGGGAACTCCGCGCGCTGGGGACATCGACGAGCCGTGGGGCACGGTATCGATGCCGGATCTCCCCGATTGGCGTGCGGTCCCGAGCTTCCCTCTGGGTCCTCCGATGGGTCCGGAGTTCGGCCTACACATCGGTTACCGACCCGCCTCCGGCGTACCCGGCTCGGGGGATACTCCTCGTGCCCTCGGATGGGTATCGCCCGTTCCCGACCCGGCAGACAATGCCGAGCAATGGACAGCCGGAATCACTTTGGGGCTGGTTGATGCGTGGTGGCCGGCCAGTTACGTGGCCATGACCGGTTTGCGTCCGATGGCCACGGTGTCTTTCAGTGCGCACCTGCTTGTTCCGCCTCAGACACTCGATCCCCAGCAACCCCTGGGATTCGAATCATGGGTGTCGTCGATGGAGGAGGGGTTCACTTCGGAAACGCGGCGACTGTGGTCACCGGACGGTCGACTTGTCGTCGAGAATCACCAATCGATCGTCGTGATCAAGTAGCGAACGCACCACCGATGCTTCGGTGATCTTCAGTTAGGGCGCTGGGTAGCGCTGCGCTAGTTCGATCACTTTCTCCACGTATTGCTCGGTCTCGGGGAACGGCGGTACGCCGTCATACTTGCGAACCGCGCCGTGTCCGGCGTTGTAGGCGGCGAGGATGTTGTGCAGCGGGGTTCCCGAGACGGACGAGACCAGTCGTCTGTTCAGGCAATTCAACTCTGCTGCGGACGGAATCGCGTCGCGTGGATCCCACACGTCGCGGACGCCGTCGCCGTTGGCGTCCAGACCGTATTGACGCCAGGTGCTGGGCATGAACTGTGCGATGCCTTGAGCTCCCGCGGGGCTCTGTGCGTCCGCCTGCCATCCACTTTCCACGGCGATCTGTGCGGCGAGAACCCGCGACGGCACCTCCGGGCACCGTTCGGCTGCCTCGTCGATGAGTTCTTGGTAAGCCTCGGGGATGGTCGGAGTACCTCCAAGTTTCCCGACGTCACGGGCCTGCTGAATCTTGTTCCAATCCGCAAGGCCGAACGCATGGAGCAGGCCCAGCCCAATACCGAGACCAACCACCGCGATCAGTGAAAGTCCGACGATCCAACTCACGATGGAGCGGGAAATGCCGGATTGTTCGGGCGAGCGGAGGGGAGCCATGACGACTCAACGGTAACCCAGGCTCGTTGTCATCCCGCGTACTCTCAAGGCATGGCTCCGGATTCGTCGCCCGAGAAGGAAGGCGTCCAGGACATCGACGCCCCTGCTCTCGAGGGCATGTTCACGAAGGAGTTGTCCACCGCTTTCGCTGCTCTGGGTTGCTTCAACCTGGCGATCTTCGGAGCCACGGGGGCGGGCAAGTCGACTCTGGTCAACGCTGTTTTTGGTCGAGATGTCGCCGATACAGGGGTGGGGGAGCCGGTGACGCGTGGCGTCGACTATCACCGTCGCGACGATGGCTTCTTGGGAATTTTCGATTCCGAGGGGTTCGAAACCGGGTCCGCCGGTGACCAGATCCTGGAAGGCCTTCGCGATGTCGTCGAAGCACGGCGGACGTCTGCGATTGATCAGCAAATCCATGCCGCGTGGTACGTGGTGCGTTGGTCGGATCGACGCTTCGAGGACGCGCAGGCAGCCTTCGTCCGACGCCTCGCCGAGCTGGGGCTCCCGGTGATCGTGGTGTTGACCCAGGTGCCGAGTAAGGACGGTCAGGCGCACCCACATGCGGTGGAACTATCGAACTTCATCACCGGTCTCGGCCTACCGATTCGCGCCGGCGGGGCACCGGTGTTGACGAATGCGCTCGCAGACGACTTCACGCATGCACCGGCGTTCGGACTCGACCGGTTGCTGGACGCGACGTACGAGGTAGTACCCGAAGCAGCCCAGGCGGCTCTCACCGCCGCTCAGCAGTTGGACATGGAGCGCAAAAAAAAAGCGGTAAAGGCGGTGATCAACCAAGCGGTCACCGTCGCATCTGGAATCGGCGCCGTCCCGATCCCCTTCACTGATGCGGCGCTTCTCGTTCCCAATCAGGTGACGATGATCGCGCGGATCTCCGCCGCCTACGGACTACCGCCGCAGCGCTCGAGGACGATGGCGGTGGCGGGTTCGCTCATTCTGACGGGCGGGGCAACGATGGCGGGGCGTTACGTCGTCACGAATCTGCTCAAGTTCATCCCCGGGGGTGCGGTCGCCGGATCCGCAATCTCGGCCACGGTTGCCGCGTCCTTGACCCGCGCCGTTGGAATCGCCTGGGCGAAGGTTTGCGAATACGCCTTGACCTTGCCCGAAGATCAGCAGCAGGCTTTTTGGAGCAGTGGCGCCGTGCTAGAGAAATTCCGTTCGGCACTCAGCGCGGGCTGAGGCGTGGGAATCCGATGACGCGAGTAACGAGCGGCTGTTAGCGTGCGGGCCATGCGGCGACTTTTAGGTGTGGCAGTGCTCGGCGGTGCAGCTGTTGGTGGCTGGTACCTATGGCGCCGAATGACTGAGCCCGCTGCATCGCCGCAATGGCATGCGATGGACTCGCCGGTGACGCAAGCCTCAGCGGTGACCACCCCAGCAACGACAAGCGCGGATGCGACGTCGTCCAAGGCTGCCGAGTCGACTGCGAAGAAGACCACCGCGAAGAAGTCGACCGCGAAGAAGTCGACCGCGAAGAAGACCAGCGCGAAGAAGTCGACCGCGAAGAAGTCGACCGCGAAGAAGTCGACNGCGAAGAAGTCGACNGCGAAGAAGTCGACCGCGAAGAAGCCGGCTGCAGACTCGAACTCGTAGTCCTGGAACTCCTCGTCCTCGGTGCGAAAGCACGGACCTGNCGTCATNACCGATCCCCGTCCTCAGGGGGAATATCCCCAGGGCCCGTTCGCACTCTGCGAACGCCCCGAGTTCCCGATCGCAANNCGAGGAGAGTCCCCGTAACCTGAGAGCAGGAGGNATTATGAGATCGCCGAGAAAGTTGCTGACGTTCCACACCGATCCCAGCACGATCGCGCCTCCACGCGTGCCGACTCTGGTGCACGCTTTTCAGGGATTTGTGGATGCCGGTGGCGGTGTTCGGCAGGCAGCCGATCACATTCGCGAGACCTGCACCACCGAACTCGTGGCGACCTTCGATTCTGATGAGTTACTCGACTACCGCGCGCGACGCCCCCGAATGACCTTCTCCTCGGACCATTTCTCCGCGGTGGAGTCGTCTCGACTCGAAGTGAATCGAGTTGTCGATGACGAAGGTCGCGACTTCTTCCTGTTGGACGGTCCGGAGCCCGATTACCAGTGGAATCGCTTTCTGGCGGCGGTCGATCTGCTGGCTGATGAGTTCGGCCTATCCCACGCGGTGGGACTCACCGCCATTCCCTGGCCGGCGCCGCACACGCGTCCGATCGGCATCACGGTGCACGGAAACGACGCCGCCTTGACCGCAGGCCGCAGCGCTGTCCTGGGCGATATCGAAGTTCCCGGGCACATGGGTGCGTTACTCGAATTTCACCTCGGCCAGCGCAGCCTGTCATCGATCGGGGTGACGGCCCAGGTGCCCCACTACCTCGTGCAATTCGACTATCCGCGATGCGCGATGGTGTTGATCGAGGGGCTTACTGAGGTGACCGGACTGCGCTTGACGGGCATGGGTCTGGAGTCCCAGGCCGAGAAAGCCGACGGCGAGGTCGCAGAGCAGTTGACGGGCAACGAGGAATTCGCCGCGGTCGTGAGCGCTCTGGAGACGCAGTACGACCAAATGATCGAAGCACGCAGCGCGCTGACCAAGCCCAGCAGTGCCCCGCAGGGTGAGGTGCCCAGTGGTGACGAGATCGCTGCCCAGGTAGAGGAATTCCTTGCAGGCCTCGAAGGCTC
>FUFK010068089.1_pt1 | contig 18882 bp, 18 predicted proteins | sample 1021851 | NCBI WGS metagenome assembly FUFK01 (sample SAMEA51879418, study PRJEB19060) | metagenome
ATATCAACAGTTTCCATTGTTGGATTAATATCTTTTGGTTCAAGAAGATTATCGTATGAGACATTAGCCTCAGCTAAAAGCACATTCATGTGCCCCGGCATTCTACCCGCTACAGGATGAATACCGTAAGAAACTTCACAGCCATTTTCCTCTAATAAATCGCCTAATTCTTTTACAACGTGTTGAGCTTGAGCAACAGCCATACCATAGCCAGGCACTATTAATANTGATCTTGCTGCNTCAACAACAAGATATGCATCCTCAGCAGAGATTGGTTTAATTTCTCCATCAATTTCTGCAGCACTTGANCCTGAACTNTCATAACCNACAAAAAAGATGTTNTATAAGGTTCTATTCATTGATTTNGCCATAATTANNGTNAGNACTAATCCTGAAGCACCAACTAAACAACCAGCAACTATCAAAGCGGTGTTCGTTAACAAAACACCAGCGGAGGCTGCTGCAATACCTGAGAATGAGTTGAGCAAAGAAATGACAACTGGCATGTCTCCTCCCCCAATCGGTAGAACGAAGGCTAATCCTGCCAACAAAGATATGATGAGAAGAGCTATAAATGTTTTTTGAATCAAGGCTAAATCAATGAGTTCATAGCCCAGACCTCCAGCTATAACTTGAATAACTGCGATGATTACAAATAAAATGCTAAATATTAAAAACCATCTTGAAGCTTTATTAAGAAAATTATTATCACCTTTTAAGATTTCCGAGAGTTTAAAAAATGCAATGACACTTCCGCTAAAAGTAATACCGCCAATAAGTACAGTCATAAAAGATAAAATCATTATTAAACTGATTACAGAAAAGTTATTAAATTCCGACCAAGCTAAAAAGAAAGACGATAAACCGCCAAACCCATTGAATAATGCAACCATCTCAGGAATTGAGGTCATTTTTACTTTCAAAGCAAAAGCTGAACCAATTAAAGCCCCTAGTAGCACGGCTGAAAGCACAAGTACTGGATTTACAATTTCAATGACAGTGACAAGCACTGCAAAAAGCATCCCTATGGAACTCACAACGTTGCCTCTCGCAGCAGTGCTTTCATTTGAAAGCATTTTTAAACCATAAATGAACAATATAGCTGAGAATATATATCCAAGTTGTTGCAGTATATTTAAATCAAGTTCCATCATTTCTTTTTAAACATTCTTAACATTCGATTTGTAACTAGGTAGCCACCAAAAACATTAATTGATGCAAAGGTGATTGCTGAAAAGGCCAGGATCATTTGTAAGTTACTACCAGTATCAAGACTTAATGCCCCAACTAAAGTGATGCCACTAATTGCGTTTGCTCCAGACATCAGAGGAGTATGTAGAGTGCTTGGGATCTTAGAAATCAGTTCCAAACCTAGAAAAATTGCTAAGATCAAAATAAAAAATAACAAAAGTACAATTTCCATTATTTAAACGCTCCATTTAGTATTTCGCCATCATGAACAAGTAATGCAGATTTAATTATTTCGTCTTCAAGGTTTAATTCAATACACTTTTTTTCATTGCAATAGAAATCAGATATGAAATTTATAAAGTTGTTACTTAAGGCAAATGACGCGTGATCAGAAACCAGCGATGGTAAACTTGAAATGCCCATTACTTTTACACCATTTATTACTTTTATTTCGTCAAGAATCGAACCTTCAACGTTACCTCCACTCTCAACAGCCATATCAAAAATTACACTTCCTGGCTTCATTTTTTTTATTGTCTTATCGTCGATCAGTTTTGGCGCTGGCCTTCCAAATAGCTGAGCAGTTGTAATCACTATATCTGATCTTGCACAAACTTCACTTTGCAGATCTTTTTGCAACTGGATTTGTTCTTTTGTAAGTTCATTGGCATAACCTTGTTCAGTTTGACCTGTGTCACCCAAATCTATTTTTACGAACTTAGCTCCCAATGATTTTACTTGCTCTTCAACAACTGGCCTGGTATCAAATGCTTCAACCTTTGCACCTAATCTTTTAGCAGTTGCAATTGCTTGCAAACCGGCGACTCCTACTCCAATTACAAAAACTGTAGCAGGCTTCAATGTTCCTGCCGCAGTCATCATCATAGGTAAAGCCGATTTTAATTCTTTAGCTGACTCAATAACCGCAACATATCCAGCTAAATTAGATTGACTACTCAAAACATCCATTTTTTGTGCTCTCGTAATTCTCGGAATAAATTCCATACTTACAGCTGAAATATTATTTAGTTGAAATGCAGAAAATTGCTCCTTATTTGAAAACGGCTCCATAAGTCCCAAAAATAAGGCTTTATCTTTCATTAATGAAATCTCATTCGATGCTATTGGTGACGTTGACATAAGTACATCTGATTTTGATAAGCATGCCTCCCTGCTGACAGACTTTGCACCAAGGCTTGTCAAAACTTCATCATTTACATCCATCCCTGCCCCGAGACCACTTTCAAATATAATATCTATACCCATATCTAAAATTGGCTTTATCGTGTTTGGATGTAAACTCGATCTAAGGTCTTTTTGGTTTTTTGGTGTGACGGCCCCTAAAATCATAAAATATTAAATGTCTAAAGATATACTTTAACTTATGGAAAATTTTGATCAATTAGAATTAGAAAAATTCTCAAANCTNGCTGACCAGTGGTGGGATCCAAATGGAAAGTTCAAACCNCTGCATTTAATAAATCCATTACGAACAAGCTACATTGAAGACAAGGTAGACATAAAAAATCTAGAAATTTTAGATATCGGTTGTGGTGGTGGTATTCTTGCTGAACTTTTGGCACAAAAAGGAGCAAATGTAACAGCNATTGATTTAGCTGATGGCCCATTAAACGTAGCCAAAATAAGACAAAAAAAATCCAAGCTTGATATAAATTACAGAAAAATAAGTACGACTGAAATAGTAAAAGAGAAAAAAACATTTGATGTAATTACATGTTTAGAAATGTTAGAGCATGTTCCAGACCCAGCAGAGGTTGTAAAAGAATGTGCCCAACTTTGTAAACCAGGTGGAAATTTATTCTTTTCAACGATCAATAGAAATTTAAAGTCTTTTATTTTTGCAATTTTAGGTGCTGAATATATTCTTAATATTCTTCCTCAAGGAACACATGAATTTGAGAAACTTATTAAGCCTTCTGAAATGAAAGATTATATTGACCGAGCAAGTTTAGATTTTGAAGAGGTTAAAGGTATGTCATATCTACCATTTTTGGATATTGTTCGCCTTACTGACGATCCTTCAGTTAATTATATTATTCATGCAACCAAAAAATAACGCTGTATTATTTGATCTTGATGGCACATTGATCAATTCAGGTCTTTCGTTTTTAAAAATTGTTAATGAATTAAAGGAAAATGAATCCCAAGCTCCTGTTAATTTTGAAATTGTGAGAGAATTTTCCTCTCGAGGTGCTTCGCTAGTTTTAAGAAATGCTTTCCCAGACGCCAGTGATGAAAAAATTGACGCGTTAAAATCAAAATTTTTAGAAAGATATACTCAAATAATGACAACTGACATTCATTTGTATAACGGTGTTGGAGAATTATTGAATTATTTAAATGAAAATAGCATCTCCTGGGGAATTGTTACGAATAAATCGGCTAAGTATACTCTTCCTATTATTGAGACACTAAACTGGCATAAAGAAACTAGTGNAATTATTTGTCCAGAAGATGTTCATCAAACAAAACCTGATCCTGAGGGAATTCTTAAAGCACTAAATTCATTGAATGCCAGCATTGAAACATCTTTTTATGTTGGAGACCATGAAAGAGATATACAAACTGCAAAAAATGCTAATGTTAAATCTATTGCTTGCACTTATGGGTATTTTCAGTCTGATCCGCTGAACTGGGGTGCAGACTATATTATTGATTCGCCAAATGAAATAAAAAATATATTATGAAACATGTTCCTTCTATAAGCTTTTCTGAAGACTCTCTTTCTAATAAAAATATCCTTATTACAGGAGCTGGTTCAGGAATTGGCAGGGCTGTAGCTAAAATTGCTGCTAAGAATCAAGCAAATCTAATATTGCTCTCCAAAGACATAAAAAAACTTTATTCACTGCAGGATGAAATTTGCGATGAGGGTGGGAATGAGCCCTTAATAGTTGAATTTGATTTTTTGAAAGCCAGTGAAAAAGACTACAAGAAATTGGCTGACAGCTTATATGAAAATTATGAAAAATTAGATGGTTTAGTGCATATAGCTGGGGTTCTGGGATATTTGTCGCCAGTAATAAACACCTCATTTAATCAACTTAAAACAGTAATGCAGGTAAATTTTGAAAGTAATTTTTTACTGACTCAGTTATCGTTGCCTCTATTGCTCAAAGCCAAAAAACCATCTGTTATCTTCACATCATCGGGAGTTGGAAGAAAAGCTCGAGCATTTTGGACAAGTTACTCTATTTCTAAATTTGCCGTTGAAGGTCTTATGCAAAGTCTTGCAGATGAGTACGAGAAAGATCTGAGAGTTAATTCCTACAATCCTGGTCCAACAAGGACGCAAATGAGGGCTCAGGCTTTTCCAGCTGAAGACCCAAACACTTTAAGAACACCTGATGAAATTGCTGTGGATTATTTATGGTTATTGTCAGATGAATGTCAGGAAACAGGTATTATGTATAACTATCATGAATGAACTAATTACTGCTTTAAAGAGAGGTATCGTCGTAATCAGTTTTAAAAAAATTGATTCAGGTGAAATAAGGGTTATGCCCTCCACACTCAATGAAGAGTTAATGCCTGATGGTGTTAAAATTATGAATATTTCTGCAGAAAGCGAAACAATTATGGTTTGGTCGCTCGATAAAAATGCTTGGAGGGATATAAGAGTCAACACAATAACTGAATGGAGAGTTGAGAATGAATAATTTACTTAAAATATTTGCAGCGTTATTTTTTTCTGTTTCTTTATATGCTGAAACTGTGTCAGTGATGACATTTAATGTTGAAAATCTTTTTGATAATAAAAATGATGCTTATAAAACAGATGAAACTTATCTTGAATTTTCAAAAAAACAAACACCTTTACACATAAAGAACTGTGAAAAAATTTCTACTAAAAGATGGAGAGACGATTGCTTGTATATTGATTGGACAGATGAGGTGATTGAACATAAATTAAATTCCATTGCTTCAGTTATTTTATCTTATGGATCTAATGGTCCAGATATAATTGGCTTACAAGAAGTAGAGAATAAAAGAATTCTAAAACAACTATTCAAAAAACTTGAAGAAGCTGGATATAAGCATAGTGTCCTTCTCGAGGGCAGTGATAACAGAGGCATTGATACAGCTTTTATATCAAAATATAAAATCATTAAATCAAAATTACATAAGATTCAATTTAGTGGCGGCACGAAANAGCAAATTGGTGATACAAGAGAAATCCACGAAAGTGTTTTTTCTGTAAATGATAAAAAGATAACTGTTTTCAATGTACATTTTCCTGCGCCCTATAATCCAGTGTTTATGAGAAAAGATGCCTTTTCAACATTAGAAAAACTAGCCTCAGCTACAGAAGGTCCTGTTTTAGCTTTAGGTGATTTTAACGTCACTAAAACTGAGGATGATAGAGAAGGTACTTTTAAAAATGCCAATAAGGATTGGTATGTATCTCATAGAGATCAATGTTCAGAATGTAACGGAACAAGCTACTGGTTCACAGGGAAATCATGGAGTTTTCTTGATGTAATTATGGTAAGAAAAAATAGAGAAACAAATTTTGTTACAGATGGAGTGAGTATTGTGAATCACCCGCTTCAAACAAGAAAAGATGGAACACCCATCAGGTATGATGCAAAAAATTTAATTGGAGTATCAGATCATTTTCCTGTTGTCGGAATAATCGAACTCAATTAATTTCTAGAATATTTTTTAATTTTGAAACTTCTTTTTTGGAAAACTTTTTCCATCCACCAGGTTTTAAATTATCAGGCAATAAAATAGGCCCAAACCTTAGCCTTATCAATCTATTAACATCTAATTTTTGTGTTTTCCAAAGCTTTCTAACTTCTCTATTTTTTCCACTAAATAAACAGACATAGAACCAATGATTTTTTGATTTTGAAGTTTTCTTAACTGCCACGATATCAGAGAATTGAGTTAGCTCATTATTTACCTTTACACCTTTAAGTAAATTTTCAATCTTTTTGTCAGATACATCACCATAGACCCTGCATAAATATTCCCTATCAATATTGCTGCTTGGATGTGCTAAGANATTTACTAGATTTCCATCGTTAGAAAAAATTAAAAGTCCNGATGTATTTACATCAAGNCGCCCAACCATAATCCACTTGCCTTTTTTTCTTGCTGGTAAACCTTGAAAAACACTATCATTCTTATCTGTTGGAATATTTGAACATACCTGACCAGTGGGTTTGTGATATATAAGCACCTCAGTTTCAGGNTTCAACTCAACAACCAGATCCTCGCCATCAATATTTAAAATATCGTCATTTTGAACAAATGTATCTTTTTTAACTTTTTTAGAATTTAGTGTAACTTGTTGTGTCTTTAGAAATTCATTTACATTACGACGAGATGCAAAACCCAAATTTGCCAGGTATTTTTCAAGCTTTTCTTTATTGTTTTGGAGCTTCTTGCTCAATTGCATCTTCCTGAAGACTTAATTCCGGTGAAATATTTTCTATTTCAGGTAAATCAGGTAAAACCGGAAGATCATCTAATGTTTTCATAGAAAAATCATCCAAGAATTTTTGCGTAGTTATAAAAAGAGCTGGTCTTCCAGGCACATCTCTGTAACCTTTTATTTTAATCCAACCTTGATCCATCAAAACTTTAATCACGTTGGTTGCTACGTTCACTCCTCTTATATCCTCAATGTCTCCTCTTGTAACTGGCTGCATGTATGTGATTATTGAGAGTGTCTCCAATGTAGCTCTAGAAAGTCTTAATGGCTTCACTTCCCATAGCTTTGCAATATCTTTTGAATAATCTTGATTCAATTGGATTCTGTAACCGCTTGAAACTTCAACTAAATCATAAGGCTTATCTGCATAATCTTCTTTAAGAGATACAACTGCACTTAAAACTTCAGATTCTTCCTCAGCAGATTGAGTTTCTAATAACTCTACAATGTCTTTCACAGATAAAGCTCTGTTTGCTGCTAGCAATAATGCCTCTGTTCTTTTTTTAATATCCATTAATGAACTACCTCTTCTGACCCCTTAAAGTAAATCTCTCCAAACTGCTCTGCTTGTACTATTTCAATGTAACCTTTTCTGTTTAATTCCAAAGCAGCAGACAAAATAACTGAAACTGCCAGTTTAGATTCACCTTTAAGAATAAGCTCTGGCAAAGATATAAAATCTCTTTCTTTCAAACTATCCAATAAAAGTTTCATTTTTGATTCAAGAGTTATATTTTCGAGTTTGATTTTATGACTTGATAATCTCACCATTTCATCAAGCATTGATCTAAGCGCAAATGTTAAATCATTTTTATCATAATTATTCTTTGGTTTAGGTAGTTCAAATTCTGGCAACTTTCCTGCCGCAGGGAATATATCTCTATCTATTCTTGGCATTTCATCTAACTTAAAAGATACTTCTTTAAATCTTTTATATTCTTGCAGCCTTCTAAGAAGTTCTGCTTTCGGATCCCCGTCTTCCTCTTCATTTTCTTCTTCTCGTGGTAATAGAATTCTAGATTTGATTTCAGCTAAATACGCAGCCATTGCTAAATAATCCCCTGCCAACTCATACTCAAAATCTTCCATCATTTCAATATAGGCAATATATTGATCTGTAATTTCAATTAAATTAACTTCTAAAATATCTAAATTTTTGCGTTGTATGAGGTACAACAAAAAATCCATCGGCCCCGAAAAAACATCTAACAGCAAAAGCAGTGCTTTTGGAGGTACATAGAGGTTTTCTGGTAACTGATCTACCGTACTACCCTTAACTTTTGGTAATGCTATTTCCTGAACGGCTTCCATACACTAGATATTGTATATAAAAAAGAAAATAAATACTAAATATTGTGTTTATTAATAAAAAAATTATTTCTTGCTAAATGTTTGATTTTTAAAGAGAAACTTTAGCTTCGATGATGTAAAATTTACAGCTCTGTTTTAATAATATGATGTATATAACTGACAACAGTAGAATTCTCTCAAGAGAGGAACTTTCTACACCTGAAGAAATAACTAATGAAATTCCATTAGATAAGGAATCTTCAAAATTAATTTTTGGAGCAAGAAGAAGTATTAGCCAAATATTACATAGGCAGGATGATAGGGTTATAGTAGTTGTTGGCCCTTGTTCAATACATGATCCAAAAGCTGCTTTAGAATATGCAAAACTTTTAAAAGATTTCTCTTCATCCGTTGAGAATGAACTTATGGTGGTTATGAGGGTTTATTTCGAAAAGCCCAGAACCACAATTGGTTGGAAAGGCCTCATCAATGATCCTAGGCTTGATAATTCTTTCAAAATTAATGAAGGCCTTAGAATTTCCAGAAAATTATTAAAGGATATTGCTGATTTAGGCATGCCAACTGGAACAGAATTTTTAGATTTAATTTCACCTCAATATGTCTCAGACCTTGTTTGCTGGGGAGCAATTGGAGCACGAACAGCAGAAAGTCAGGTTCACAGAGAATTAACATCTGGGCTCTCATGTCCAATGGGTATCAAAAATTCTACTAAAGGAGATATTCAGATAGCAATTGACGCAATTAAATCAGCACAATATCAACATGTCTTTCTAGGAACAACCAAAAAAGGAAAAGTAGCAATATTTAAAACATCAGGAAATGATGATACTCACATTATTTTACGAGGAGGCCTAGAACCAAATTATCATGCGTCAGATATTGAAAATTGTCGTGCTGACCTAGAAAAAAATGAGGTCAACGCCAATATTATGGTCGATTTTAGCCATGGNAATAGTCAAAAAAATCATGAAAATCAAAAAAAGGTATCTGCTTCTATATGTGATCAAATTGCAAGTGGTAACAAAGACATTATAGGTGTAATGATTGAAAGTCATTTAAAAGAAGGTAATCAGAAAATTTCTGAAAATATGGAATATGGTAAAAGTATTACTGACGCTTGTGTAGACTGGGAAGAAACTAAGAAATTACTGAATGATTTAGCACAAGCAGTTAAAGCCCGAAGATAGAAATATATGGAATTTAAATTCAAGCGTGAGATAGCAGAAACATTAGGTCTGAATACTGCAGTTCTGTTGGAGTACATAACAAATTCTGAGTTGCAAAAATGTAAAATTGAATTTCTGCTGAAAGAATTGAGTTTTTGGGACGAGAATGAGTTAATGAGTTTACTAATTGACTTAAATGTCAGGGGCCTAATTGACCTGGATACAGAAAAAAAGTTAGTTTCACTCACAAAAGGGCAGCCAAAAACAAAACTTCAAACTCCAAGAAAAATTAAAAGATCAAACATTGCTTCTGATTGGAGTCCTACGGACGACGTTCTTGAAATATTAGTGCGGTCTGGTATGGAAGAATCATTCATAAAGGAACTTATTCCTGAATTTGTTATTTATTGGTCAGAAAGACCTGATGTTTTAATTTCTTATAATTCAAAATTTATCGAACATGCAAGATTAAAGTGGGCGCAATTTAATGCTGAAGTAGATACGAAAAAATCTCCTACTGTTATTGATAATTCTTGGACACCATCTGACGATTGCATGGACATAATTAAAATGACAGGTATAGATATAGAGTTTGCAGAAAAATATTTACCTGAATTCATACTTTATTGGAAAGAAGATGGCAGAGCTTTTACATCTTGGGACATTAAATTTCTAGATTTCATAAAGAAAAAATGGAATTTTAATGTTGAAGATTCATCTAATGGACATAAAGAAGAATTTGACTTTTTTGATCCTTATAAGGAGACTGTAGGATCTCCAGACAAAAGTAATAGTGATACTTTAGCTAATTTGAGAGAGAAATATAAAATTTAAATGAACAAGAAAAATTTAAGAGCTTCAGGTGTAATACTTTTTTTCACACTTATATGGATGATTTCTGGTTATTTTGCGCAAACAGAGCCGGAAGAATACGTAGCACCAGTTTCCAAAGAAGTTGTTCTAGTAAATTACTCAAAAGCAGTCGACTATAGACTGCCAGTCACTGTGAAAGCTGAATCCCAAGCTTTTTCAAAAGTAGATGTTAAATCTCAAACTTCAGAAAAAGTTGTTGAAGTTGGTTTTGCTGATGGTGATTATGCCAAGAAAGATGATGTAATTTGNAAACTTGACTCAGGCCAAAGAGAGGCTAACTTTAAGAAAAGTAAAATTGATTACGATTCTTCTATTGAGCTAAAGAAAAAGGGATTAATTTCAGAATCAGCTTTAGTAACAACTGAAACAGTATTCGAGAGTGCAAAAATAGAATTAGAAAGAACTGAAATTAAAGCGCCCTTTGATGGCTTCGTCGAAAATCTAGCTAAAAAAGGACAACTTCTTCAAAATGGACAAAACTGTGCTTCGATAATTTCTCTGACACCATTGAAAATAGTGGGAAATGTGTCCGAAATGATGGTGGCAAAAATTAAACCTGGNCTAGATGCTGAGATTAATTTTATATCAGGTGAAAAATATAATACTGAGGTTTCATTTATAAGTTCTGCTGCAGACACNAGGACNAGNACATTTANNGTNGAGGCTGAGTTAGANAATNCNGATNTAAATATCAAAGATGGNTTNACTGGNGANTTNATAATNTATACNGAGCCNGTNAAAGCACACTTTATTCCNACTTCNGCNTTCTTNCTTGGNGACCAAGGTAATGTAGCACTTGCTACNGTTTTAAATGANGTNGTGCAGATTATGGANGTACAGATNCTAATCGATACNGTCCAAGGTGCNTGGATAACCGGNATNCCTGANGAAACTAATGTNATCNTTGGNGGTCANGGCTTTGTCAAAGATGGTGATGAAGTAATTTCAAAATATAGATAATGGGAATTGTTAAAACAGCGGTAAGCAAGTTTAGAACCACTCTCCTTGTAATGATTTTCTTAATTATTATGGGTATGTTTGGAAGAGCAGCAATGCCTATTGCCTCTAACCCTAATATTCAATTTCCATTTGTGAATGTTTCAGTATTTTTAGAGGGTGCTGCACCTGAGGATATGGCACGAATTGTTGCAAAACCATTAGAAAACAGATTTTTACGTCTCGAAGGCCAAGAACAAGTAAGATCGATAAATACACAAAGTTTCACTAATTTAACCATTCAATATGATGTTGATTATGATATGGATCAAGCAATTTTAGACGTAGAAAGAGCTATTGGTGAAGTAAGAAATCAATTACCCCCAGAAGCAAATGATCCTATTGTAAGAGAAAGATCTGACAATGATTGGCCAATATTAATTTATAGCATATATGGTTTTTCAAATCTCAGATCTGGATACGCCGTCGCCCAAGAAATTCAAGACAGATTTGAAAAAGTCCCAGGCGTTTTGGGCGTCGAAATTGGTGGTGTACCTGAAGAGCTTTTAGAAGTTGAAGTATCACAAGCAAAATTAGAAAGCTTGGGTGTTAGTCTCACTGAAATTTACAGCGCTGTGCGAAATAATAACGTTTTAATACCTGCAGGCTTTCAAGATACAGGTTCAGGAAAATTTGCAGTAGAAATTCCAAGTATATTTGAGACAAGACAGGATGTTTTTGACCTTCCAATCAAATCCGATGGCAATAAAGTTGTAAAAATGGGTGATGTTGCCGATATTAAAAGAACATTTAAAGACCCAAGTAGTTTTTCTAGGATTAATGGTTTTGATGCAATTTCTCTTTCAATAACCAAAAGAGTTGGTTTTAATGAATTGGATATTGCTCAAGCTGTGCAAGCAGAAGTTGAAAAAATTAGAGAAGATTTCCCAGATGACTTAATCATACAGCCTGGACTAGATACAACAAAATTTGCTGGTGATATGGTTTCTGAACTTGAAGGAAATATAATCACAGCTGTAATACTGGTAATGGTCCTAGTTGTGGCAACGCTTGGTCTGAGAAATGGACTTATTGTTGGTATTGCCATTCCCTTCTCTTTTCTGGTTGGTTTTGGAATTCTACACTTCTTTATAGGATACGAATTTAATTTTCTCGTAATGTTCGGGATGTTGCTAGGTTTGGGTATGCTTATTGATGGCGGGATCGTGATTGTTGAGTACGCTGACAAATTAATCGACAAAGGTCTGTCTCGAAAAGAAGCATATACGAACGCTGCTGAAAGAATGTTTACACCGGTTTTTGCTTCAGTTCTAACAACACTAGCAGCCTTTTCACCACTTATGATTTGGCCAGGAATATCAGGCAAATTTATGCGTTACTTGCCAGTAACAGTTTTTGTTATCTTGGCGGCTTCATTAGCATACGCATTAATCTTTGCACCAGTTATTGGATCTTTATTAGGAAGAAGAAAAAAAGCTAATGACACAAATAATGATAGTGATGACACNCCTTTAAAAAAATCATATAGAANAGCAATTAATTTTGCGGTTAAAAATCCAGTTGAGTCAGTTGCTTACACTTTTTTAACTATGTTTTTAATCTTAGGAAACATCGTTCCAAATTATGGTAAACAGTTCGTATATTTCCCTTCAGTTGAACCTTGGTTGATTGAGGCTGATATTCAAGCTAGAGGAAACTTATCACCGTACGAAGCCAGGGACTTTGCAATAGATGCTGAACAAAAATTGATTGCAGTAAAAGGAGTGGATGATCTCAATATTAGCGTGTCCGGTGGCGGTGGAAGTGGTGACGGAGTTGGAAGAGGTTACATAGTCTTAGAGGATCCTAAAGAATTAGACATCACAGGTTTTGAGGTATTAGCCCTATTAAGAGAAGCAGTCTCTGATATATCAGGATATAAACTTAGCATAAGAGAAGTTCAGGAAGGGCCTGGTCAATTCAGTGCACCCGTAGAAATACAGCTAATGAGTGAAGATTTAGGTCTTATTGAAAGAAAGACACGAGAACTGAGAAATTATATTGATCAAAATATTGAAGGTCTCACTGGGGTTAATGACACGTTACCTAAATATAAAATTGAATGGAAAATTGATGTAGATAAAGAGAGAGCCTTTCAATCTGGCATTAGTTTATATGATATAGGATCGACCATCCAAATGGTTACAACAGGCATAATGCTTGGAGAATATAGGCCAGATGATTCTAAAGAAGAAATCGATATAAGAGCTAGATTTGCCAAAGATAAAAGAACATTGTCGAATCTTGAAAATATAACCGTTAATTCCAGAAATGGAGCAGTACCTGTATCAAGTTTTGTTGATGTCGAAGCTCGCCCAAACGCAGCTAGTCTTGTTAGAAGAGACGGCCAGTTTTTTTATGAAATTAATGCTACTAATGTGCCAGGTTTTAACTTAAATGGTGAAATCAACAAGATTCAACAATGGATAGATGATACTGGTTTTGATGATCCTAGAATGGATATAACATTCGGTGGGTTAACTGAAAGAGGTGCAGAAGCGACTGACTTTCTAATTCAGGCATTCTATGGCGCTCTATTCTTAATGTTCATAATTTTAGTTACCCAGTTCAATAGTATTTCTCAACCAATAGTTATTCTTTTGTCGGTATTATTTTCAACAGCAGGAGTATTTTTGGGTTTAACTGTCACTGGATCAGAGCCGTCAACCATTATGACTGGAACTGCCTTAGTTGGTTTGGCCGGGATAGTTGTGAATAATAATATTGTATTGATCGATACCTTTAATAAATTAAGATTAGATTTTCCAGATAAGCCAGCAACTGAGTTAATAGCAGAAACTTGTATGAGTCGACTTAGACCTGTGCTTTTAACAACTGTTACTACTATCTTTGGACTAATGTTTTTATCATTCGGATATAGTATCGATGTAATAAATAGAGCTATTTATGAGGGAACATCGACAGTTAAATGGTACCAAGTGTTTGGAATAAGTATTTGTTGGGGCTTAGGTTTTAGCACTATTATCACCTTGTTAGTAACCCCATCATTCTTAATGATTCTTGAAAATCTCAAAGAGTACAGAATGAGTGCGAGGAATTTTGTTACATCAATACCTAATAAAATAGGCACGCTTTTTAAAAGTTAAAAACTTAAGTAAAATTTTATAATGGCAAAATTTGAAGAATCTATAAAAGAACTCGAAAAAATTGTTAAGGCTCTTGAAGATGGTGAGCCTAGCCTAGATGAATCATTAAAGAGTTTTGAAAAAGGCATATCATTAATTAAGGTTTGTCAGAAAGAGCTTGAATCAGCTGAAAACAAAATAAAAGAGTTAACTGAAGACGGCGAAACAAAAACTTTTGAAAGTGACGAATCTTAGTTTAGATAACTTTGAAGTAGAGCTTCAAAAGAGAATAAATAATCAACTTAATTCTTATTTAAATTCAAATAATCAAATCCAAGAAGCAATTAAGTTTGCACTTTCAGCTCCTGGAAAACGTGTAAGACCGACTTTAATATACCTAGTAGGTGATCTTTATAATGTAGCGTTGGAAGATTTAGATTCACTTGCTCTAGCAGCAGAAATCATTCATACCTACTCTCTTGTTCATGATGATCTGCCCTGCATGGATGACGATGATCTTCGAAGAGGCCAACCAACTCTTCATAAAAAATATTCAGAGGCAACTGCTGTGCTAGCTGGTGATGCTATGCAATCATTAGCAATCCAGATCATTCTTGATGATCACAAACTATCAGACGAACTTAAAGTTTCAATAGTAAAGCTTTTGATGAAAAAAATTGGCTATGAGGGCATGATACTTGGACAAGCATTAGACATAAGTTTTGAGCAAGAATCTGCAAATAAAGATGAGATAATTCAAATGAATTATTTGAAAACCGGCCTACTTATTGAATTTTGTATATTAGCACCCTTAATGATTGCTAAACAGTCTGAGAAACAGTGGACTGGAATTGCAAGAAATATTGGTATAGCTTTTCAATTAATTGATGACTTGCTTGATTTAGAGGAGTCAGAAGAAAGTTTGGGCAAAGCAACCAATAAAGATCATTCTAAAAACAAAAAAAATCTTCCATTGTTAGTNGGCCCGTCAGAAACTATGAATGAGATTAAAAAATTTCAACATGAAACATTGGAATCATTATCAAAATTGAGTTTAAATAATCACCCATTTAAGTTTTACGTAGAAAACTTATTTAATAGAAGAAATTAATGAAAATTTTTAAAGAGTTTCCCAAAAATAAACCAAAGAGCATTCTACTTGATAAGGTAAATTTTCCTGCTGATTTAAAACAACTAAATTTAAGTGAGCTAGAGGTTTTGGCTGACGAATTAAGAGAATTCTTGCTTTATTCTGTAAGTCAGTCTGGAGGTCATTTTGGTGCAGGATTGGGCGCCATTGAACTTACCATTGCATTGCATTACGTTTTGGATCTGCCGAACGATAAAATTGTATGGGATACAGGACATCAAGCTTATCCTCATAANATTCTTACCGGCAGGAAGGATAANATGCATAAAATAAGACAACTAGATGGCTTAGCTGCATTTCCATCAATCACAGAATCTGAATACGATGCCATGAGTGTTGGTCATTCCAGTACATCCATAAGTGCATCATTAGGCATGAACGAAGCTAATCAATTATTGAAAGGGAACAAAACTATATTTTCAGTTATTGGTGATGGTGCTATGACAGCTGGTCTTGCTTTTGAAGGTCTAATGCATGCCGGCCATCTTGGCAGGGACCTAAATATCATTTTGAATGATAACGATATGTCTATTTCAAAAAATAAGGGGGGCTTATCAGATTATTTAGCTAAAGTATGGGCATCAAAAAGTTATAAAAAACTTAAATCAAGTGGTAAGAAAGTTCTTAAAAACTTACCTTTTGGATTACATATTTCTCGATCACTCAAAGATGGTTTGAAATCAGCTGTAATGCCAGGAAATTTATTTGAAGATCTTGGCATGCATTATATAGGACCAATTGATGGCCATGATCTGAAATTGCTAGTCAAGACTCTTGAAAGAATGAAAGAAAAGTCAGAGCCTTATTTGCTTCACATTATTACAAAAAAAGGTGCAGGCTTTGAACCTGCAGAAAACGAAAGAATAAAATTCCATGCTATTTCAAAAATTGAGAAAAGCCCCTCTAAATCACAAATAAAATTTCAAGATATTTTCGGTGAGTGGCTTTGTGATAAAGCTGAGATAGAAAAAAAATTAGTTGCCATCACTCCTGCAATGACAGAGGGTTCTGGTATGGTAAATTTTGAGAAACAGTATCCTGAAAGATTTTATGATGTTGCAATTGCAGAGCAACATGCAGTGACATTTGGTGCTGGTTTAGCCTTAGGCGGCATGAAGCCAGTTGTTGCAATATACTCAACTTTTTTACAAAGGGCATATGATCAACTTATCCATGATGTATGTTTAGAAAATATTGATGTTACATTTGCTTTGGATAGAGCTGGTATCGTAGGTGAAGATGGCCCTACTCATTCTGGAAGTTTTGATATAAGTTTTATGCGCTGTATCCCCAATTTAGTAATTGCAACACCCTCTGACGAAGATGAAACAAGAATCCTGCTTAATACATGTTTTGAATACGAAGGTCCAGCTGCAGTAAGGTACCCGAGAGGTAGTGGCTGTGGTGCTCAAGTGAATAAAGAGTTATCAACTGTGAGAATTGGTAAAGGCAAAAAAATAAATGAGGGTAATGATGTATGCATTTTAAACTTTGGGGTGCTGATTGACAGAGCTTTGGNAATTGTTCAGGAAACAAATTATGGTTTATNTGATATGCGATTNGTAAAACCACTGGACGAAGAATTAATCGATGAAATATGTAATAAATATTCGAAAATAGTAACGCTTGAAGATCATACCACTAAAGGTGGCTGTGGAAGTGCAGTAAATGAATACCTTTTAAGCAAAAAAATTACTATACCAGTGTTAAATCTTGGTTTAGATGATGCTTTTCCAGAACATGGAAGCAGAAATGAAATTCTAAAACTCAATGGCTTAGATATTGATTCCATTAAGGAACAGATTTCGAATTTTTAGAGAGAATCCCAGCCTAGATTTTTAAAATTAATATTTTTTCCAGTCTTGTCCGTCACTAAAATTTCTTTTTCTTGAGTAATGCTTCCCAACTTGATTGAATTTGGCAAAATTTTCTTCACAAGCTCGTTGTGTTTTGAAGAACACGTAAAAAGTAATACATAATCATCTCCCCCAACTACATCTTCAATTGAATTTGTGAATACATGATCATTTATACTTACAACTGCACCCTTTTGAGATTGTTCACAAATTCTATTTAAATCTAAAAGTAAGCCATCAGACACATCAATAGCTGAGTTCAGAATAGGATTTAATGCTTTAATAGCTTCTTTTGAAAGCAATTTAGGTTTGAGATACTGATTTGGTAAATCAAATATTTGTTTTTTATAGAGCTCATACCCCTGTTTTCCATGTCCTATTGCATTTGAGACATATATTTCATCATCAACTTNAGCGCCTCCTCGTTTAATAATATTTTTGAATTTTTTCCCAAATACTGTGACAGAAATATTTAATTGTCCTTTCGTTAGATCCCCTCCAATTAAATTAGTCCCATAATCATTATTGAAATCACTAATGCCGTTAGAAAATTGTTTAAACCATTGGTCTGAAGGTTCCGGAAGCGTTATGTTAAGCAAATAACCTTCTGGGTAAGCACCCATTGCAATAATATCTGATGCTGCAATNGCTACAGATCGATAAGCTATAAAATAAGGGTCAAAAGTGTTAGGAAAATGAACATCTACTACGGAATTATCTGAAGAAATTAATAAGTCCTCAGANAAGGAAATAACAGCACAATCATCCCCAATTTCAAGAGGAAACTGTTTATTTACACCGGCGCAAGGTTTTAAATATTTTTCTAGAAAATATTCTTCTTTATTCACTAAGAGGGATATCGCTCAAACAGACCTGCTGCTCCCATACCACCACCAACACACATTGTCACAACTCCAAATTGTTGTTCTCTATTTTGAAGTTCACGCACAATATGTCCAGTAAGTCTTGATCCTGTCATACCAAATGGATGACCAATTGCTATTGATCCACCATCAACATTCAATTTATCCATTGGAATTCCTAATTCGTCTCTACAATAGACTACTTGGACAGCAAAAGCTTCATTTAGCTCCCAAAGACCAATGTCTTCTATAGTTAGATTGTTTTGAGCCAATAATTTTGGAATAGCAAAGACGGGTCCTATTCCCATTTCATCTGGATTGCAACCTACAGTTGTGAAACCTCGAAAATAAGCTTTAGGTTTTAAGCCTAATTCTAAAGCTTTGTCTTCAGACATTACTAATGTAATTGATGCTCCGTCAGACATTTGTGAAGAATTCCCAGCTGTGACACTACCGTTCTCATCAAAAACAGGTTTCAGAGCAGATAAACCTTCCATTGTTGTTGTTGGTCTATTACATTCATCTTTGACGCATTCAGCATCAACCACTTTTTGCTCACCAGTTTCTTTGTTGGTTAAAAGCATTTGGGTTTTCATTGGAACAATTTCATCGTCGTACCTGCCAGCTTCTTGTGCCTCAGCTGTTCTTAATTGGCTTTGAAGAGAATATTCATCCTGTGATTCTCTGGAGACGTTGTATCTTTTAGCTACAACTTCAGCTGTTGTCCCCATAGGAAAATAAATACCTGGATTTTCTGCATTTATTTTGTCATTAACAAATCCATTCATGTTGATATTTGGTTGTGTCATAGAGATAGATTCAACACCGCCTGCAATGACAGTATCATAACCTCCTGCCATAATTTGACCGGCAGCCATAGAAACAGTCTGTAAGCCTGATGAACAATACCTGTTAACGGTTGTACC
>FUFK010041992.1_pt1 | contig 18881 bp, 7 predicted proteins | sample 1021851 | NCBI WGS metagenome assembly FUFK01 (sample SAMEA51879418, study PRJEB19060) | metagenome
ACATTTTTCAAACATCTTCTCACCAGCTTCATCATTATCTAAAGCAATNACAACTCTCTTAGTGCTTTCAGGTATTTCTACATTTAGAAAATTAGATGTTCCTGTCATTACCCAAACAGTTCTTTTAACATTGTTTAGTAAGTATGATTGGTGAAGTGTCAGTCCGTCCTCTAGTCCTTCAACTAGAATAATTGTTTCGTAATCGTGNATATTGATAACAGTCTTACCACCTTTAGAAGTTCCATAGATCTTTGGTGGTGGTAGCTTCTNGAAATCAGAACTAACCCATATCCTTTGATAACCAATAGTATGTAGGTTTATATCTACAATCTTATGGCAAAGATAATTTTCTGCGTCGTTCCAATACAATGTATTCTCTGGGTAGGCACTATCAATAATACCTCTTCTCTTCAGATACTCATGACCATTAGTAAACCCAAAAGGAATTAAACTCTTTTCAAAGATTTCTCTCTTAAAAGTTTCTATTGGTTTTTTATGATATCTAAAAGCATGATCAGAAATAAATAGGTTGTTATCTTTGCAATACTTACATGCGTCAGGATAAGAAAAGTTTTCTCTTCTCATGATCTCATTGAACATGGAAGTAAAGTTTCCTTCTTCGTGGTCAAAGAACCCCGATCCGTCTTTCATAACAACCTTAGAACCTTTGTTCCCTATTCTGATTTCTTTGGCGTTTTCCTTGATCTTATGGTCAGGAAAATACATTGAAACGAAGCGTTCAGCGTTGATCAGTATAGGTTTCATACTCGTCAACTGTGTGATTGTTCAATACTCTTTCTATGTCTGCTTTGTTGTAAAAAACCTTCTTTCCTAGCTTGATGTAGGGAAAAGGCGACTCACCTCTATAACGCTGTATGCGTAGAGCATTAGCTGAAAATTGTTTATAGAGATTTGCTACTTGATCAGTAGTTAGTAACTCTGATGTTTCGCTNTGTGTNGTTTGNGTTTCCATANAGANAATATGGAATAANTAGAAATGGAAAAATATCCTATGAGTTCAGGATTANTTTCCAAACAATTGTTTGAATATTTCTNTTCGTANGTANCTTCTGTTTTNATTGATTGTANGTNTANNNATTTCAGTNTTCTTAAACTTTGGCTTCTTTCTAATAGACTCTGATGTTTTATTTAGCGTACCAACAGAAGTAAATCTGCTTTGAATATGATACACGAACTGTGCAAATAGTTTTTGGTTATTGTATTTAGGTGTTTTGAACTTACTGTCATCAACCAACTTATACATTTCCCAACAAAGATAATAAAAATATTGTAGATCCTCTGTTTCATTAGGAACTCTGGATTTAATTGTTTTCTCTTCATCATTCAGTTTAACTAACTTTTCCATAACCGCTATCTGTCTGTACAATTCAGCGATAACTCTAATAGAAAAGATACGACCTCTACCCACTCCGTATTTCATGCTATAAACAGCACTCTTAGACTTATCATCTTCTATAACTTCTATTGCTTTTGCTAAATGTGTTTTAGCTCTTAGGTATTCATTGGATAGTTTATCAAGATCTTCTTTGAAGTATCTTCTGTGATGACCTTCAATCAATAGAAAGAAAGACACAACATCTTTATAGAGTTTATCAAACTTAGATTGGTTTTTTTTATTTACCCCATACACCCTAATTTGGTAAACGACATAGTTCATACCCTTGGTATATAATGGAAGCAAAGACTTATAGAGTTTCCACTCACTCTCTTGCAAAGTATTAGCAATACCTAATTCGTTTTCTGCTTCATCAACACCTTGCAATCTAAAATATTCCTTTTCTTGTTTCTTTGTTAGGTTCATACCAACCTTTGGAACATGTTCAGGAATACCTTCACTAGCTTTAGCAATTAGTTCTGAAGCTGATTTGATGTTGTATTTTTTNATNTGTCTTATCGTAACTTCTTTNTGGGAGTTTCTCATTTGACCATAGTTAATAGTCAACTGACCATTCATGATGTAAGTCGTAGGTTTAACGCTTCCGTCTTTCCTAGGCTTAAAATCCTTGGGATTTATTTGGTTTTTATTCCAATGTTCCTCAAATAATTTATGTAAATACTTATTTGATCTGGACAACCTTCCCCCCACCTTGCAAAAGGTTTTCAAATGTTTCTGCTACTTCATTCTTTCTAGATACTCTTTCNCCACTATCTAAATCAGAATAATGNTTCTCNACTGTNNTAGAGTTTGTGTGATTAGTTAACTTAGATGATACCCAAGTTCCAAACATCATTGAGGCTTTTGAACTGAAAGTATTTCTTAAATCATAAATTCTTAGTTCAGGATTAACTCCAGATAGTTCTAAGACCTTAGTCCATATCTTTCTAATGCTCTTGATGTGTTGATCGTTGTTCGTGGGCGACGGAAAGACAAACTTTGATTTCTTTTCAATAGTAGAAAGAATATTCAAAGATTGTTTAGTTAATGGAATAGTTTTCTCACCCGTTTTAGTATCGGTGTCATATACCCCCGACTCATTGACCATTGACCACTCCATTTTGTAAACTTCNTTAGGTCTTAACCCTTCAAATAAAAGAATTTTTATAATGTTTACTTGTTGTGGTTGTGGTTGGTAATAGAAGCCATTGTCTTGCATATAGCCACTTTTGATTAGTTCTAATGCCTTACCAATAGCCTTAACTTCTTCAGGTTTAGCTTTAACTGTTCTTGCTTTGGTTGGTCTTAACTGAATATCAGTAGCTAACGCTCTTCTGACAGGATTAACATTCAANGAAGTAGTATTGAAAAACCTACTAAGTTCTTTCATTAATCTATTGTGGATATGGCTTTTAGTAATCTGTTTAGAGAAAATAATTACATCTTCTTCAGTAATATCAGATACTTTTTTATTGATAAACTTAGCGAACCTGAAGTGAGCATTGTATCCGTCAGTAAGATTATAGATCTTTTTCTGAACGCCTTTACGCCATTTAATCCTACCTTCATCATTAATAGTAAACTCTTCTTTACTGAAACGCCTATCTAACTGAAGAGGTAAAAACCTTTCAATAAAATATTCTTTGAAAGTAAGTTCTTCTCTTTTCTTAATTTTGTCTAACTGTGGATTGTTTCCTTTAGAAACAGAAGTTAAAACTTCCATAGCTCGTTTGACTGCATAGGTCGGAGTCATAACGGGGTACACCCCTAATTGGTGGGTATAGCTTATATAGTTGACCTTGTACAAAACTCTGAACGCTTTACGACCAGAGGTTAATACTTCCACATATAAACCTTTAACTTCATCAGAATAAACTCTGTATCTTTTTTCCTTAGGTTTAAGGCTTTCAATATTAGTTTTATTAAATCTTATCTTNGTCATTGTGTTGTATCCTTTCGTATGGTTACTAATTGGATTCAACATCTTATGAATTGGAAAAATATCCTTTGATTTAGGGATCAAATTCCATAANGAAATCTGTTCTGCATTGAAATCACTACCATTGTTATTGTCTAAAAGTACATGGGGGNNNTNGNTCACCATNTGGTTCACCNNTANAANGAAATTTTATGGAATTAGACGACATNGTTTNTTGATTCAATTAATTTTTGTTGAACAGATNAGTATTGAAAAAGTTAGGAAATATATAACCCAAGATTATCTTATTGTGGCGGGAGCGACGGGACTCGAACCCGCGACCTCCTGCGTGACAGTAAGGAATCCTAGGTTGTTTTAAGCCTATATTACCAAGCCTTTTTAAACACCCATAAGAGTTGCTCACCAAGTGTTCACCTTTCTAGTGAAACACTACCACATTTTACGAAATAATGATTCAAATATTCCAATATTGGTGAACAGAATATCCATTGATATTTGACCATGGATCATGCACCGCGAAACGCTGTTTTAGGAATCATAGAGCATGGTGTTAGCCTCATGTTAACTTGTTACGGGGGTAGCATTTACTTCGTACCCTACGATTCAAAAATGCGTGTTAAACATGTATTAAAGTGTACCTTCTAGTAATTTTGAACCCCCCCTATGCGTAGCTTTTAAAGTTAACAAAAGTAAACATTTCAGGGTAACAAAAGGTTACATTACCTACGAGAGTTCCATGCGAGAAATACGGAAAAACTACTAAGAACTCCGTATCAACAATTGAAAACATTAACAAAATAACCCTAATAACCCCCTCTTAGAGAGAGCATTTTATTTGTATAGAGAAGTATTTCGATTAATTTCGCATTAAATTCATCAAATTTGGAAGAATTTAAGTAACGACACGAATGAACTAGAAACGATATTAAACTTCTGTTTCTTTTTTTCTTAGTTCAGGTAGTAGTGTTTTTAATCTTCTCTTCAAACTTATTTCTAACTTCTTTCTAGCTGACTCTGATAGATCAGTCTGAATAAAAAGGCTATTAAGTTTTGACTCAATCCTTTCGTATTCAAGAAGTAGTTTTTCATAGTCCGATAAGTAACGATCCATTTATGCTCTCTTCCAAAATAGTTTATGTAGTTCTCTTTCATCACTCTCTTCAAGTGACTTTCTAATTTCTGAAGCAATACAGATAACCTTCTTTGGCTTTTCCCATTTCCCAAAGCTATAGGGTATGGGATTGGGAAATCTCAAAATGGCATTTCCTGTGTTGTTTCTGTTTGTTCTTTTGTGTTTGATAGTGCTACTCCCTTCTTTGTTTGTTTGTTAATCAACTTATCGTAGTTCAACCATTCGTCACCATAGATCTCTTCCATTTTAATTTTGTAGAGTCCATTCTTAACACATTGTTTGATTGTCCTTCCAATAGTACTCTTAGATATTCCAAACTCTTCCTCTAGTTTGGTGTAAGTAATATCAGGGAGTCCTTCACAATAAGCAGTCAATAATTCTTCAGAGGCTACATCTTTATAGTCTGATATATCCCAAGAAACTTTGTTGTTATCATCAACTTTGATAGCACATTTAAAACTTCTAGCGTACTCACCCGCGAAGTGTCTATGCTTATCAAACCTAACATTGAATACAGCTCCTTCAGAAGCGTCATACTCTTCTGGTCTTTTAAGGTGTATCACAGTATCTAGAGCGTCGTGTTTTCTACTAGCTCCTCGTTGCTGACCACCCTTACCAACATGGTGTACATGACAGATTGAATGACCTTCATGTTTTAAGAATGTGTACATATCCAACATTGAAGTCCAATCATCATTATCGTTTTCTTTGTAGTCTGTAAGGCACGATAAGTTATCAAAACATACAAATATCGGGCTACTATGTATGTCTGATATGCGTTTTATCTGGTCTTTGATTAGTGTTTGAGTGATCTTTGTATCGTTAATCTTAGGGATAAAATTGTTTTCAAAGAGAAAAGGATTACTGAAATGAATGGGTATTTTAGAAACTTGGTATTTATAAATATACCTAGCCATTATCATAGTAACTCTATCTCTAATCGAGTCGAAAGGCATTTCCCCGTCAATGTATAAGACAGGTCTGGGATTAGTTATTTCATACTTTCCTAAAAACTTTTCACCCGTTGCAATTGAACATAACATTTCAAGAGTAAACCAAGTCTTACCTATTCCTGTTCCACCATTTATTTCCATTGAAGAACCTTCCATGATCAACGGATCAATGATCGCTTTTCGTTTTGGAATATCCATAACTGCTAATTCACCAAGTGTACAACTTGGGAATGTTTTCTGTTTAATTACTATCTCTTCCGTTGGAAGATCTATTGCTTTTCCGTTAGTTTGCATTAAATTTAATACCTCTTAATTCATCATTAAAATCTTTGTATTCAGGCTTTGGTCGAAGTCTGGATACTGCTTTGTTGAGATTACTGAAACGCTCTTTACATTTTTCAAACATCTTCTCACCAGCTTCATCATTATCTAAAGCAATAACAACTCTCTTAGTGCTTTCAGGTATTTCTACATTTAGAAAATTAGATGTTCCTGTCATTACCCAAACAGTTCTTTTAACATTGTTTAGTAAGTATGATTGGTGAAGTGTCAGTCCGTCCTCTAGTCCTTCAACTAGAATAATTGTTTCGTAATCGTGAATATTGATAACAGTCTTACCACCTTTAGAAGTTCCATAGATCTTTGGTGGTGGTAGCTTCTTGAAATCAGAACTAACCCATATCCTTTGATAACCAATAGTATGTAGGTTTATATCTACAATCTTATGGCAAAGATAATTTTCTGCGTCGTTCCAATACAATGTATTCTCTGGGTAGGCACTATCAATAATACCTCTTCTCTTCAGATACTCATGACCATTAGTAAACCCAAAAGGAATTAAACTCTTTTCAAAGATTTCTCTCTTAAAAGTTTCTATTGGTTTTTTATGATATCTAAAAGCATGATCAGAAATAAATAGGTTGTTATCTTTGCAATACTTACATGCGTCAGGATAAGAAAAGTTTTCTCTTCTCATGATNTCATTGAACATGGAAGTAAAGTTTCCTTCTTCGTGGTCAAAGAACCCCGATCCGTCTTTCATAACAACCTTAGAACCTTTGTTCCCTATTCTGATTTCTTTGGCGTTTTCCTTGATCTTATGGTCAGGAAAATACATTGAAACGAAGCGTTCAGCGTTGATCAGTATAGGTTTCATACTCGTCAACTGTGTGATTGTTCAATACTCTTTCTATGTCTGCTTTGTTGTAAAAAACCTTCTTTCCTAGCTTGATGTAGGGAAAAGGCGACTCACCTCTATAACGCTGTATGCGTAGAGCATTAGCTGAAAATTGTTTATAGAGATTTGCTACTTGATCAGTAGTTAGTAACTCTGATGTTTCGCTTTGTGTGGTTTGTGTTTCCATACAGATAATATGGAATAACTAGAAATGGAAAAATATCCTATGAGTTCAGGATTAGTTTCCAAACAATTGTTTGAATATTTTATTGTAGGTAACTTCTGTTTTAATTGATTGTAAGTTTAGAAATTTCATCTTCTTAAACTTTGGCTTCTTTCTAATAGACTCTGATGTTTTATTTAGCGTACCAACAGAAGTAAATCTGCTTTGAATATGATACACGAACTGTGCAAATAGTTTTTGGTTATTGTATTTAGGTGTTTTGAACTTACTGTCATCAACCAACTTATACATTTCCCAACAAAGATAATAAAAATATTGTAGATCCTCTGTTTCATTAGGAACTCTGGATTTAATTGTTTTCTCTTCATCATTCAGTTTAACTAACTTTTCCATAACCGCTATCTGTCTNTACAATTCAGCGATAACTCTAATAGAAAAGATACGACCTCTACCCACTCCGTATTTCATGCTATAAACAGCACTCTTAGACTTATCATCTTCTATAACTTCTATTGCTTTTGCTAAATGTGTTTTAGCTCTTAGGTATTCATTGGATAGTTTATCAAGATCTTCTTTGAAGTATCTTCTGTGATGACCTTCAATCAATAGAAAGAAAGACACAACATCTTTATAGAGTTTATCAAACTTAGATTGGTTTTTTTTATTTACCCCATACACCCTAATTTGGTAAACGACATAGTTCATACCCTTGGTATATAATGGAAGCAAAGACTTATAGAGTTTCCACTCACTCTCTTGCAAAGTATTAGCAATACCTAATTCGTTTTCTGCTTCATCAACACCTTGCAATCTAAAATATTCCTTTTCTTGTTTCTTTGTTAGGTTCATACCAACCTTTGGAACATGTTCAGGAATACCTTCACTAGCTTTAGCAATTAGTTCTGAAGCTGATTTGATGTTGTATTTTTTGATTTGTCTTATCGTAACTTCTTTGTGGGAGTTTCTCATTTGACCATAGTTAATAGTCAACTGACCATTCATGATGTAAGTCGTAGGTTTAACGCTTCCGTCTTTCCTAGGCTTAAAATCCTTGGGATTTATTTGGTTTTTATTCCAATGTTCCTCAAATAATTTATGTAAATACTTATTTGATCTGGACAACCTTCCCCCCACCTTGCAAAAGGTTTTCAAATGTTTCTGCTACTTCATTCTTTCTAGATACTCTTTCCCCACTATCTAAATCAGAATAATGCTTCTCAACTGTTCTAGAGTTTGTGTGATTAGTTAACTTAGATGATACCCAAGTTCCAAACATCATTGAGGCTTTTGAACTGAAAGTATTTCTTAAATCATAAATTCTTAGTTCAGGATTAACTCCAGATAGTTCTAAGACCTTAGTCCATATCTTTCTAATGCTCTTGATGTGTTGATCGTTGTTCGTGGGCGACGGAAAGACAAACTTTGATTTCTTTTCAATAGTAGAAAGAATATTCAAAGATTGTTTAGTTAATGGAATAGTTTTCTCACCCGTTTTAGTATCGGTGTCATATACCCCCGACTCATTGACCATTGACCACTCCATTTTGTAAACTTCATTAGGTCTTAACCCTTCAAATAAAAGAATTTTTATAATGTTTACTTGTTGTGGTTGTGGTTGGTAATAGAAGCCATTGTCTTGCATATAGCCACTTTTGATTAGTTCTAATGCCTTACCAATAGCCTTAACTTCTTCAGGTTTAGCTTTAACTGTTCTTGCTTTGGTTGGTCTTAACTGAATATCAGTAGCTAACGCTCTTCTGACAGGATTAACATTCAATGAAGTAGTATTGAAAAACCTACTAAGTTCTTTCATTAATCTATTGTGGATATGGCTTTTAGTAATCTGTTTAGAGAAAATAATTACATCTTCTTCAGTAATATCAGATACTTTTTTATTGATAAACTTAGCGAACCTGAAGTGAGCATTGTATCCGTCAGTAAGATTATAGATCTTTTTCTGAACGCCTTTACGCCATTTAATCCTACCTTCATCATTAATAGTAAACTCTTCTTTACTGAAACGCCTATCTAACTGAAGAGGTAAAAACCTTTCAATAAAATATTCTTTGAAAGTAAGTTCTTCTCTTTTCTTAATTTTGTCTAACTGTGGATTGTTTCCTTTAGAAACAGAAGTTAAAACTTCCATAGCTCGTTTGACTGCATAGGTCGGAGTCATAACGGGGTACACCCCTAATTGGTGGGTATAGCTTATATAGTTGACCTTGTACAAAACTCTGAACGCTTTACGACCAGAGGTTAATACTTCCACATATAAACCTTTAACTTCATCAGAATAAACTCTGTATCTTTTTTCCTTAGGTTTAAGGCTTTCAATATTAGTTTTATTAAATCTTATCTTAGTCATTGTGTTGTATCCTTTCGTATGGTTACTAATTGGATTCAACATCTTATGAATTGGAAAAATATCCTTTGATTTAGGGATCAAATTCCATAAGGAAATCTGTTCTGCATTGAAATCACTACCATTGTTATTGTCTAAAAGTACATGGGGGGTTTTGCTCACCATATGTTCACCACTAGAAAGAAATTTTATGGAATTAGACGACATGGTTTATTGATTCAATTAATTTTTGTTGAACAGATAAGTATTGAAAAAGTTAGGAAATATATAACCCAAGATTATCTTATTGTGGCGGGAGCGACGGGACTCGAACCCGCGACCTCCTGCGTGACAGTAAGGAATCCTAGGTTGTTTTAAGCCTATATTACCAAGCCTTTTTAAACACCCATAAGAGTTGCTCACCAAGTGTTCACCTTTCTAGTGAAACACTACCACATTTTACGAAATAATGATTCAAATATTCCAATATTGGTGAACAGAATATCCATTGATATTTGACCATGGATCATGCACCGCGAAACGCTGTTTTAGGAATCATAGAGCATGGTGTTAGCCTCATGTTAACTTGTTACGGGGGTAGCATTTACTTCGTACCCTACGATTCAAAAATGCGTGTTAAACATGTATTAAAGTGTACCTTCTANTAATTTTGAACCCCCCCTATGCGTAGCTTTTAAAGTTAACAAAAGTAAACATTTCAGGGTAACAAAAGGTTACATTACCTACGAGAGTTCCATGCGAGAAATACGGAAAAACTACTAAGAACTCCGTATCAACAATTGAAAACATTAACAAAATAACCCTAATAACCCCCTCTTAGAGAGAGCATTTTATTTGTATAGAGAAGTATTTCGATTAATTTCGCATTAAATTCATCAAATTTGGAAGAATTTAAGTAACGACACGAATGAACTAGAAACGATATTAAACTTCTGTTTCTTTTTTTCTTAGTTCAGGTAGTAGTGTTTTTAATCTTCTCTTCAAACTTATTTCTAACTTCTTTCTAGCTGACTCTGATAGATCAGTCTGAATAAAAAGGCTATTAAGTTTTGACTCAATCCTTTCGTATTCAAGAAGTAGTTTTTCATAGTCCGATAAGTAACGATCCATTTATGCTCTCTTCCAAAATAGTTTATGTAGTTCTCTTTCATCACTCTCTTCAAGTGACTTTCTAATTTCTGAAGCAATACAGATAACCTTCTTTGGCTTTTCCCATTTCCCAAAGCTATAGGGTATGGGATTGGGAAATCTCAAAATGGCATTTCCTGTGTTGTTTCTGTTTGTTCTTTTGTGTTTGATAGTGCTACTCCCTTCTTTGTTTGTTTGTTAATCAACTTATCGTAGTTCAACCATTCGTCACCATAGATCTCTTCCATTTTAATTTTGTAGAGTCCATTCTTAACACATTGTTTGATTGTCCTTCCAATAGTACTCTTAGATATTCCAAACTCTTCCTCTAGTTTGGTGTAAGTAATATCAGGGAGTCCTTCACAATAAGCAGTCAATAATTCTTCAGAGGCTACATCTTTATAGTCTGATATATCCCAAGAAACTTTGTTGTTATCATCAACTTTGATAGCACATTTAAAACTTCTAGCGTACTCACCCGCGAAGTGTCTATGCTTATCAAACCTAACATTGAATACAGCTCCTTCAGAAGCGTCATACTCTTCTGGTCTTTTAAGGTGTATCACAGTATCTAGAGCGTCGTGTTTTCTACTAGCTCCTCGTTGCTGACCACCCTTACCAACATGGTGTACATGACAGATTGAATGACCTTCATGTTTTAAGAATGTGTACATATCCAACATTGAAGTCCAATCATCATTATCGTTTTCTTTGTAGTCTGTAAGGCACGATAAGTTATCAAAACATACAAATATCGGGCTACTATGTATGTCTGATATGCGTTTTATCTGGTCTTTGATTAGTGTTTGAGTGATCTTTGTATCGTTAATCTTAGGGATAAAATTGTTTTCAAAGAGAAAAGGATTACTGAAATGAATGGGTATTTTAGAAACTTGGTATTTATAAATATACCTAGCCATTATCATAGTAACTCTATCTCTAATCGAGTCGAAAGGCATTTCCCCGTCAATGTATAAGACAGGTCTGGGATTAGTTATTTCATACTTTCCTAAAAACTTTTCACCCGTTGCAATTGAACATAACATTTCAAGAGTAAACCAAGTCTTACCTATTCCTGTTCCACCATTTATTTCCATTGAAGAACCTTCCATGATCAACGGATCAATGATCGCTTTTCGTTTTGGAATATCCATAACTGCTAATTCACCAAGTGTACAACTTGGGAATGTTTTCTGTTTAATTACTATCTCTTCCGTTGGAAGATCTATTGCTTTTCCGTTAGTTTGCATTAAATTTAATACCTCTTAATTCATCATTAAAATCTTTGTATTCAGGCTTTGGTCGAAGTCTGGATACTGCTTTGTTGAGATTACTGAAACGCTCTTTACATTTTTCAAACATCTTCTCACCAGCTTCATCATTATCTAAAGCAATAACAACTCTCTTAGTGCTTTCAGGTATTTCTACATTTAGAAAATTAGATGTTCCTGTCATTACCCAAACAGTTCTTTTAACATTGTTTAGTAAGTATGATTGGTGAAGTGTCAGTCCGTCCTCTAGTCCTTCAACTAGAATAATTGTTTCGTAATCGTGAATATTGATAACAGTCTTACCACCTTTAGAAGTTCCATAGATCTTTGGTGGTGGTAGCTTCTTGAAATCAGAACTAACCCATATCCTTTGATAACCAATAGTATGTAGGTTTATATCTACAATCTTATGGCAAAGATAATTTTCTGCGTCGTTCCAATACAATGTATTCTCTGGGTAGGCACTATCAATAATACCTCTTCTCTTCAGATACTCATGACCATTAGTAAACCCAAAAGGAATTAAACTCTTTTCAAAGATTTCTCTCTTAAAAGTTTCTATTGGTTTTTTATGATATCTAAAAGCATGATCAGAAATAAATAGGTTGTTATCTTTGCAATACTTACATGCGTCAGGATAAGAAAAGTTTTCTCTTCTCATGATTTCATTGAACATGGAAGTAAAGTTTCCTTCTTCGTGGTCAAAGAACCCCGATCCGTCTTTCATAACAACCTTAGAACCTTTGTTCCCTATTCTGATTTCTTTGGCGTTTTCCTTGATCTTATGGTCAGGAAAATACATTGAAACGAAGCGTTCAGCGTTGATCAGTATAGGTTTCATACTCGTCAACTGTGTGATTNTTCAATACTCTTTCTATGTCTGCTTTNTTGTAAAAAACCTTCTTNCCTANCTTGATGTANGGAAAAGGCGACTCACCTCTATANCGCTGNATGCGTANNGCNTTAGCNGNAAANTGNTTATAGAGATTTGCTACTTGATCAGTAGTTAGTAACTCTGATGTTTCGCTNTGTGTNGTTTGNGTTTCCATACAGATAATATGGAATAACTAGAAATGGAAAAATATCCTATGAGTTCAGGATTAGTTTCCAAACAATTGTTTGAATATTTTATTGTAGGTAACTTCTGTTTTAATTGATTGTAAGTTTAGAAATTTCATCTTCTTAAACTTTGGCTTCTTTCTAATAGACTCTGATGTTTTATTTAGCGTACCAACAGAAGTAAATCTGCTTTGAATATGATACACGAACTGTGCAAATAGTTTTTGGTTATTGTATTTAGGTGTTTTGAACTTACTGTCATCAACCAACTTATACATTTCCCAACAAAGATAATAAAAATATTGTAGATCCTCTGTTTCATTAGGAACTCTGGATTTAATTGTTTTCTCTTCATCATTCAGTTTAACTAACTTTTCCATAACCGCTATCTGTCTGTACAATTCAGCGATAACTCTAATAGAAAAGATACGACCTCTACCCACTCCGTATTTCATGCTATAAACAGCACTCTTAGACTTATCATCTTCTATAACTTCTATTGCTTTTGCTAAATGTGTTTTAGCTCTTAGGTATTCATTGGATAGTTTATCAAGATCTTCTTTGAAGTATCTTCTGTGATGACCTTCAATCAATAGAAAGAAAGACACAACATCTTTATAGAGTTTATCAAACTTAGATTGGTTTTTTTTATTTACCCCATACACCCTAATTTGGTAAACGACATAGTTCATACCCTTGGTATATAATGGAAGCAAAGACTTATAGAGTTTCCACTCACTCTCTTGCAAAGTATTAGCAATACCTAATTCGTTTTCTGCTTCATCAACACCTTGCAATCTAAAATATTCCTTTTCTTGTTTCTTTGTTAGGTTCATACCAACCTTTGGAACATGTTCAGGAATACCTTCACTAGCTTTAGCAATTAGTTCTGAAGCTGATTTGATGTTGTATTTTTTGATTTGTCTTATCGTAACTTCTTTGTGGGAGTTTCTCATTTGACCATAGTTAATAGTCAACTGACCATTCATGATGTAAGTCGTAGGTTTAACGCTTCCGTCTTTCCTAGGCTTAAAATCCTTGGGATTTATTTGGTTTTTATTCCAATGTTCCTCAAATAATTTATGTAAATACTTATTTGATCTGGACAACCTTCCCCCCACCTTGCAAAAGGTTTTCAAATGTTTCTGCTACTTCATTCTTTCTAGATACTCTTTCCCCACTATCTAAATCAGAATAATGCTTCTCAACTGTTCTAGAGTTTGTGTGATTAGTTAACTTAGATGATACCCAAGTTCCAAACATCATTGAGGCTTTTGAACTGAAAGTATTTCTTAAATCATAAATTCTTAGTTCAGGATTAACTCCAGATAGTTCTAAGACCTTAGTCCATATCTTTCTAATGCTCTTGATGTGTTGATCGTTGTTCGTGGGCGACGGAAAGACAAACTTTGATTTCTTTTCAATAGTAGAAAGAATATTCAAAGATTGTTTAGTTAATGGAATAGTTTTCTCACCCGTTTTAGTATCGGTGTCATATACCCCCGACTCATTGACCATTGACCACTCCATTTTGTAAACTTCATTAGGTCTTAACCCTTCAAATAAAAGAATTTTTATAATGTTTACTTGTTGTGGTTGTGGTTGGTAATAGAAGCCATTGTCTTGCATATAGCCACTTTTGATTAGTTCTAATGCCTTACCAATAGCCTTAACTTCTTCAGGTTTAGCTTTAACTGTTCTTGCTTTGGTTGGTCTTAACTGAATATCAGTAGCTAACGCTCTTCTGACAGGATTAACATTCAATGAAGTAGTATTGAAAAACCTACTAAGTTCTTTCATTAATCTATTGTGGATATGGCTTTTAGTAATCTGTTTAGAGAAAATAATTACATCTTCTTCAGTAATATCAGATACTTTTTTATTGATAAACTTAGCGAACCTGAAGTGAGCATTGTATCCGTCAGTAAGATTATAGATCTTTTTCTGAACGCCTTTACGCCATTTAATCCTACCTTCATCATTAATAGTAAACTCTTCTTTACTGAAACGCCTATCTAACTGAAGAGGTAAAAACCTTTCAATAAAATATTCTTTGAAAGTAAGTTCTTCTCTTTTCTTAATTTTGTCTAACTGTGGATTGTTTCCTTTAGAAACAGAAGTTAAAACTTCCATAGCTCGTTTGACTGCATAGGTCGGAGTCATAACGGGGTACACCCCTAATTGGTGGGTATAGCTTATATAGTTGACCTTGTACAAAACTCTGAACGCTTTACGACCAGAGGTTAATACTTCCACATATAAACCTTTAACTTCATCAGAATAAACTCTGTATCTTTTTTCCTTAGGTTTAAGGCTTTCAATATTAGTTTTATTAAATCTTATCTTAGTCATTGTGTTGTATCCTTTCGTATGGTTACTAATTGGATTCAACATCTTATGAATTGGAAAAATATCCTTTGATTTAGGGATCAAATTCCATAAGGAAATCTGTTCTGCATTGAAATCACTACCATTGTTATTGTCTAAAAGTACATGGGGGGTTTTGCTCACCATATGTTCACCACTAGAAAGAAATTTTATGGAATTAGACGACATGGTTTATTGATTCAATTAATTTTTGTTGAACAGATAAGTATTGAAAAAGTTAGGAAATATATAACCCAAGATTATCTTATTGTGGCGGGAGCGACGGGACTCGAACCCGCGACCTCCTGCGTGACAGTAAGGAATCCTAGGTTGTTTTAAGCCTATATTACCAAGCCTTTTTAAACACCCATAAGAGTTGCTCACCAAGTGTTCACCTTTCTAGTGAAACACTACCACATTTTACGAAATAATGATTCAAATATTCCAATATTGGTGAACAGAATATCCATTGATATTTGACCATGGATCATGCACCGCGAAACGCTGTTTTAGGAATCATAGAGCATGGTGTTAGCCTCATGTTAACTTGTTACGGGGGTAGCATTTACTTCGTACCCTACGATTCAAAAATGCGTGTTAAACATGTATTAAAGTGTACCTTCTAGTAATTTTGAACCCCCCTATGCGTAGCTTTTAAAGTTAACAAAAGTAAACATTTCAGGGTAACAAAAGGTTACATTACCTACGAGAGTTCCATGCGAGAAATACGGAAAAACTACTAAGAACTCCGTATCAACAATTGAAAACATTAACAAAATAACCCTAATAACCCCCTCTTAGAGAGAGCATTTTATTTGTATAGAGAAGTATTTCGATTAATTTCGCATTAAATTCATCAAATTTGGAAGAATTTAAGTAACGACACGAATGAACTAGAAACGATATTAAACTTCTGTTTCTTTTTTTCTTAGTTCAGGTAGTAGTGTTTTTAATCTTCTCTTCAAACTTATTTCTAACTTCTTTCTAGCTGACTCTGATAGATCAGTCTGAATAAAAAGGCTATTAAGTTTTGACTCAATCCTTTCGTATTCAAGAAGTAGTTTTTCATAGTCCGATAAGTAACGATCCATTTATGCTCTCTTCCAAAATAGTTTATGTAGTTCTCTTTCATCACTCTCTTCAAGTGACTTTCTAATTTCTGAAGCAATACAGATAACCTTCTTTGGCTTTTCCCATTTCCCAAAGCTATAGGGTATGGGATTGGGAAATCTCAAAATGGCATTTCCTGTGTTGTTTCTGTTTGTTCTTTTGTGTTTGATAGTGCTACTCCCTTCTTTGTTTGTTTGTTAATCAACTTATCGTAGTTCAACCATTCGTCACCATAGATCTCTTCCATTTTAATTTTGTAGAGTCCATTCTTAACACATTGTTTGATTGTCCTTCCAATAGTACTCTTAGATATTCCAAACTCTTCCTCTAGTTTGGTGTAAGTAATATCAGGGAGTCCTTCACAATAAGCAGTCAATAATTCTTCAGAGGCTACATCTTTATAGTCTGATATATCCCAAGAAACTTTGTTGTTATCATCAACTTTGATAGCACATTTAAAACTTCTAGCGTACTCACCCGCGAAGTGTCTATGCTTATCAAACCTAACATTGAATACAGCTCCTTCAGAAGCGTCATACTCTTCTGGTCTTTTAAGGTGTATCACAGTATCTAGAGCGTCGTGTTTTCTACTAGCTCCTCGTTGCTGACCACCCTTACCAACATGGTGTACATGACAGATTGAATGACCTTCATGTTTTAAGAATGTGTACATATCCAACATTGAAGTCCAATCATCATTATCGTTTTCTTTGTAGTCTGTAAGGCACGATAAGTTATCAAAACATACAAATATCGGGCTACTATGTATGTCTGATATGCGTTTTATCTGGTCTTTGATTAGTGTTTGAGTGATCTTTGTATCGTTAATCTTAGGAATAAAATTGTTTTCAAAGAGAAAAGGATTACTGAAATGAATGGGTATTTTAGAAACTTGGTATTTATAAATATACCTAGCCATTATCATAGTAACTCTATCTCTAATCGAGTCGAAAGGCATTTCCCCGTCAATGTATAAGACAGGTCTGGGATTAGTTATTTCATACTTTCCTAAAAACTTTTCACCCGTTGCAATTGAACATAACATTTCAAGAGTAAACCAAGTCTTACCTATTCCTGTTCCACCATTTATTTCCATTGAAGAACCTTCCATGATCAACGGATCAATGATCGCTTTTCGTTTTGGAATATCCATAACTGCTAATTCACCAAGTGTACAACTTGGGAATGTTTTCTGTTTAATTACTATCTCTTCCGTTGGAAGATCTATTGCTTTTCCGTTAGTTTGCATTAAATTTAATACCTCTTAATTCATCATTAAAATCTTTGTATTCAGGCTTTGGTCGAAGTCTGGATACTGCTTTGTTGAGATTACTGAAACGCTCTTTACATTTTTCAAACATCTTCTCACCAGCTTCATCATTATCTAAAGCAATAACAACTCTCTTAGTGCTTTCAGGTATTTCTACATTTAGAAAATTAGATGTTCCTGTCATTACCCAAACAGTTCTTTTAACATTGTTTAGTAAGTATGATTGGTGAAGTGTCAGTCCGTCCTCTAGTCCTTCAACTAGAATAATTGTTTCGTAATCGTGAATATTGATAACAGTCTTACCACCTTTAGAAGTTCCATAGATCTTTGGTGGTGGTAGCTTCTTGAAATCAGAACTAACCCATATCCTTTGATAACCAATAGTATGTAGGTTTATATCTACAATCTTATGGCAAAGATAATTTTCTGCGTCGTTCCAATACAATGTATTCTCTGGGTAGGCACTATCAATAATACCTCTTCTCTTCAGATACTCATGACCATTAGTAAACCCAAAAGGAATTAAACTCTTTTCAAAGATTTCTCTCTTAAAAGTTTCTATTGGTTTTTTATGATATCTAAAAGCATGATCAGAAATAAATAGGTTGTTATCTTTGCAATACTTACATGCGTCAGGATAAGAAAAGTTTTCCCTTCTCATGATCTCATTGAACATGGAAGTAAAGTTTCCTTCTTCGTGGTCAAAGAACCCCGATCCGTCTTTCATAACAACCTTAGAACCTTTGTTCCCTATTCTGATTTCTTTGGCGTTTTCCTTGATCTTATGGTCNGGAAAATACATTGAAACGAAGCGTTCAGCGTTGATCAGTATAGGTTTCATACTCGTCAACTGTGTGATTGTTCAATACTCTTTCTATGTCTGCTTTGTTGTAAAAAACCTTCTTTCCTAGCTTGATGTAGGGAAAAGGCGACTCACCTCTATAACGCTGTATGCGTAGAGCATTAGCTGAAAATTGTTTATAGAGATTTGCTACTTGATCAGTAGTTAGTAACTCTGATGTTTCGCTTTGTGTGGTTTGTGTTTCCATACAGATAATATGGAATAACTAGAAATGGAAAAATATCCTATGAGTTCAGGATTAGTTTCCAAACAATTGTTTGAATATTTTATTGTAGGTAACTTCTGTTTTAATTGATTGTAAGTTTAGAAATTTCATCTTCTTAAACTTTGGCTTCTTTCTAATAGACTCTGATGTTTTATTTAGCGTACCAACAGAAGTAAATCTGCTTTGAATATGATACACGAACTGTGCAAATAGTTTTTGGTTATTGTATTTAGGTGTTTTGAACTTACTGTCATCAACCAACTTATACATTTCCCAACAAAGATAATAAAAATATTGTAGATCCTCTGTTTCATTAGGAACTCTGGATTTAATTGTTTTCTCTTCATCATTCAGTTTAACTAACTTTTCCATAACCGCTATCTGTCTGTACAATTCAGCGATAACTCTAATAGAAAAGATACGACCTCTACCCACTCCGTATTTCATGCTATAAACAGCACTCTTA
>FUFK010048857.1_pt1 | contig 18877 bp, 18 predicted proteins | sample 1021851 | NCBI WGS metagenome assembly FUFK01 (sample SAMEA51879418, study PRJEB19060) | metagenome
GCAACTCCTTTAGGAATAATTTTATATTTTTCCATTGCCTCAGCTGCAGCAATTTCTACATCTAGCCAAATTTTATATTTGTTTTCTTCAGACCAAATACTGACAAGTTCTTTTCTAGAATATCTTGATATCATTAATTATATGGGGGCCTCGTATAACCTTTAACAGATTCTGTGAAAATTTCATATGAATCTTCAGTGATACCAACAGTGTGCTCAAATTGTGCTGATAACGATTTATCTTTAGTTACTGCTGTCCACCCATCATTTAAAACTTTTGTGTCATATTTTCCATAATTTATCATTGGTTCAATAGTAAAAGTCATACCAGGTATTAGTTCTTTGCCAGTATTTTTAGATCCATAATGAAGTATATTAGGAGGTTCATGAAATACATTACTTATTCCATGCCCACAAAAATCTCTTACAACTGAATAACCTTTGCTTTCAACATAAGATTGAATTTCAAATCCTATATCACCAAGTTTTTTACCTGGNTCTAAAATAGATATTGCTTTCATCAATGAGTCATAGGTTGCTTCAATTAAATTTTTTGCCTTAACTGGAACATTTCCAATTTCATACATTCTACTTGTATCTCCATAATGATTATCAATGACCGCTGTCACATCAACATTTACTGCATCACCATCTTCTAAAATTCTCTCAGAGGGTATTCCATGACAAACTACATGATTTAATGATGTGCAGAGTGATTTTTCAAACCCTCGATAAAATAATGGAGCTGAATAACCTCCATTATCTTTTATAAATTCATAACCTAATCTATCAATCTTATCCGTTGATACTCCTGGTTTAATATAATCTGTAAGCATGTCTAAAGTTTTAGATGCAAGCTTTCCAGCAACTCTCATCTTTTCAAATTTTTCTTTATAATCAATCATCTAAAATATTAATTTTTTTTTCAATTTTAATTTCTTTAGAACTTAAATTACATCTATAAGCGAGAAATTTCACTCCTGCTTTTTTTGCATTTTTATAGTTTTCAAAATAAATATGGTCAATATCTTTTGCAATTCTGAAATTATTTATATTTTGAATTTGCGTTAAAAATAAGACATACGGCTTATATCCCTTTTTAATTGATTTAATTAACATATTTAAATGTTTTGTTCCTCTTGATGTAACTGCATCAGGAAATTCTGCAACATCTTTTTCTCTAAATAATGTTACATTNTTNACTTCTATTAAATAGCTGTCACATAAAAAATCAAATCTTGTATCATCACTAAATTTAAATTCTGGTTTAATATTTTTGATNGTTTTAAACTCAGATATTAATTTATTTTCTAATCCATGATTAACGATTTTGTTAGCTCTATGAGTATTTACNCCAACGTATCTTTTNTTTGCTTTAATAATTTCTAANGTNAATTTCANTTTTCTNTTTGGATCATTNTGNTCTGTNACTANAACTTCATTACCTTGNTNNAANAGNCCCTGCATAGATCCNGTGTTAGGACAATGTGCCGTNATAATCTTGNTATTTACTTTTATATCGGCGAAAAATCTCTTATATCTTTTTAATAATTTTCCTTTAATAAGGCTATTTGTAAATTTCATATAAATTTACTTATATTTACATATGCAAAATAAAAAAGAGATAAATGCTGGTATTTTAATTATCGGTAATGAAGTTCTNTCNGGNAGAACACAAGATGTTAACACAAGCACATTAGCTATTTGGTTAAATTCATTAGGCATACCTGTTGCAGAAGTTAGAGTCATTCCTGATGATGAAAGTATTATAATAAATACAGTTAATGAACAAAGAAAAAAATATTCATATATATTTACAACAGGAGGAATAGGACCCACTCATGATGATATTACAGCAGAGTCTGTTTCTAAAGCATTTAATATTGAATACGGTTTTCATAAAGAGGCTTTTTCAATACTAGAAAATTATTATAAGCCAGGAGAATTTAATGAAGGTAGACAAAAGATGGCTAAAATGCCTGTTAGTGCTAATTTAATTTTAAATCCATCTAGNGGNGCNCCNGGCTTTTATGTTGAAAATGTATNTTGTCTTCCAGGAGTTCCATCNATTATGAANGCNATGCTTGGAAGTTTAAATAANCTTTTAGTTGGNGGNGAGCCAATATTAAGNGAAACAATTAATTTAAGAACNGTTGANAGTGAAATAGCTAAATCTTTAACAGAGGTNCANAATAATAATTCTGAAGTTGAAATNGGAAGTTATCCNTTTTTTAAAGCTGGNAAATTAGGNGTATCAATTGTTGTNNGATCAGTNGATAAAACAAAAATTGATAAATGTAANTCAGAAATACTTAANTTTGTNAAAGATAAANAAATTGAAATAGTTGAGNGNTAATTATGCTTTATTTTGCTTACGGNAGTAATNTNAATCATTTTCAAATGAAAAGAAGATGNAAAGATTCNAAATNTNTNAAAAANATNAATTTAAAAGGNTANACACTTAATTTCAGAAGCAANTATCGTGCAGCNGATATAGAAAANAAAAATAANTCNATNGTGCCTGGTGGATTGTANGAGATATCNAAAAGTGATGAAAAAAAANTNGATATTTATGAAGANTATCCAATTNTNTATAAAAAAATGTATTTTAAGTATTACAACAATANNGTGATGACTTATATNATGCCTAAAAAAACAATTTTTAGATATCCNACNGAAAGATATCTAAANGTNGTTAANCANGGCTATAAAGATTGTAAATTAGATNAAAAATATCTCAAAAAAGCTTTAGTGAANTTTTAATTAATGCTTTCAAAATCNAAAATATTTTTTAAAGGTATAGTTGCTGTTTTACCTCATATGTTNTCAGTNATTCCTTTTGGAATTATAACTGGAGCTATTGGTATTGAATTAGGTTTTGATCCAATTTTAGTTTATGCAACTTCCTTGATTATTTTTGGCGGCGCTTCACAGATAATATTTATGCAACTTTTGTCTGGTGGAGCCTCATCATTAGTAGCTATTACATCAGTTGGAGTAATTAATTCGAGACACTTGTTATATGGAGCAGTTTTATCTGAATATCTTGAAAAACTAAGTTTTATAAAAAAATTATTTATATCTTATTTTATTGTGGACCAAGGTTTTGCAGAGTCTAACAAGTATTTAAAACAGAATAAAAATTTATCTAATCCACATTATTACATACTTGGTACAGGGGTGACTCTTTGGTTTTGTTGGCAGTTGTCTACAATTAGTGGAATTATATTGGGGTCATTTATTCCTGAAGAATTAGGTTTAAAATTTGCTATCCCTCTTACTTTTTTAGCAATTATTGTAAATGACTTACGAAAATTAGATCATGTTTTTGTGATGTTGGTATCTGGGTTCGCTTCACTAATATTATTTGATGCCCCATTCAAATCTTACATAATATTATCTCCTATAGTTGCTTTAATTGCTGCTTTTATAATGCTGAGGTTAAAAAAATGACCTGGTTTTCAATTATTATATCTGGAATTGTTACTTATTTTTCTAGGATGGCCATGGTAGCCTTAATTCATAGAGAAATGCTAGGAGCAAAAGTCAAAGAGGTTCTTAATTACGTTCCAGCTGCTGTATTTCCTGCAATAATATTTCCTGGAGTTTTTTTTAATGATTTTGGCTCTTTAGTAGAATTTACGGATCCAAAAATTTATGGTGCAATAGTTGCGCTAGTTGTTGGATTTTATTCAAGAAATGTAATTGCTACAATTATTTCTGGGCTATTATCTTATTGGTTTATTATTTTTTTCTTATTAAGATAGATAAGTGTATTTATATTCAAAACTTCAAAATTTAAAAAAACCAATTAGAATTGCCTTTATTGGTTGTGGCAAATTTGTTTCTATGTTTCTTGCTCAATATAATCAATTGAATAAAATTATTTTAGACTCCATAATTGAACTTGATATTGAAAGAGCAAAAAAAAATTGTTCAAATAGCGGATTATCCAACAAAACAATAGAAAATATAAACTTTTCAGATGATTTAGATAAAGTTTTAGGCAGGGAAATTGATGTATATATTGAAGCCACGGGTAATCCCATTGCAGGGACTATTCACGCAAAAAAAATAATAGAAAGTAAAAGACATGTGATTATGGTCAATGTTGAGGCAGATGTTTTGTGTGGCAAATATTTATCTGACTTAGCCATAGAAAATAATGTCATCTGTTCAATGGCCTACGGTGATCAACCATCACTGATATTAGAACAAATTGAATGGGCAAAATTAAATGGTTTTGAAGTAATATGTGCAGGAAAAGGAACAAAATACCACCCATCTTTTGAATACTCGACACCAGAAACTGTTTGGGGGCATTACGGTTTGACTAAAGAAAGAGCTGAAAATGAGTCTGGAATGAACCCTAAAATGTTTAATAGTTTTTTATGTGGAGATAAATCATCAATTGAAATGTGTGCCGTTAGTAACGCAACAGACTTAAAGTGTCCAAATAGTGGATTAACTTATCCTCCAATAGGAGTTTTTGACATTGCAAAAAAATTAATTCCAAAATCTGAGGGAGGTTTATTGGATCATTCCGGTCAAGTTGAAGTTATTTCAAGTATTGATAAAGATAAAAAAGATATTCCTAATGATCTTAGGTGGGGAGTATACATTGTTATTAAAGCTCAAAATGATTATGTAAAAAACTGTTTCAAAGACTATGGAATGGTAACAGACTCTTCTGGAAGTTATTCAGCAATTTGGAGACCTTATCATTATATTGGATTAGAATTAGCTCAATCAATTTATTCCATAGTTCTTGATAATAAGGCTACGGGTTATACAAAAAATTTTAATGCTGAAATAGCTAGCGTTGCAAAAAGAGATTTAAAAGCTGGTGAAAGACTGGATGGGGAAGGAGGATATTGTGTAAGAGGAAAATTGATTTCTTCAAAAAAATCAAAAAAGGAAAGAATTTTACCTATGGGTTATACTGATAATGCAATTTTAAAAAAAGACATAATGAAAGACAAGTTATTAAATTTAGATGACGTTCATCTTAATTTAAAAAATGAAATTATTGAAGCTAGAGATTATCAATACAATTTAATATAACTTAGAAATATATTTGTGTGACTATAATTCTAATAATCAAATTTAATTATGAATAATATTTTCAGTGATAAGTTTAAGAATATTTCATACGATTTATTATTTTTTTATTTCATTTTTTTGGTCTTAATTATAAAAATTTTTTATTTAAATTATCATTATATTGAACATGATGAACTAGTAAACCTAACAACATATTATCATAAAGAGACAATTTTTTTAAAAAATTTTCCCAATAATCATTTTTTTATTTCAATTTTTGGGAGCATTGGAGAGTTTTTTTTTGGGACTAATTTAGTTATCTTTAAATTTTTAAATTTTCTTACATTGCCAGCAATCATACTTTTATTATTTAAATCATATAAAAATAGATTTTTAATATTTTGTTTGTTTTTGATATTTTTATTATCTGACATATTATTTGATTACTCTTATTTATTGAGAGGTTACTACATTTCTTCATTATTATTTTGCTATGTTTTTTATTTGTTGTTAAAAAATATTACCAAAAATAAAGAAATTAACCTTAAAGTTATTTACATAATTTGCGCACTACAGGTGGTTAATAATATATCTTCATTATATCTAGTTATACCAATTTTATTAGCAATTCTAATTAACTATAAGTCAACTTCGTTCATTAAAAAATTTAATAATTTTTTATTATATTTTGTAGCTGTATTTGTTTTTTTTAATACAATTCAGATTCTACTAACAGGCTTATACCTTACAGGCATTTACGATTTAAAAGTTTCTGTTTCAAAATATATTTTTTATAATTTTAATAATATTTTTTTGAATGGCTTTAATGCTATTTATCTAGAAAATACTTTAAATAAACCTTCGTTACTAAATGATATTGTTTATTTTGTTGAAGTAATAAAAAATAACATAATATTATTTTCAATTTTTTTTTTAAGTATGTGTATTTTAATTTTTAATATTTTTAAAAAAAGATTAATTATATTTGATTTTATAATATTCTATTTTTTTATATTTTTTATACTTTTAAACAAAATACCACCCGATAGAGTTTTTATTGGTTTTGTGTATTTTTTTATATTTTATATTTTTTATTATTTTAAAAATTATAATAATAAAACGTTACTGCCGAATATTATTATTTTATGTATAAGTTTAGTTTATATCATTTTCAAAAATGATTTTTTATTTAGAAGCTATGAATTAAATCTTAAAAAAGAAGAGGAGATAAAAATCACAAAGATTTTAAAATGTGATTTAAGTGTAAATAATTTAACTGAAATTGAAACACATATGTATTATTATCTTTATTTAAAAAAATGTAAAAAAAAAAGAAATTTAGCTGAATTCGTAGAGTTTTATAGGATTAATAATTAAATTTAAAATTTGATTTTACTTTTACTTTCATCAAATATTATTTTTGATATTAATTCTGCGCCTGATGGAGATGAATGCACCAAATCGTATAAACTATCATCTTTAAATTTTATTTTTTCAAATATATCAATACAAAAGATATTATTTTTTTTACAATTATTCATAATAATTTTAGAGATAATTTTTTCTTTTTGATAATAATTAATAGTATCAATTGAATATATCTCGTTATTAATTATTTTATGTCTTAAAGTTTTTTGTGTAATAAATACAGGGATAGCATTTATATTTTTAGACAATTCAACTAATTTATCCAACCTTAAATTGAAAGCTCTTATGCTATCTTTATTAAAATCAAAAGATTTTGATATTATATTATAATTTTTTTGCCTTATCTTATGGCCAACATTTAAAACATCTTTTAGATAATAATGTCTATATATTAGATAATAACTCTTATAAATTATGCCATCATTTTCTTTAAGCCAAACTTTAATTTTCTTTAAAATTTTATTTTTATCATTCTTAGAGTTGTTATTTATATTATGAAAATTTTCATTAAGCCCTATATAGAAAAAAATATATTTTGGTTTAAAATTATCCAATCTATTGAACCAATTTGTAAAATTCCAAATATGACCAATTGTTGATTGACCATCTATACCTGCGTTGACAACATCTATATCTAAGTCAAAATAATTATTTATTTTATCTTCAAGTTTTTCTGACCATGTATCTTTTTCTTCCAAATATCTTTCATCAGTAGTACTACCTCCCACAGTCAAAATATCTATTTCGTAAATATTTTTTCTCAGACCCCTGAAACCATATTTATCTTTTTTGTAATTAATAATATCCTTTCCTTTATACAAAGTATTTTTATAAAAATGATTTGCAGAACAGAGCAAGTAATTACAATTTAATTTATTTGAATAAATCTTGTTACCCAATATTATTTCAGCAGGTATTAATAAGCATATTAAAATAATTAAATTAATTGAGAGGATTTTAAATATTTTATATAATTTCATTGTTTAAATATTTAAATTTTATATAAATATTTATATCTTTCATAAATATATTTAATTAAATATTCAATATTTTAAGAATGATTAATTTTAAAATATAAATTTAGAAATAAAAAATGAAATTTACAACTTTGTTGTCAATATTATACGTGAATATTAAATTATTTTTCTTAAAATTATTAAATTTCAAGAAAATTATACCTTATAAAGTTTTAATTAATTTGACAGATTTATGCAATTCAAGATGCAATTTTTGCGACATATGGAAAATTAAACCTCAAAACGAGATTAATTTACAAAATATTATAAATTCTTTTAATGGAATAGAAAAAGATATTTATTGGATATCTTTATCCGGCGGGGAAGTTACTTTAGTAAAATATTATTTTGAATTAATAGATAGATTAAAAGAAAAATTACCAAATTTAAAAATAATAGCTTTTACCACAAACTGTCTTGCACCCTCAAGGGTTATAAAATATGCAAAGTACATCAAAGACAATGGCTTTGACCCATTGATTACCCTTAGTCTTGATGGAGATGAAAAATTGCACGATGAAGTAAGAGGAGTCAAAGGTAATTATGTTAAAGTAATTAATACATATGATATGTTAAAAAAAGAAAATATTCTTTGTCATTATGGAATAACTCTATCAAAAAAAAATAACAACTTTATAATTAATAAATACGATAATTATAAAGATAGAATGAAAGCTGTAACATTCATACATAGTGAAGGTATATATAATAAAGAAAACTCTTATGATGATGATGAAAAAATAATTGATAGTTTAAAATATATAGATAAAAAATTTAAAATTAGAAAGCTTTATGAAATTATTGAAAAAATTCATATAAAAATTTCAATAAAATTTTTAGAAAATAAAAGAGAAAAAAATATAATAACTTGTGATGTTTTAAATTCATCAATTCATGTAATGCAAGATGGAGCAGTAAAACCATGTATGTTTATGGAGGAAATAGGCAATATAAAAAATGAAAATATACTAAAGTCTTTAGAAAAGGAAACAACTAAGAATATTAAATTAAACATTAAAAAAGATAATTGCCCAAAATGTTGGATGAACTGTTATTCTCCACATTCAATTATTCAATCACCCTTCAAATCATTTTTAAAAGCTTTTTTTTAATTTAAATGGAAAAAATAAAAATAGGATCAAATAGAAGTTTTGGTATTGTTTTTTTTGTAGTTTTTTTTCTTATATCTTTATATCCACTTATTTATAGTGAAGAACTAAGAACTTGGGCATTAATAGTATCTATAATTTTTTTAATTTTAGGAGCACTAAACTCTAAAATTCTTTTTCCTTTAAATTTAGCTTGGTCAAAATTTGGTATTTTTCTTGGAAAAATAATATCACCATTAATAATGGCTATGATTTTCTTTTTAATAGTTACACCTATAGCTTATATAATGAGAATTTTAGGAAAAGATTTATTAAATTTAAAGTATAATTCAAACGAAACTTATTGGATTGAAAAAAATGACCAAATAAGTAAAATGAAAAATCAATTTTAAAATGAGCTTTATCAAAGAATTTTGGGAATTTTTAAAAATAAGAAAAAAATACTGGCTTTTTCCAATTATTATTACTTTAATGATATTTGGTGGTTTGATAGTATTAACTCAAGGATCAGCTGTAGCTCCATTTATTTACACTATTTTTTAAAGTGAAATCTATTTTGGGTATCTCTGCGTTCTATCATGATAGCGCAGCTTGCATATTGTTAGATGGAAAAATAGTTGCTGCAGCTCAAGAAGAAAGATTTACTAGAATCAAACATGATTCGAGTTATCCAAAAAATGCTATAGAATTTGTATTAAATTATGCAAACCTGCAACTAAGTAAAGTTGATCAAATTGTTTTTTTTGAAAAGCCATTTTTAAAATTTGAAAGATTATTAGAAACATATGTTGCTTTTGCTCCTAGAGGCTTTATTTCCTTTGCAAAAGCTATGCCAATATGGATTAAGGAAAAACTTTTTCAAAAAAAATTAATATTCGATAATTTAAAACAACATGACAAAAATTTTAAATCTGATAAAAATATCTATTTTTCTGAACATCATTTAAGTCATGCTGCAAGTGCTTTTTTCCCTTCTCCTTTTGAAGAGTCGGTTGTATTAACAGCTGATGGTGTTGGAGAATGGGCCACTACTACTTTAGCAATTGGAAAAGCTAATTCCTTGGAGATTAAAAAGGAAATACATTTTCCACACTCTCTTGGACTTTTATATTCTGCGTTTACATATTATCTAGGTTTCAAGGTAAATAGTGGTGAATATAAAGTCATGGGACTAGCTCCTTATGGAAAACCTATTTATACAAATAAGATAAAAAAATTAATTGATATAAAAGATGATGGAACATTTAGATTAGATCAAACATATTTTAATTATGCAACTGGCTTAACAATGACAAACGAAAAATTTAATAATTTATTCGGTCAGAAACCTAGATTACCAAATAAAGATAAATTAAGTCAATTTCATATGGATATAGCTTCCTCAATACAAAATATCACAGAGGAAATAATGATTAAATTAGCTAAATCAATTCGTGATACATACAATATTAAAAATCTATGTCTGGCTGGAGGTGTAGCGTTAAATTGCGTTGCAAATGGAAAGATTTTAAAAGAAAAAATTTTTGATAAAATTTGGATCCAGCCTGCATCTGGTGATGCAGGAGGCTCTTTAGGTGCGGCTCTAGCTCTTTGGTATATAGAGAATGGGAATAGTAGAAAAATTAATTCTAATGATGATATGAGTGGGTCTTATCTTGGAGCCGAATATAATCAAGATGAAATAATAAACGAATTAAATTTAGCTGGAGCAAATTTTCAAATTTACGATGATGAGGAATTAATAGACAAAACAGCTAAATATTTAAGTGAGGAAAAAGCAGTAGGTTGGTTTCAAGGTAGAATGGAATTTGGTCCAAGAGCATTAGGAGCAAGATCAATTTTAGGTGATCCAAGATCTGATAAAATGCAAAAAAATTTAAATTTAAAAGTAAAATACAGAGAAAGTTTTAGACCATTCGCACCTTCAGTTCTTAGAGAGGATTTATCTGAATGGTTTGATCTCACAGAAGATAGTCCCTACATGTTAATTGTGGCGAGTATAAAATCTGAAAAAAAAATTGAAATGAATGCTGATGAAGAAAAATTATTTGGTATTGATAAATTGAATATTAAAAGGTCTGAGATACCGGCTGTTACTCATATAGATTACTCTGCTCGAATACAAACTGTATCTGGACTTTATAATAAACGTTATTATGATTTGATTCTAAAATTCAAGCAAAAAACTGGATGTCCAATTATAGTAAATACATCATTTAATGTTAGGGGAGAACCTATTGTAAATACACCAACTGACGCTTTTAATTGTTTTATGGGAACAGACTTAGACTTTCTTGTAATTGGAAACTGTATTCTTGATAAAAAAAATCAAAATGTAAATTTAAAAAAGAATTATAAACAAAATTTTGAATTAGATTAATAATTATTCAAGTACATTAAATACATAAAAAAATTATTTATGTTTCACTACTCTCTTGAAATATTGATAATATTATTTAATTATTGAATATGCTAGGATTAAGTAAATTGCTATATTTTTCAAAAATTTTTTTTATAAACCTAGTGGTAATTCTTATAATTTGTGAAATTTTATTTAGATATATTTATACTCCTAAAAGTTTAAGTATTAGAATGGAAATGAACTCTCTTGCTCAAGAAAAACGATCAAATACAAAACTAATTTTTGATAGGGAATATCTCAGATTTAAACCAAATAGTTTTAGAGATATAAGCCATCAGGAGTATTCCGTACAAACTACACACGATAAATTTGGTTTTAGAAATCCTTGTATAAATGAAATTGATAAAAGTACCGAAGAATTATTTGTTGGAGACAGTTTTGTTTATGGAATTGGTTTATCAGATAATTTTACATATGGCTGCCAATTAAAAAAAAATGGATTAGATGCTTATACTATTGGTATACCAATGATACATGTATTTAGATACATGGAAATACTTAAAAAAAATATAAATATAATTAAAACTAAATTTCCAAATTTGAAAAATGTTAATCTAGTATTGTTTTTAGGAAATGATTTTGAAACTTTAATAGATTATGGTTCAAGCGACGAGAATAATCATAATAAGAATTCCAAAAGACCTTTATTTCGCAACTACCTAGCTAAACTAAACTATCATTTGGTAAAAAATAAATATTTAAATGATATATATAGCCTTAATGGAATAAAATTATTGTTGAAACCAATAGTAGCTTCAGCGGATAAAGGTGATTACGTTAAAAATCATAGTGGTTCAACTTTTTATAAAAAAAGTACAATAAAAAAAGTAAGTCAAATTACTAAAAGTTTTGAAAAATTTCAAAAAGACTTGTCATTATTAGATTTAAAACTTAAATCAATTTATTTAATAGAGGATCCTGCTTCTCTAGACAGTGTCAGATTACAAGGTGATATGATGGTAGCAAGGTTTAAAAATTACAAAGAATTGGATGTTGATTTTAAAGTAAAAAATATTTTGTTATCTTGTAATCAACTTCAAATCAAATGTTTTGATACAACTTTATTTTTAAAAAGTGAAAATTATTACAAACATGATAACCATTTAAGAAATAATGGTGCTCAAATATTAACAAAGTTTATAACAAATCAACAAAAAAATCTAAATTAAATTAATTTTTATTCATCTACATTATTTGTTTAATTAATTTGATTTAAATAAAAAAAATTTACTTATTACTCTTGTTCAATTATAAATATTAGCATAAATACTCATGAACATAACTCATGCCCTCGTGGTGAAATTGGTAGACACAAAGGACTTAAAAGCCGAGGGATTCACAAGAGAGTCAGTCCGTGATAGTCTAACGTAGTCTAAACATCCTATAAAATCATATAACTTTATTTTAGCTTTCAATTAACATTAGAAAATAAGGTTAAATTATTTTCTTTAAACTTGGACATGACTTGGACATAGAAAGATAATATAAATTGTAATTTATGGCTGAAACAAAAACTGAAAAAATAACTAGAGCTTTATTAGCAAAAAATAAAGTTGTTGATGGTGAAAATGGAATTAAGATTTATGAAAAAGCCGAAGTTAATGAAAATCCAATAATTAGAAAATTATTAAAACAAGCATCTAAATCACCAGGTGGTGAGGGTGCTGGATACCCAGAATTTGTAATAATTAATTCTAATTTTAAAGAATTCTTAATAGTAATAGAATGTAAAGATAAGGTTACTTTTCATGAAAGTGAAAAAAGAGATAAGCCAGACAAATATGCGGTAGATGGAGCCATTCATTATGCAGCTCATTTGTCGAAAACTTATGATGTGGTTTCAATAGGAATAAGTGGAAACGAGGAGAAAAATATAAAAATTTCATCAAATTTATTTCTTAAAAATGGTTTTCAAAAAGATTTAGATATAGATCAGATAATTCCATTTGAAGATCTTTACAAAATATACATTACAGATGACAGTAAATTAGTTCAGGATCTACAATCTCTAAAAACTTTTTCAAAAAAATTAAATGATGAATTATATGATCAAAAAGTACCAGCTGACAAAAGGAGCTTTATTATTAGTGGTTGTCTTATTTCGTTAAAAAATCAAGCCTTTAAAGATGCTTATATGAAATACAAAACAACCTCACAATTAATTGAAGCAATGTTATCAGCAATAAAAAATGTTTTATCTGATCGAAAAGTAGAAAAAGATAGAATTCATATAATACTACGTGAGTTTAATTTTTTAAAAAGTTTGGAGTTTGAGAATGAATTATTTTTAAACAATATAATTAACCAAATATATGAGAAAGTTGATAATTTTCAAAAAACCCACAAGTACTACGATGTACTTGGTGAATTTTATACTGAGTTTTTAAAATATTTCAATTCTGATAAAGCACTTGGTATTGTTTTAACTCCTAAACATATTACACAATTATTTTGTGAACTTCTTGAATTGACTAAAAATGATGTTGTGTATGATAATTGTTGTGGATCTGGAAGTTTTTTAATCTCAGCAATGGGACACGTTTTGAAACAACTAAAAACTGAAAATGAGAAAGAAAAAACCAAAAAAAATAACTTTATTGGTACGGAGGAACAGTCGCATCTTTTTGCTATAGCTACATGTAATATGGTTCTCCATGATGATGGTGTAACAAAAATTTTCAAAAATAATTGTTTTAAAAATGTTGATGATATTAAAAAATTAAAACCAACAGCAGGCTTTCTAAACCCACCTTTTAGAAAAAAAACAGTTGCTACAAGCAAATATGAACTTGAGTATGTATTAAACAACTTAGAATGTTTAGCTAAGAATTCTTTGTGTTTAGCTCTTTTACCAATGAGTGCCATTCTTTATAATAAGGGAGATGGTCTCGAATGGAAAAAAAAATTACTTAAAAATCATACATTAAAAGCAGTTTGTAGTTTACCAGATAACATTTTTTACGAGGCAGACGCTGGTACAGTAACATGTGTAATGATAGTAGAAGCACACAAACCTCATAACTCAAACTTTCCTACTTATTTAGGTTATTGGAAGAATGATGGTTTTGAAGAAGGAAAATTTGGGAGAGTAGACACAGGGGAATGGTCTAGTATAAAAAATAAATGGATTACATCATTCAGAAGTATGAATGAGAACAAGTTATTTAATCCAAATGATAAGCAAAATATATTTTCAGTAAAAACTAATTTAAAAGCCGAGGATGAATGGTGCGCAGAAGCATATCTTAAAACAGATTACAATTTGATAGATAAAAAAGAATTTGAAAAATCTTTGAAAGATTATTTTCTTTATAAAATTAATCGTCCAGAATGAAAACTTTAGATAAAATTTTTGAACCTATATATGGTGCTAACCTTGATTTAAATAAACTTATAAAAGTTAAAAAGGGTGTTCCATACGTAGGTAGATCAATGAAGAATAATGGTATTACTGCTTACGTCGAAAGAGTTGATACACCTCCAAATCCAGCGCACACTATATCGGTAAGTGGAGGAGGATCGGTCCTTGAATGCTTTTATCAATCAGAAGAATTTTATAGTGGTAGAGATTTGTTTTTTTTAAAACCAAAAACTAACTTAAATGAAAAACAAATGTTGGCTTATTGTTATTTAATCAAACTTAATAAGTATAAGTATAATTATGGCAGACAAGCCAATAAAACTTTGGGAAATTTAATCATTCCTGAACCAGATGAGCTTCCAAACTGGGTTAATAATGATGAAATTTCTAAAAAATTTAAATTTAAAATTGATTCAATTAACAAAAAACCTTTTAATGAAGATAAAAACTTCAAAACATTTAAGATTGGTGGTGATGGAGGCATTTTTGACATTTATGGAACAAAAACTACTCCAAAAAAAATATTGGCTAAATATGGCGAAGGTAAGTATCCTTATGTAACTACTCAAACAGAAAACAATGGAGTTGAAGAATTTTATAATCATTACACGGAGATTGGAAATGTTTTATGTGTAGATTCAGCAGTAGTAGGATTTTGCTCATATCAAGCTGAAAATTTTTCTGCAAGTGATCATGTTGAGGTTTTAAAACCAAAAAAATTTGAATTAAATAAATATTTAGCTCTGTATTTTTGCACAATGCTAAATGCAGATATTTTTAGATATAATTATGGAAGAAAGAGAAGTCAGTCCAGATTAGAGCAAAGTACTATTGATCTTCCCGCTGACAAAGAGGGTAATTTAGATTTAAATTGGATAGAAAATTTCATTAAAAGTTTAAATTATTCAAAAAATATTTAATTCTAGGATTATATAGGATAACTTGGACATGACTTGGACACAGAGAGATAAAATAAAAAAATTTTACTTATTAGACTTGTTCAATTATAAATATTAGCATAAACACTCATGAAATTCATTAATGCCCTCGTGGTGAAATTGGTAGACACAAAGGACTTAAAATCCTTGCCGCTTGCGGAGTGCCAGTTCGAGTCTGGCCGAGGGCACCATTAAAATGAGTAAGATCCAAATTATTTCTGACAAGAATAACAGATCATCAAATATAAAAAGATCATTAGTAAAAATATTAAAAAGAAATGAAATAAAGAGATCTAATCTAATAATTGTTATTGGTGGTGATGGTTTTATGCTTCAAACTTTAAAAAAGAATAGAAATTCAAAAAAATCTTTTTATGGAATAAATTCAGGTAACTATGGTTTTTTGATGAACAAATACACATCAAAAAATTTAATCAAAAACTTGTCAAAAGCTAAAATGATTTCTATTTCACCATTAGAAATGACTGTAAGTAATAAAAGTAATCAAAGAAAAAAACATATAGCCATAAATGAAGTTTCAATCTTAAGACAAAGCCGTCAAGCAGCGTCGCTATCAATAGATTATGGATCTAAAAAACTAATTAAAAATTTAGTTTCTGATGGTGTTTTAGTTTCTACACCCGCTGGCAGTACTGCTTATAATCTGTCAGTGCATGGACCTATTTTGGGTCTCAATTCAAAAAAGTTGTCAATTTCACCAATCAGTGCTTTTAGACCACGAAGATGGAAAGGCAAAATAGTGAGTGACAGATCTAAAATAACTATTAAAAATCTTAATGCTAAAAAAAGACCTATCAGTGCAGTAGCCGATAATATTGAAGTCAGAAATGCAAAAAAAATAATAATTAAAACAAATAAGAATATTAAATTTAATCTTTTATATGACAAAAATAGAAGTTTACAAAAGAAAATTAAAATAGAACAAATTAGAAGAGAAACATCTTGAAATAAAATAGACCGCTGTAGTGAAATTTAAATGAAAAAAACTTTTTTATTCATTGTGTTTTTTTTGACTCTAATGAGTTCTTACTCATTTGCTAATTTACAATTTAAACAATCTAAAGATATTTCTGAGGACACTAGTCGTTTAAGAGGAATTTTTATTAAACCTGATGGAACACGACTATATGTTACCGAAGATAGAGATCCTAGCGCACAAAATGTNATTGAGTATACCTTAACAACACCTTTCGACGTAACAACTGCAAGTAATCCAAAAAAAACACTTTTAGCAGTTACTGAGGGTGGTCTTGTATCAGTTATAGACAATCCTCATGCAATTGAGTTTAAGCCTGATGGAACAGAGATGTATATTATTCGAAGTGATGGTACTACTAGAGTTTCAATCGAACAATTTACACTTTCTACACCCTGGGATACGACAACTATATCTTGGACTACTTTTAAAAATATAAAGACAGGATGCTTTGGTAGTATTCAGCAAAGAGGTTTAGATTTTAAACCCGATGGAACCCGAGTGTTTGTTGCTAGTCAAGGAAATAAAAAAGTTGGTCAATATGATTTAACTACCCCTTGGGATATTTCGACAGCAACTAATCAAGTATGTTCAAGTTTTGATGAAGAACAGGTTAGAAATATACAATTAAGTGCAGATGGAAATACTTTATATCTTGGAGGAAATGAAGATGATGATATTAAAAGATATTCGTTGGCCGCACCTTACGATATTACATCAATTACTCTTCAAGCAACAACCTTTTCAGTAAGTTCTCAAACAGGGACTATGAGAGGATTTCATTTTTCATCAAATTTCACAAAACTATATGTTACGGGAGATACGTTGGATACAATTTATGAATATGATGTGGACTGTGCTGGAACTATAAGTTGTGTTGATGCATCAACTAACGATGATGTAAAATCTATTATTGAAGCAAATGTTGAGTCAGCTAAACGTATTATAAAAAATAATACACTTCCCGTTTTTCATAGAACTGAATGGTTAAGGAGACATAAAAATAAAGATAACCTCTCAAATTTGAATGCTGAAATTGATTTTACAAATCAAAAAGTTGCAAGATTAGTAAGTGCTCTAAATACTCTTAAAAAAGAAAAAGATAGAACTTATAGTAGTGATGATTGGTTCGAATGGAGTGAGGGACGACTGAGCTTAGGTAAAAAAAGTGCTAAAAGCGGATCCTCAAGAGATATTCAAAGTTATGGTATTTCATTGGGCGCAGATAAAATAAAAAAAGATGATAGAGATACGATGTATGGTTATGTTTTTCAATATGGAAATGACAATGTTGATATTGGTGGGGAAGGTACAAAACTAAACACAGATTCTTATAGTTTAGCACTATATGGAACTAAAATTAGTAATAATGAAATTTTTACAGATGGTGTAGTTGGTTTAAGCTTATTACACGTTGATCATAAAAGAGTAATAAATGGAAATACTTTAAAAGGTAATAGGGAGGGACAACAGATTTATGGGTCAATTAATTTTGGCAAACGATTACATGATGAAAAATTTAATTATAATCCAGGGATAAAAATTGATCTAGGATACACACAATTAAAAGCTTTTAGAGAAAAAACAACGCTAGGAAATAGTTTATCTGATGCATTGATTTATAAAGATCAAAACATTAAATCTGCCCTAGCCACAATTGGAGTACTTTTTGATACTACAAATCAACAAGATGAAAAAACAACTAATCATCATGGAAGATTAGAATATGTAGGAGATTTAAGTCCTTCATCAAATGCAGAATTTTATTATATAAATGATTCAAGTACATTCTATGACTATAGAACGAATAATAAATCTAAGCACAATTACAGGATTGGTTATGGTTTTGATGTAACCTCAATATCAGGCTGGTCAGTAGTTACAAATTTTGAAAGATATGGTGCTAGTGGTAAAGGATATTACAATGAGTTTTATTTACTATTTGGATATGTTCCAATTGATGACATGAAACTATCATTTGAAATTGATAACTCAAATAAAACAAATTTAGAATTTACAAATAAAATAAACAATTATGATTTAAAAGTTAACTCAACTTATAATCTATTTAGTGATATTCCCGAATATAATACAAACGTAACTATTAGTAATAATTTTTAGTAAAGTAGAGTGGTGCCCCCGCACGGATTCGAACTGCGGACCAATTGATTACAAATCAATTCCTGAAGTTTAAATAAATATTAGTTTGCAACAATAATTTTAGAATACTTTTGACTTGGCAATAATCTTGCAACAATGATAGAGTTTTGAATGAAAAAATTTCTAGCAATATTTATTTTTGCAATATTTTTATCTGGTTGCGCAACAACATCAGTTGACCAAGTTGTAGAAAACAATCCTTCAGACCTTGAAAAACAAAGAATTGTATATGTTGGACAATCAAAAAAAGAATTTTGTTGGGCAAGAACAAGTATTTGGTATGCAGTAATGTGTTACAAATATGATGCGCTAGGAAAAAAACCTTATATGTATTATCAAAATCAAAATTATGANNNNTTAGTCATAAAAAATTTAAATATAAAATCTACAAAGAAAAAAGATCT